>Ga0114974_10004231_pt1 | contig 10741 bp, 7 predicted proteins | sample S_130206_EF_Meta_FD_87318 | JGI IMG/M metagenome (GOLD analysis project Ga0114974, IMG submission 87318) | Freshwater microbial communities from Lake Simoncouche, Canada to study carbon cycling - S_130206_EF_MetaG | ecosystem: Environmental > Aquatic > Freshwater > Lake | place: Lake...
AAAATCAGCAGACAGCGCATCGATTCGGCTGGCAGCAGTGGCCAAGGGTGCATCCACAGCACGAACTGCAGTTTCCAGTTGTTGCGAAAGCAATAGCCACTGTTCTGATACTGCTCTCAAGTGCTGTCGCCTTGCAAAATGACCTGCCACGGTGAGTGTAAAACCCAAAATCATCAAACAGAAAAATGCCAACAAACCTTCAGAATTTGTAGCCGGAAAAGCCAAGTTAGACAAATGCCAAGAAGGCCGATCAATCACAACCTGAGGGACAGGCAACAATTGTGAGGTCGATGTACGCAAACGCTCTTGAGCTAATAAAAATTGTGCCCACGCGTCATGTGATTTTCTGATGTCTTGCATCAAGTCATTTTTTGAAAGCAGCACCATCAGGTCTTTTGCAACTTTGGCACGAGCTGGCACCTCTTCCTGTTTCGCATCGATTTCTAAAGCATCCATTTGAATGCTAAGTTCTCGAAAGAAGGGTTGCCCCTTTGCCATGACAGCACCACTTAATTTGGATGCAGTCCAATTTGCTGGCGATGATGTTTGATCGGTGGCTGTTGCCTTGATCAACTGCTCTAGCGTCACATAAAAATCGCTGGCTGGTGTGGACTGTGACAATTGTTTCTGGTTGAAAGATGCTTTGGCTTTGTAGACTGTGATGAGCGAATCTCTTAAAGCGAGATAGCTCTGTAACGAATCTTTGCTATTGCTCAAAATTTTGAGATCGTCTGCCCATAAATTAATTTGGCCAGTCCAATTCTGAGGGTCTTTGGACTCAGCAGAAATGCGCAATCCCAAAGCGGCCAACTGACCGAATTCAATCAAAGGGGAATTGAGGCTTGCAATTTGATCGAAGAATGCAGCGGAGACTTCTTGTTCTGTCGAAACTGATTCTTTTAAAAGGCCCACAACATCCAATACTTTTGAATGTGCTAGCGCCATATTTTGCTGTGACTTGTCTGGCGGGGGCTTTTCAAAATTAAGCCCGATCCACAAGCTGACCATCAATGCCAAGGTCACCACCCACACCAAAATGGTCAACCATGACCAAACCCTTGCGTTTTGATCTTGCTGAAGTTGGTCGCTCAATTTCCGGGCTTCAAGCATGAATGCCCCCGTAAGGATGCACCAGCAACCAATCATGACCTTCATGGTGAACAACAGCAGACTTCCAGTCGCTCCAAAAAGGACCCACCACTTGATTCACTCGACAACCCAAAGGGGACGCGCCGGGCCCATTGACAATCAGCGCCCACCGAAACTCCTCATCCAGACTGAGTTCAGGGAGTTTCCCAAGTTCAAAACATTGATTGAACGAACGCATAAAGACGGGTGCGCCATCATGAATCTCAATGTCCAAATCGGGACTTAACTGAGCTTGTTTGGTTGAATTTGCCTTGAACACAGCGGTGACACCAGAAAGCAACAGCGCATAAAAACCGCCCCGCCACTGCACGCCAATCCACTGGACTGAGGGGCTGCGGAGGTCTTGGGGGGAAGTCACACTGGATTCTGAAGTTTTTTGCATATAAAAGGACATTCTAATGGGGTCCATGCAAAAAAATCAGACATCAAACAAGGACTTGGGGCACAGACTGAGGGCGACACGGCGATCAATAGACACCCTAAATACCAGGCAATGCGCACAAATGGCAAGTTTAGCGAAAAACACCCACTCGATTGCTAATGCTGATGTCGCGGTATGCCGCAAAGCACAGCAAGCACCCTCTGAGCAACAGCCTGCGTTAATTCACTCCCACGCCAAACCGTGTGGGCATCGGACCGCACCATTACAAACCTGTGTCTGTATTCTGGCGGCACACTGCAAGTGCCCGCCACATTCAGAATTTTCAAGGGCATGCCCAGCGAAGCCGCAGCTTCAGTGAGCCATCCTAATCCCTCTGTGTTTAAAGGCTCGAAACAGAGCAATGTGTAGGCTTTGCCTAATTCATCGTAAAGCGAACGCCCTTCTTCAAGCCAGAAATGCGGCGCCCTGCAACCAGGCACTGAAGAGGCAGTAAAACTGCCCATGTTGTAGTCTGGCGCATTTTCCTCGTCATAAACTATGATTGGCGATTGATCGTAAAAATAGCCAAAGTTCAAGCCAGCGCAGCAATATTGTTGAACATTCAAGTCGTAAAGATCTTGGCCAAAGGCAGCTCTGGCCGCATGACCCTCTGGCGAATTTTCTTCTAACCACTGTGGAATTTCTTTGCGCCGTTTGCTCATTTCATGCGCGTGGCTCATGGCAAACCGAGAGACCTGTTCCGTGATGGGATGCCTTTCTTTTTCATAGGCACTCAATGCCATTGGCGATGCCCACGACTCGATCTGTGCACCCAAATGCCAAGCCAAATTGGCGGCATCTGCAAGTCCCGCATTCATGCCATAGCCTGCATACGGCACCCACAAGTGCGCAGCATCACCCGCCACAAAAGCCCGACCTTGCTGTAATTTGTCGCTGACCAAACGTCGGCCAAACCAATCTTCTTTGCTCATCACTTCGTATTCGAAATCAGCCTCTACGCCTAGGATGGTGCGAATGGCCCAATCGCGATCGACCGACTCAAAATCGGCCTCGTGATCGCGCAGGTAGTTGTGAATGAGCCAAACTTCTTTGCCATCGATGGCGTAAATATTGCCACTTCTGCGAGGGTTGACGGTGAACATGGCCCATGCTGGGGGCGCTTTCATTTGCGCGATTAAATGTGGCGCACGAATGCACGTGCTCTGCACACGTTGCACCACTTCATCACCCACCAACTTGGCACCAATGCCTTTTCGGACCATTGAACGTCCACCATCGCATCCCACCATGTAAGTGGCCGTCAAGGTAAACGCCAGAGAATCGGGTGATTCCAAATTTTGAATTTGCGCCGTGACCTGATGTTCATCCTGAAAGAACGACATCACTTGATGCCGATACAAACAAGTAATCAAACTGTGCTTTTGAACATGTCGTCTTAAGATGGGCTCAATGAACCGTTGATTGATTCTGTGAGGAGGCTCTGGTGTTGGCCAATTGCCATCCGGGCCTGAGTGGACGGTCAGACGCGTGTTTCTGCCAGGAATGTGAATTCTTGCGATCTCTTCTCCCAATGTGCTGGTTCGATAAGACACATCATGCGGATAGTCATCGGGCAGTCCCGCTGCACGCAAGTCTTGTGAGACACCCAAAGACCTGAAGAGCTCCATGCTCCTGGCAGAAATATGATTGCACTTCACATCAGGCAAAGTGTCCGCTGAGCGCAATTCGACCAAGCAGCTTGCAATGCCGCGCTTGGCCAAGCAAAGGGCCATGGTCATACCCACAGGGCCACCACCCACAATGAGAACAGGCGCATCAACTTGGCGTTTTGCACTCATATGTCTGTTTTCAAAGCATCGTATTCAAACAACCAATCGTAGCGTCTTCTGACTTTTTCTGGCTCCCATTCAGAGCTCACATAGTCCACAGCCTTGGCAGGGTTTGAGAGTTGGGGGTTGTGAAAGCGTTTTGCATTGTCGCTCGATCGGTTCACGATATCGGCAGTACGTTGCCAGCGCAAATTTTCAAATTGTGCAAAGGCTGTTTTGGCAGTTTCATACGCTGACAAGCAACGCGCCATGACGGCGGCGTCTTCAATGGCCATGTTGGCCCCTTGTGCCAGGAAAGGCAATGTGGGGTGCGCTGAATCTCCCACCAAACACACAGCGCCTTGAGCCCACCCTTTTTGAGGCGAACGACCCAGCAAGGCCCATTTGAAAGGTTGTTCAATTTTTCGCATTAACTCACCCACATCGGCATGCCAATGCGCAAAATCTTGAAGTAATTCTTCATGTGTACCCTGCTCTGTCCACGACTCTCCTAGCCAACCCTCTTTTTCAATGATGCCAACTACATTCATCAATTGACCGCCTCGCACAGGGTAAGTGATGACGTGCGCGCCTGGCCCTACCCAATTGGTACCTACTTGCGCTTGCAAATGTGCAGAAATAGCATGAACAGGCACCAGCCCACGCCAGGCCAATAAGCCCGTAAATTGCGCTTTGTCTTCGCCTAACAATTTTTCTCGCAAAATTGAATGAACACCATCGGCTGCAATCAATCCGTAGGCACTGTGTTGGCTGCCATCTTGCAACACAAAACTTGCGCCAGTGGCTGTGCTTTGGGCAGACACAACTTTTGAATTGAGCCTCACAGGTGCGTCAGAACTTGCATTGAATGCGTCCAATAGAATTTTGTGAAAATCGCCTCTGTGCACCATCCAATAAGGGGCGCCAAAACGCGACAGGCAATCATCGCCAAGGTCAAACAACTTCCAGCGCTGGCCCGTGTTCCACATGCGAATTTCTTTGCCCTTGGCTTGGCACACCACAGATTGCAATGCAGGCTCTAAACCCAAACTTTGAAGGACGCGAGTGCCGTTTGGTGAAATTTGCAAGCCCGCACCGAGCTCCCCTAACTGGGAAGCCTGCTCATAAACATCGACCTTCCAGCCCAGTTGCAACAAGGACAGTGCAGTTGTTAAGCCTGCAATGCCCGCGCCTGCAATGGCAATTCTTTTTTCAGTCATTCGACTTTGATGTTATTTTCTTTCGCAACTTGAGTCCAAAGTTGAATTTCTTGTGCAATCGTCTTTGCAAAATCAGCCGATGTTCCGCCTACAGGTTTGATGTCCAACTTGGACATACGCTCTTGGACATCTGGCAAGGCCATGATGCGAGCCACCTCTTCTTGTAAACGCTTCACGATGGGCGCGGGAGTGCCTGCGGGCGCTAACAAGCCACTCCAAAAGTTAACAGCCAGATCGATGCCTTGCTCTTTCAATGTGGGCACCTGGGGATAGGCCGCGAGTCGCTGCTCCGAAGTCACACCCAAGGCACGCAATTTGCCAGATTTAAGCAAAGCAGAAATGGGGCCAGAGTCAATCAAAGTCATCTGCACTTCTTGCGTCAGAACAGCATTGATAGAGGGCGCACTGCCCTGATAGGGGACATTCACAGCCTTTAATCCAGTTTTGGCTTTGACCAATTCCATGACCAATTGGAATGACGCGGAGGGGTACGAATAATTGAACTTACTCGGATTGGCTTTGCTGATGCTCACAAGCTCAGGAAACGTTTTGGCCGGCGAGGCTTCATTGACTGCCAAGATCATAGGGAAAGAACCAGCCAATGAAATGGGGGTTAAATCGGTGACGGGGTTGTAGGCCAATTTGGCCACCAAGGCTGGGTTGAAAACAATAGGGCCACTGGCTGCCATGAGCAAGGTATAGCCATCTGGGGCCGACTTGACCACAAACTCAGTGCCGACTGCTGCGCCAGCGCCTGGCTTGTTTTCAACCAAAACCGGCTGCCCCAAGGCAGGCGCTAATTTTTCGGCCACGACACGCGCCAAAATATCATTGGCGCCACCTGGTGCGTAGGGCACCACGATGCGCACCGTCTTATTTGGCCAAGCGGTTTGTGCTTGAACCACACCACACACACTGCCCATCAAGAACACTGCCACGCCCAAAATGGTCTGGCGCTTTTGTGCAAAAGATTTTGATTGATTCATATCGGTCTCCTGTTTGATTTCGTTCGATTGTGATGCTGAGAATAAAAGTCTTGATAGCTCATCAGTTAGAGCGGCGTGATGCGAACATGCAGCAAAGCGCTTTGACCCCTGTCCACAGCAGCCAAACAACGTGCAATGGCGGCCTCTGCCTGTGCAGGGTCCACCAATCTTTCGCCATGGGCACCCGCAGCCTCTGCAATGGCAGCGAAATCAGTGCCGTAGCCCAAGTCAGACGCAAATTGATTGGTGCCCTTGGCTTCGCCAGAGGGGTACATGCGCAAGGTTGATTCCTTCACAGCAGACCATCCACCATTGTCCAAAAGCACGGTCAAAATAGGCAAATTGTATTGACGGGCTACCGCATAGACAGCACTTGGATTGCTGAAGTAAAAAGAGCCATCGCCCACAAAATGGATCACCCGACTTTGAGCTTGCGCCAGCTTAATGCCCAGCGCAGTGCCGGCAGAAAAACCCAGACCACCTCCCGACAAGCCCATCAAACTTCCGGGTCGCTCGCGTGGAATCTGTTCAAAGACCGCCATGGTGTTGCGAATCGCTTCATTCAAAATGACATCTTCAGAGCGAACTTGTTGGCCAATCGCAGCACACAGAAAATGCGGATTGATGGCATTCACTTTGCCAGGCTCTTTGGCGAGTGCCGCTGCTCTTTGTTGGTTTCTCTCGTGCTCTGCTTTTATGACCACACTTCTTTGGCTGGCCATTGCCTTGAAAGAAGGTGTTGCAGTGTCCTCTATGATTTCAATTAATTGTGTGAGCAATCGAACGCTGTCTCCCTCAATACGAGCATTCAATGCAAACCCCCACATCGGAATGTCACGCTTGATCGCGTCGACATCCAGCTGAGCCCAATAGGCATTGGGATTGACATGCGTGGTTTTCGGAATCCAGGGCACATCCACATCGACCATCAAGCCAAAGTCGGCCTGCTCTGTAAAAGCAGCAGGGTTGTAGCCTGCAAAAAAGGGGGAATTGCGACGAATGTTCAAGTAGATCGAATTGAACTCACAAACTCGCATGCCACACACATTGGCCAGCTTTTCAATCAATGCTGGTGCCGCATGGTTTCTGCCAGCATAGGCTGTGACCAACATGGGGGTTTCAGAAGCCATCAGTTTGGCTGCGATCTGCTTGACAGCCTCTGTATCAGCCCCTCGCGCCTTAACTGGCAAATGATTCTGACGGCCATAGGCGCCCATACTTTGGGTGTCTACAGGTGCTGCCAATACCTCTCTTGGCAAAGTGAGGTAGACCGGCCCAGTTGGATCACTTTGCATCACGGCACCAGCTCTTGAGATCACCTCATGCGCCATAGAAGGCCATGCCAAGTTGTATTCCCATTTCACATAAGGTCTCACGACACTCGCTTGATCGAATGGTTCTTGAATGAAGTGAACATAAGTGTCTCGGCCACCTGTGGCGTTGTCGAAAGTGGTCATAGGTGCGCGACCTGCAATCAAAAGCACCGGTATCCTTGTACGGCACAAATTGTGCAAACCCATGGCGGCATTGGCTGTGCCAGCGTCCACATGCACCAACACAGCCTGGCCTCGACCTGTGGCAACGGCATAACCACCCGCCATGTGAACAGCGGTGTTTTCGTGCGGGCAAAGAATCAATTGGGGAAATGCTTTTCCCTGTTCACGCCAATGGGCCATCTCTTCAATGAGCGGCGCGTGGTCTGTGCCTAAATTACAAAATAGATATTCAATGCCAAGGTCGACCAAGCCTTGAAGCAAGTCATGCGAAGCGGTGCGGGTGTAATTCTTGGGCATGGTCATTTGAAGTGACGGAAAAAACGTTCCGGCATATTGGCATCATTCCAACAAAGATTTGACGTGACCCTATCACGCTGTCATCTCTGAGCAAATGATGGAAACCCGAAGTTTGTAGCGTTTCTTAAGGGAATGACTTTGTCAGAAACACTGAGGCGCTCTGTTATGGCCTCAAGAACATTTGCTTAACAGCCTCGCGCGCCTTGACCCTCAGCGGCTCTTCTGTGTGATTCAACTCACGCAGAGGGCCGTTCAGCATTTTCTTCATCATGCCCATTGAAAGCGACTCTAAAACGCTTTCAATACCCTGCCCCTTGTCAAGCAATTTGCGCGCTCGCAATACCTCAGCCTGTCGCCAGGCGTCTGCTTGAAAATTCAACTCTTGAATCAGCGGCACTTCGCTGCGATGCGCCAACCACGACATGAATTTCTGTACGCCTTCATCAATGATCACCTCAGCATCATGCACAGCCGCTTGCCTGTGAACTTGCCCGCTGTTGATGACTTCTGTGAGATCGTCCACGGTGTAAAGGTACACATCTCGAAGGTCTTTGACCTCGGGCTCAATGTCGCGCGGCACCGCCAAATCGACCATGAAAATAGGTTTGCTTTTTCGCTTGCGCAATGCACTTTTAACGGCCCCCAATCCAATCAAGGGCAAGGTGCTGGCGGTGCAACTGATGACGATGTCAAACTCATGCAAGCGTTTTGGCAGATCTGCTAAAGAGATACTTCGCCCCCCATGAGCTTGCGCCAGCAGCTCGGCTCTCTCTGCCGAGCGGTTGGCAATGGTGATTGTTTTAGGCGACTTGGCTGCAAAGTGCGCCACGCAAAGCTCAATCATTTCACCAGCGCCCACAAACAAAATATTTGTTTCTTCGATATTTTCAAAAATACGGCCCGCCAAGCGCACCGCGGCGGCGGCCATGCTGATGGAATGCGCGCCAATTTCAGTGGTGCTTCTGACTTCCTTGGCCACTGCAAATGAGCGCTGAAACAATTGGTTCAGGGTGGTACCCAAGGCACCCGAGTCGCCGGCCATGCGAACGGCTTCTTTCAATTGCCCCAAAATTTGCGACTCACCCAAGACCATCGAGTCAAGGCCACTGGCAACTCGGAACGCATGACGCGCAGAAGCATCGCCTTCAAAGCGATAGGTGTGCGAAGCCAACACATCTACTTGTGTTTTACCTGCATCTGCCAACCATCTCAAAGTTTGCGGAATTTGAACTTCATCACCGGCACAGTAAATTTCTGTTCGATTGCAAGTGGACAAAATGGCGACTTCTTTGTGGGTGGCAAAACTTTGACGCAAACCTTTCAAAGACTGGTCCAACCTCTCGGATGCAAACGCGAAGCGTTCGCGCAAATCAAGCGGCGCAGTTCTGTGATTCAGCCCTAAGGTCCAAACAGCCATTAGCCCACCGCCCTCAAAACGGGTGTGGCCTTCAAATCAGGCCAGTAATCTTCAATGCGTTTTTGAATGCCGGGGGCAGTCAAGCCATATTGGTGCATCAACTTCTGCGGATCACCGTGCTCTGTGAATTCATCTTCAAAGCCCACCGCCAACACGGGCATGGCAATGCCCATGTCGTGCAAAGCCTCCATGACGGCTGAGCCTGCACCGCCCATTCGGGTGGCATCTTCCAGCGTGACCAGGCGATCGTGTGAAAGCGCAATCTCTTTCAATGTTTCAAGGTCCAGGGGTTTGGCCCAACGCATGTTGACCACCGTGGCGTTCATGCATTCAGCCACTTTGAGGGCTTCGTAAAGCAGTGGGCCAAATGCGAGCAACGCAACGCCTTGTCCTTCACGCCTGATTTCAGCTTTGCCAAAAGGCAAAGTTTCTAAGTCAGTGCCCACTTGAGCACCCACACCCGCACCCCTAGGGTAACGAACTGTGACAGCATGGTCTTGCGCGTAAGCGGTGCTGAGCAACTGTCGGCACTCGGCCTCATCTGCAGGACACGCAATGCTCATGTTGGGAATGCACCGCGTGAAAGCAATGTCATACATACCAGCGTGTGTGGGGCCATCTGCACCGACCAATCCAGCCCGATCGAGTGCAAACACCACAGGCAAATTCTGCAAGGCCACATCGTGAATCAGTTGGTCATAAGCACGTTGCAAGAAGGTAGAGTAAATGGCCACCACAGGCTTCAAGCCTTCGCAGGCCATGCCGGCTGCAAAGGTCACCGCGTGCTGTTCGGCAATGCCCACATCGTGATAGCGATGTGGGTACTGTTGACTGAACTTCACCATGCCCGAGCCTTCACGCATGGCCGGTGTGATGCCTACCAAGCGCTCATCTTTTGCCGCCATGTCACAAAGCCATTGCCCAAACACTTGCGTGAACGTTGGCTTTGCAGGGACAGGCGCCGCGGCGCTCACGATGCCCACAACAGGATCAAATTTACTGGGCCCGTGATAAGCCACAGGATCGGCTTCTGCTTTGGCATAGCCCTTGCCCTTGCGCGTGACCACATGCAAAAACTGCGGGCCCGGTTTGTTGTACAAACTCTTCAATGTGTCGACCATCACATCGACATCGTGCCCATCCACTGGGCCTGTGTACTCAAAGCCCAAATTTTCAAACATGGTTTGCGGCTGAATGAAGCTTTGTGTTTGCTGTTCAATCATTTGCGCCAGTGCATACAAAGGCGGCGCATTTTTCAGCACTTCTTTGCCAATTTTTTTGGCATCGGCATAAAACCGACCACTCATCAATTCATGCAAATAATGGTTCAAGGCCCCAACCGGTGGGCTGATGGACATGTCGTTGTCGTTCAAAATCACCAGCAAATTGCAATCGCTCGCGCCTGCATTGTTCAAGGCCTCGTAGGCCATGCCCGCAGTGAGAGCGCCATCGCCAATGATGGCGACAGCTTTGCGACGGCTGCCCATTTGTTTGGCGGCCATGGCCATGCCCAATGCGGCCGAAATGCTGGTGGAGGAATGGGCCGTGCCAAAGGCGTCGTAAATACTTTCTTCACGGCGCGGAAAGCCGCTCAAACCACCCAATTGGCGCATGCTGCCCATTTGCGAGTTTCGGCCCGTCAGTATTTTGTGGGGGTAGGTTTGATGGCCCACATCCCATACCAAACGGTCTTCAGGCGTGTTGAAAACGTAATGCAGGGCCACAGTGAGCTCAACAGTTCCCAAGTTGGAGCTGAAATGCCCGCCCGTTTGCGAAACCGACTGAATCAAACGCTCCCGCAACTCTGCAGCCAAAGGGGCCAAGTTGTCTCGGGACAGTTTTCTAAGCTGTGCAGGGGACTGAATCCAATCAAGCAGGGCACTCATCATTTGCCTCAATATCTGTTCAATGAGCACATAATTTAACTGGATTTGACAAAACGTCAAGTTAAATTGACACTTTGTATAATTTTTTAAGTTGACACTT
>Ga0114974_10004232_pt1 | contig 10739 bp, 9 predicted proteins | sample S_130206_EF_Meta_FD_87318 | JGI IMG/M metagenome (GOLD analysis project Ga0114974, IMG submission 87318) | Freshwater microbial communities from Lake Simoncouche, Canada to study carbon cycling - S_130206_EF_MetaG | ecosystem: Environmental > Aquatic > Freshwater > Lake | place: Lake...
ATGGTGTTGGAGATTTAGAAGCACTAGCCGCTTCAGTTGAGCAGATTGAGCCATTGATCGAAGGACACCGCGAGGCCTATGAGGCTAAGAAGGCTGCAGAGACAGCCGCAAAGGCAGCACGCCGTGAACAGATTATTGTAGAAAAAGAAAAAATTGTTGTTGAAGCCGAAAGTTTGGCGCTATCTGAAAGTTGGAAGAGCACAGGCGATCGCCTCAAAGTTCTTCTTGATGAATGGAAGGCTGCGCCGCGTCTTGATAAGAAGGCCGATGCAGATCTCTGGAAGCGTTTCTCATCATCACGTAACAAATTCGATAAGCGCCGTCGCACACACTTTGCTTCCTTAGAAGCAACGCAATCAGTGGTCGCAGATGCCAAGAAAGCCATTGTTGAAGAGGCTGAGAAGTTAGCAACCTCTACCGAATGGGTTCCAACTGCAAAGCGTTTCAAAGCACTCATGGATCTTTGGAAGGCAGCAGGTCGTGGCAAGAAGAATGATGATGCCAAACTATGGTCACGCTTTAAGGCAGCGCAAGATCAATTCTTTGCAGCCAAGAATGCAGACCTAGAAAAGCGCGATGTAACGATGGCGGCAAACCTAGCTAAGCGAGAAGAGCTACTTACTCTTATCGAAGCAGTCCTGCCTATTACTGACATTAAAGAATCACGCAAAGTTCTCAACGAGTATCTACGTTCTTGGGAAAAGATTGGCATGACCCACCGCGACAAGCGTGCTGCACTCGATGCACGTGTTGCAAAGGTTGAGTCTGTGATTAAAGAAGCTGAAGCAGAAATCTGGCGCAAGACTGATCCTGCGGCAAAGAAGCGAGCAGAAGAGGTTGTGGCTCAGCTAACTGAATCAGTTGCTAACTATGAAAAGGCAGCGGCGAAGTATGCTGCGAGTGGAAATGCGAAGAAGGCAGAAGAAGCGGCCGAATCTGCAACTGCTCGTAAGGTGTGGTTAGCCGAGGCTGAAAAAGGCTTGGCTGAATTTAGTTAATTGTTCGTTGTTCGATAAACATCGTAAACACCTTCAATACCACGCACAGCAGCCAGTACAGAATCTAGATGCGTCGCATCTGCCATTTCGAAAGTAAAGCGTGAAAACGCAGTTCTATCTTTTGAGGTAGTGACAGATGCACTTAAAATATTTACATGCTGCTCTGACAATGTTCGCGTCACATCGGCTAGCAATGAAGCACGATCAAGAGCTTCGACTTGTATGTTGACCAAAAATACTGATGAGGCTCCCAATCTCCATTTAACATTTACTACTCGATCCAATTGATGAACCTGTAAATCATGGGCATTAGTGCAATCTGTTCTATGAATTGATACCCCACTCCCCTTAGTAATGAAGCCCATGATTTGATCTCCAGGTACTGGAGTGCAACAGCGAGCAAGCTTTACTAATACATCATCGGCACCCTCAACATCAATAGCATTACTTGAGCGGCGCGTTGCTGGCGCATGATTTGGAAAAACTTCCATTGTTGGTTCAGGATGTGAATCATCTGCGCCTAAAGCTGCTACTAATTTATCGATGATTGAAGCGGCAGAAACATAGCCATCTCCAACTGCTGAATACAGCCCATCAATATCTGGATACCGTAATTCATGTGCCAACTCCAACAAGGAATGACCTGCGAAAATCTTCTGTAGCGGAAGACCAGCCTTGCGCATTTGCCGAGCAATCGACTCTCTGCCTGCATCAATGGCTTCCTCGCGTCGCTCCTTGCTGAAATAGGCCTTAATTTTTGAACGTGCACGTGGGCTCTTAACAAAGTTCAGCCAATCACGACTTGGTCCAGCCGACTCGCTTTTGTTGGTAACGATCTCAATAACATCACCATTATTTAGACGAGAATCCAGTGGAACCAATCGACCATTTACTTTGGCGCCGGCGCATCGAAGTCCAACATCTGTGTGAACTGAAAAGGCAAAGTCGACAGGTGTTGATCCACCCGGAAGTGCCACGACACTCCCCTTTGGTGTAAATACGAATACTTCTGGTGAGCCTAAATCGAAACGTAATGCTTCTAGAAATTCTGAAGGATCTTCAGTTTCCTTCTGCCATTCATGCAGTTGACGAAGCCACAACATTTCAGGAGAGCTTTCTGTGTTCTCGGGACCCTGCTTGTACTTCCAGTGCGCAGCGATACCGAACTCTGCACGAGCATGCATGTCATAGGTTCGAATTTGGATTTCGATTGCTTTTCCAGTTGGCCCGATTACCGTCGTGTGTAAGGACTGGTACAAATTGAACTTAGGCATAGCGATGTAATCCTTGAATCGCCCTGGTACTGGACTCCAACGTGCATGGATAGATCCCAAAACCGCATAACAATCGCGAACATCATTTACCAGAACTCTGATGCCAACTAGATCATAAATCTCATTGAACTCACGGCCGCGAATAACCATCTTTTGATAGACCGAGAAAAAGTGTTTATTGCGACCAGTGACGGTTGCTTCAATACTGTCGCGTGATAGATCTTCTTTCACGGAAACAATTACTTCTTCAGTCAAAGCATCACGAGAAGGTGAACGTTCTGCAACCAAGCGTGAAATCTCTTCAAATTTCTTAGGCTCTAAAACCTCAAAAGAAAGATCTTCAAGCTCCCATTTGATGGCGTTCATACCTAAACGGTGAGCTAATGGAGCATAGATATCCAAAGTTTCCCGGGCCTTGCGCAGCGCGCTCTCGGTTGAAACATATTTCCAGGTTCGTGCGTTGTGTAGGCGATCTGCCAACTTGATCACAAGAACACGGATATCCCGTGACATGGCAATAACCATCTTGCGAACAGTCTCAGCTTCTGCGGTTGGACCATAGGCGAGCTTGTCTAATTTAGTAACGCCATCAACTAGGTTGGCAACTTCATCACCGAAATCAATACGCAATTGCGTTAATGAGTATTGAGTATCTTCAACTGTGTCATGCAACAGTGCAGCAATAACTGTTGGCTGATTCAACCCTAAGTGGGCAAGGATTTCAGCAACAGCGAGGGGATGAGTTATATACGCTTCCCCTGATTTTCGAAGCTGGCCCTCATGGGCATCTCGCGCAACATCGAATGCGCGAGATACCTCATCAGAATCTACTGAGGCGTGATTTTCCTTGAGAGCACTGATTACTGGTGCTATCAAAGTATCCACAAAGAACCTTACTTACGACCCTTGCGCTTTGGTTGATTGCGTGGGCCGCGACCATTAACTGCAGCATCTGTGTTTACAGATGAACTCACAGCTGATGCGCCAGAACGTGCATTTACTCGCTTTGCAAGAGCCTGCATTGCCGGCTCCTTCTCGCGAAGTTGAGCAAGTACTGGAGGTGCGATGAAAATTGAAGAGTAGGTTCCAACTGCAAGGCCAATAAACAACGCTAATGAAAGATCCTTTAATGTCCCTGCTCCTAGTAGCCCGGCACCAACAAAGAGGATTGAGCCAACAGGAAGGAGTGCAATAAGTGACGTATTGGCAGAACGCACAAGCGTCTGATTGACCGCATGGTTAACAGCTTGCGAGTAAGTTTTCGTTGAATTAGAGGTAATTGCTTTTGTATTTTCACGGACCTTGTCAAAGACAACAACCGTGTCATACAACGAATAGCCAAGGATAGTTAAGAATCCAATAATCGTAGCTGGCGTTACATCAAAGCCAACTAATGCGTAGATTCCAACGGTAATGAATACATCGTGCACCACAGCTGCAATTGCTGCAATAGACATCTTTGGTTCAAAAGCCATTGCGAGATACAGCATGACAACAATAAGGAAACCAACAAGCCCGTAAATGGCCTTGCGCGTGATTTCTTTACCCCATGAAGGCCCAATGATCTGTGTATCAATAGATTCAACAGACACACCAAATTCTGCAGCCAACGCATCCTGAACCGCATTGTTTTGAACTGTATCCAGAGCGCCAGTTTGAACTCTAACCTTGTCACTACCGATCTCTTGAACAATCAGTTCACCTGGAACACCAGTTGCTTCAACAGCCGAACGAGCTTGCTCGATGGTCGCGGTCGCTTTATTTACTGTGAAAGATGATCCACCTTTGAACTCAATACCAAGGTGTAAACCTTGAAGAGAAAGTGCTGCAATAGATGCAAGCACGAACAACGCCGATACGGAGTACCAGCGACGACGCTTACCAATGAAATCAACTGATGTTTCGCCGCGATAAAGACGACCGCCAAGACCTGACATCTTCGACATCTTTATGCCTCCTTCGCAACTAGTGTGCCCAAGCTCTTGCTTGAGAAACCTGACCATGGATGACCTGAATTAAAGAAGGGAACTCGGGACAAAATCGCAACAAGTGGTTTTGTAAACACAAAAACCACAACAAGGTCAACAAGTGTCGTTAGACCAAGCGTGAATGCAAACCCTCGAACTCCACCAACTGCGAAGAAGTAAAGAAGTGCTGCAGCAATTAGTGACACGAAGTCGGCTACCAAAATAGTGCGACGTGCTCGAACCCAGCCGGTTTCAACTGCAGTTCGTAGCGTTCTTCCTTCGCGCATCTCATCTCGAATACGCTCAAAGTAGATAATGAATGAGTCAGCCGTAACTCCAATTGCAACGATCGCACCGGCGATACCTGCCAATGTGAGCGTAAAGCCGATCCACTTTCCAAGAAGTAGGAAGAGTAGGTAGATAAGTCCACCTGCCACCGTTAAGGAACCAACAGTGACGATTCCTAATCCACGGTAGTAGAGCAATGAGTAGAGCATTACGAGACCCAAACCAAGTGCGCCAGCAAGAAGACCAGCATTGAGTTGATCGGCACCAAGAGTTGGTGAAACTTGCTGAACCTCTCCGCGGTCAAATGCCAAAGGCAATGCACCATACTTGAGTACGTTTGCAAGATCTTGAGCTTCAAGTTGAGTGAAGCTACCGGTGATCTGTGCATTTCCAGATGGAATCGCCTCAGTAATACGTGGTGAAGAAACAACTAAACCATCAAGAACAATTGCTACTTGATTAGTTGGTTCTGGCAATGTGGTCACACGAGTTGTCAATGCACCAAAAGCAGATGTTCCTTCATTATTAAATGTGAGACTTACATACCAAGCGCTACCACCTTGTGTATCAAGGCCCGCTGATGCTTTTGAAATCTGGCGACCAAGAACTTCAGCTGGTGCCAAAATGTATTTAGTTCCGCCAGCACGATCACACACGACAATCACATCAGTTGGAAGATCTGTTCCAGTTCCCTGAAGATTTTCAGGCTTTGTGCAATCAAGGGCAGCGAATTTTGCATTGGCATCTGCGCTTACACCTGATGCAGGTGTTGCCGCAGGATCTGCAGCAGCTGGATTACCAGATGCAGATGCAAGCACCTGACGGAAACGTAGCTCTGCGGTTTGTCCAACTAATTCAACAACGCGACGCCCGGTATCACCAGGTACTGAAATAACAATCTGACGATTCGTTCCGCTTCCTTGTGCCGCGACTTCAGATTCAGCAACACCCAATGAGTTAACTCGTTGACGAATAATCGACACAGCTTGATCGATTGATTCACTCGTTACCTTTCCTTCTTCACCAGGAGCAATACGAGGCTGCAAGGTCACAGAAGTTCCCCCGCGAAGATCTAGACCTAAGCGGATTGAGGTTGCCCCTTGAATGAAAACCAGGCTAGTCATGGCAATGAGCACCAAGCCTAGAATCGCTAAAGAGCGGCCAGGGCGGGCAGCCGTCTTTACTGGTTTATTAGTTGTAGACATAAAGCGAGAGTCTAGGCGTCAGGTGCGGGTAAGTCGAAAAGCGTGGAGATTTCCGCAGGTGGTGTTCGTCCTATATGCCGCCAACCCTGGGCTGTGGCCACGCGCCCGCGCGGGGTTCTGGCCATAAAGCCGTTTCGAACTAAGAACGGTTCGGCTACAGATTCTACTGTTTCAACCTCTTCCCCAACAGCAATAGCTAACGTTGATAGCCCCACCGGTCCTCCATTGAATCTTTCCACGAGAGCAACGAGCACCCCACGATCAAGGCGATCAAGGCCAAGTTCATCAACCTCATACATTTCCAAGGCTGAACGCGCGGCCGATAACGATATGTGCGCACTCCCCTGAACTTGGGCGTAGTCACGAACGCGACGAAGTAATCGATTAGCGATTCGAGGTGTTCCACGAGATCGTCCAGCAACCTCTACTACTGCATCTTTGTCTATGCCAATTTTTAGTAGCTCTGAACTTCGCGTAATGACATGAGCAATATCTTTTTCATCATAGAAATCAAGGTGTGCGGTAAAGCCAAATCGATCACGTAATGGACTCGGTAACAATCCCGCTCGAGTAGTAGCTCCCACCAAAGTGAAGTGCGGCAATTGCAAAGGAATCGCGGTCGCCCCCGGACCTTTACCTACGACCACGTCAACTCGAAAATCTTCCATCGCTAAGTAAAGAAGTTCTTCTGCCGGTCTTGGAAGGCGATGGATTTCATCTAGAAACAAAATTTCACCTTCTACCAAAGAAGAGAGAATTGCAGCAAGATCACCAGCATGAGTAATCGCAGGTCCGCTTGTAATACGAATAGGTGCCTGCATCTCACTTGCCAAAATTAAAGCAAGAGTTGTCTTTCCCAAACCTGGTGGACCAGACAATAAAATATGATCGGCAGGAGAATTTCGATGACGTGCAGCAGTTAACAAAACATCAATCTGCTCCCGCACTCGATGTTGCCCAACAAAATCATTGAGCGTTTTAGGGCGCAGTGCATGCTCAACGGATGATTCCTCGCCTTTAATCTGCGGCGTCACCAAGCGATCATCAGCCACGAGAACTCTTTCCACTAGCCAGAGTTAACTTAAGTAATTCACTTAAATCTAATTGCGCCGCATCAGTTCCATCTGCTTGCAAAGTTGAAATCACCTGTGAAATCGCAGCATCTGATTCCTTGGGTGAGAATCCAAGAGAAACAAGTGCGCTAGTCAATTGCTCTCTCCAGGCTGGTTGATGACCCTTATATGGATGAACAGATGAAAGATCACTCAATTTACCCTTGAGCTCAAGGATTAATCGTTGTGCGCCCTTACGTCCAATTCCTGGAACTTTTTCAATTGCGCCAATATCTTCTTGAGAGATTGCTCGCGCTAGATCTTCAGGAGTTAAAGCACCCAAAATAGACAGTGCCACCTTTGGACCGATACCAGAAACAGTTTGTACCAGCTCAAAAAGCGAACGGGACTCATCATTGATAAACCCAAATAAAGTTAGGGAATCCTCACGAACGACTAAAGAAGTAAACAGTTGAACTTGAGAACCAAGAGTCACCTGTGCGGCTGTTTGTGGATTAACCAAGACAGATACTCCGAAACCACCGACCTCTACGATTAATCGATCAGTTGAGATTGATCGAACACAACCTGTTAGTAATGAAATCATCGTGCACGCAACTTTTTTAAACGAGACTGTTCAGCAGCTAAAGCTTGAGCAATCTTTGTGTTACCGCCACCGCGCCAAATATGACAGATAGCAAGAGCCAAAGCATCGGTTGCATCAACAGGTTTTGGAATAGTTTCTAAATTAAGAATCTTTTGAACCATCAATGCAACTTGTGCCTTATTTGCGCGACCACTGCCAGTCACCGAGGCTTTTACCTCAGATGGTGTGTGCATCATGACTGGAATGCCAGCTTTAGCGGCAAGTAGTAAGGCAATTCCTGCAGCTTGTCCCGTGCCCATAACAGTTCTGACATTGTGTTGTGAGAAAACCCGTTCTACAGCAATTACATCCGGCTTCCAAACATTTATCCACTCAGAAAGTTGTTGGTCCAAATCCAGTAAACGTTGGTCAAGAGCAGCTTCCGCGGGAGTAAGAATTACTCCCACTCCAACTAAGGAGATAGGAGAACCGATTGCACCTTCAACAATGCCAACGCCACAGCGAGTAAGGCCTGGGTCAACACCCAAAACTCTCATTGCGTAGCCTCGTGCTTTCTCGTTAGTTCAGTCCACAAGCCTAGAGATGAGAAACAATTACCTAATCGAGGCTCGCCATAACCTCGTCAGAAACATCAAAGTTGCTGTACACATTCTGCACATCATCTAGCTCTTCGATGGCATCGATTAGTTCGAAAACCTTTTTTGCACCATCAGCATCAAGGGGAATAGACATAGATGGCAAGAATGAGGAATCGGCAGATTCGTAATCAATTCCTGCGCTTTGTAAGGCTGTTCGAACGGGAACAAGATCAACTGGTTCGCTGACAATTTCAAAGGCTTCGCCTAGATCATTTACTTCTTCAGCGCCAGCTTCAAGGACGGCTTCCAGAATTGAATCCTCAGTCAAGGCGCCATCTTTTTTAACGATGACTACACCTTTACGATTGAAAAGATAGGAAACAGATCCAAGATCTGCCATCGATCCACCATTTCGCGTTACGGCAACTTTAACTTCAGACGCTGAACGATTGCGGTTATCGGATAAACATTCGATCATGATCGCTACGCCGTTTGGTCCATAGCCCTCATACATGATCGTGATCCAGTCTTTGGCTCCTGCTTCTAGACCAGCACCACGCTTTATTGCACGATCAATATTATCTGCCGGCATCGAAGACTTCTTTGCTTTTGCCACTGCATCAAAAAGAGTTGGATTGCCATCCATGTCAGCGCCACCGTTGCGCGCTGCAACTTCAATTGCACGAATCTGCTTTGCAAACACCTTGGCACGACGACTATCGATGATCGCCTTCTTGTGCTTGGTCGTCGCCCATTTGGAATGGCCGGACATTGGAACACCTCAATCTGAGTTAAATGATGAGACTACTTTACCTTCTCTAAAGCAGGCCGTGCCACTTCCTCAATAAAGTAGCGGTGAATTCGGTGATCCCCAGTTATTTCAGGGTGAAACGAGGTTGCTAACAATGTGTGTGAGCGCACCGCCACGGGATGCTTATCAACAGATGCCAGAACTTGCACGCCATCCCCAACTCTTTCAACCCAAGGCGCTCGGATAAAAACAGCGCGAATCAACTCTGAAGATCCATCATCAAATGCAATATCAGATTCAAATGAATCAACCTGACGTCCAAAAGCGTTTCTGCGAACAGTTATATCAAGTCCACCAAAACTCTTTTGACCTTGCTTGGCGTCCAAGATTTCATTAGCCAGAAGAATCATTCCGGCGCATGAGCCATAGACAGGCATACCTTGTGCAATGCGATCTTTGAGTTGTTCGTATATTCCGAATACTTCAGAAAGCTGAGCAATAGTTGTTGATTCTCCGCCTGGTAAAACTAGGGCGTCAATTGCATCTATTTCAGAGGATCGTCTAACAGCAACGGGATCCACTCCACAGGTGATGAGCGAACTAATGTGTTCGCGCACATCTCCCTGAAGAGCAAGAACCCCTACCTTCATTATCTAGAAAATTACCAACCACGTTCAGCAAGACGGTGCGGTGCTGGCAAATCTGCAACGTTAATACCAACCATTGCTTCACCTAAGCCACGAGACGCATCTGCCACGACCTTGGGATCATCCCAAAATGTTGTTGCCTTAACACACGCTGCTGCGCGCTGAGCAGGATTTCCAGACTTGAAAATTCCGGAACCAATAAATACTCCATCTGCGCCCATGCTCATCATTAATGCCGCATCCGCTGGTGTTGCAATGCCACCTGCTGTAAAGAGAACAACTGGAAGTTTTCCAGTTTCTGCTACCTCTTTAACGAGTGCAAATGGTGCTTGCAACTCTTTAGCTGCAACATAGAGTTCATCTTCACGCATTGATGACAAGCGACGAATTTCTCCGCCGATCTTGCGCATGTGCTGCATAGCATTTGAAACATCGCCTGTTCCAGCTTCACCCTTTGAACGGATCATTGCTGCACCTTCATTAATACGGCGAAGTGCTTCTCCAAGATTTGTAGCACCGCAAACAAAAGGAATTGTGAAATCCCACTTATCAATATGGTTTTCATAATCAGCAGGAGTTAAGACCTCTGACTCATCGATGTAATCCACGCCTAAAGATTGCAAAACTTGTGCTTCAACAAAATGGCCAATGCGTGCCTTTGCCATAACTGGGATTGAAACAGCGGCTTGAATCTTTTCGATCATGTCTGGATCTGACATACGTGCCACGCCACCTTGTGCGCGAATATCTGCAGGCACGCGCTCAAGTGCCATAACTGCAACAGCACCGGCATCTTCAGCAATCTTTGCTTGTTCGGCGTTAACAACATCCATGATGACGCCGCCCTTGAGCATCTCAGCCATACCGCGCTTTACGCGAGCCGTGCCAGTTACATCAGCCATGTTCTATTACTCCGCTTCGATCGAAAGATAGGTGGCAATCCTACTTTGTCTTAGGTGGAGGTGGCGACGTGAAATCAGGCTCGCGATCGGTAATGGCGATCCAAATCTGCCCAGGATCGAAGTTCATTTCAGTTCCATCGGCAAAGCTAAAGGTTGTTCCGCCTTCGGCAGATGCCCTTGTCCATGTTGTTATAAATCGTTGGCCATCTCGCAACACATAAGCCCTACCTGTTCCCACCGTTTGTGAAAAGGGTGTTACTCCCCCAACCTTGTCTTTGTACTCAGACGGGGTTATGGACACCATTTGTATAACTAATGTTGTTGGCCCCAAGACAACTCCAGAGTCGGCAAAATTTACGGTGTTGTTGTGGGACAAAAGCCAACGAGATTCTTTGGAAGACCAGGTAGCCGAATAGGTAGCTGCCGGCCAATGCATAACCGCTTTGCTTGTATCCGTTCCACCTTCTGGA
>Ga0114974_10004233_pt1 | contig 10739 bp, 10 predicted proteins | sample S_130206_EF_Meta_FD_87318 | JGI IMG/M metagenome (GOLD analysis project Ga0114974, IMG submission 87318) | Freshwater microbial communities from Lake Simoncouche, Canada to study carbon cycling - S_130206_EF_MetaG | ecosystem: Environmental > Aquatic > Freshwater > Lake | place: Lake...
AAATCGATTGAGTCGAGTTGAGATGATTTGGCTCATCGTGCTTGGTGCTCTTGCAATTGCGGTACATCTATCGCATTTGGTGATCGCTGCAGCTTGTTTGATCGTGGTGTTCTGCCTGCGTCTGGGGCGAATTCAGTATGCGCTCTTACCTTTGGCTGGCGCAATTGTGATTTTGTTGAGTACCAATTTTTATGCATTTCAAAAACTATCGATCTCGCCGCACGGTTCGGTCTTTATGCTTGCCCGTCTGTCCGGAGATGGAAATACAAAAGAAGTGCTTGAGACCTATTGCGCACAAAAAAAATGGTATCTCTGTGCCTGGGTTGACCGGCTACCCGCTGATAGCGATGAATTTTTATGGAATGGCAAAGGCCCTGTCTGGAGTCACCCCGGAGGGCCGATCGGCTTGGCGCCTGAAGCCTCAGAGATCGTGTCCTATGTGATTCGCACAAGACCTTGGCCCGTCTTGGTGTCTGCGTTGCGTAACATGTCTACGCAACTGTGGATGATTCAATTGGGCGACACCTTGCACGCTGATCATTTGGATGTGACGGTTGTCAAAAGCGTCGGTCAATATTTTGCTGGATCAGAACTTAAGCAGCTGAACAATTCACGCCAAATGAAGAGCGAGCTCGCGAACGACGCGTTGTGGTTCAGCCGCTTGAGTATGCTGGGCTTTTATGGTGGCTTGGTATTTAGTTTGTACATCTTGTTTACGCTCTGGCGTGCGCAGCCTGTTGTGCGTGAGCGTCAGAATGCACAGGCTGTGGTGGGGTTTATTTTGATTCTTTGGGTCGGTATCCTGGCCAATGCCTTTGCCACGGGCGCGCTGTCAAAACCACATCATCGCTATCAAGCGCGTATCGCCTGGCTGCTGGTATTGCCCCCTCTACTTTTATGGCGTCGACCGACCCTACCCACTCAATCCACTTAAAGTCTTGGGTTATTCGCGCTGAATATTACTGGCCTTGATCACGGTCGCCCATTTTGCGATTTCGCCGTCGACAAAATCGGCAAGCGCTTGCGGCGTGCTGCCTTGAATTTCGATGGCTTGCTGAGTCAACCTGGTTTTGAGCTCAGGCTCAATGAGTACCGCGTTAATTTCGCGATTGAGGCGTTCGATGATGGCTTGTGGGGTACCCATCGGAGCAAAAAAGCCATAGCTCGCAATAGACTCAAATCCGGGATAGCCTGACTCTGCAACGGTAGGTAAATCTGGCATTAAGGCCGAGCGCTTTGCAGTGGTGATTGCAAGCGCACGGACCTTGCCTTCTTTCAGCATCGGCAAATAAGGGGGTAAGGTGTCAAGCGCCATGGTGACGCGACCTGAAATCAAGTCAGGCATTAATAGTGCCGTGCCCTTGTATGGGATATGCAAGACGTCGATGCCCGCCGCGACTTTGAACATTTCGCAGGTTAAGTGAATGAGGCCACCCGTGCCCGACGAGCCGCAGGTAAGTTTGCCAGGTTCTTTTTTTGCCAAGGCAACGAGTTCAGCCAGATTTTTGGCAGGCACTTCGTTACCCACCACAACAATGTTGCTCAAGGTGCCAGCGGCTGAGATTGCAGTCAAATCTTTTTTGAACTGATAGCCAGGATCTTTGTAGTAACTCACCGCGATCGAGTGCGAGCCGATCGAACCCATCAATAAGGTGTAGCCGTCAGGGGCGGCCTTGGCAACATACGCTGCACCAATATTGGCGCCTGCGCCAGGTTTGTTTTCGATTACGACGGATTGTCCGAGGCGTACGGCAAGTTTCTCTGTAATCGCACGCGTCAGGATGTCGGTGGCGCCACCGGCTGGAAACGGCACGACAACCTTCAGAGGCTTACTCGGGTAGCTGTCTTGCGCCTGCGTCGGGGCAGAAACGCTTACGGTCAACGCCAAGGTGGCGAACAAGACTGGCCAGTATCGATTCATACGCATGAGGGTTCATCCTAAAAAGTGATATTCATCATAATACCTAAGCAAAAACCATGCCCATCTATTTTGCTAAAGGGGATATAGTATTGGCACAACACAGCGTATCGACTCAGCTTAAGCGCTGCGGGCGATCACCGGATAATAGAGACAGCTCATCATGACGCATCCCAAAGTAGAAAACACGTTTCCGCCTGCACATCTTCCAGTCCGCCCCGATTGGATCGAGCAGTCAAATGAGCCCATTCTTGAACCCGCTTTGCCCATCGTTGATCCGCACCATCATTTGTGGGATCGTCCGGGTCAGCGTTATTTTTTTGAAGACTTGCTGGCAGATGTCCAGAGTGGCCACAATATCGAGGCCACCGTATTTATCCAATGCCGCTCGATGTATCGTGCAACCGGTCCCATTGAAATGCGTCCGGTCGGCGAAGTTGAATATGTCAACGGCGTGGCGGCGCAAAGTGCCAGTGGTCTGTATGGCCCCACCGAAATCTGTGCAGGCATTGTGGGTTTCGCTGATCTGATGTTGGGTGCGCGCGTGAGGCCTGTCCTTGAAGCAGAATTAGCCGTTGCACCCGACCGCTTTCGCGGTATTCGTGTCATGACCGCGGCGAGCCCGCATAAAGAAATTGCGCCGGGGTTTGGTAAGGTTCCAGAGGGAGTCATGATGACCGCGGCATTTCGCGAAGGCTTTGCCGAGCTTGCCCCGCTTGGCTTGTCGTACGATATGTGGTCGTTTCATCCCCAGATGGGTGAGGTGGTCGATCTCGCCAGAAGCTTTCCTGAGACCTCGATTATCGTGAATCACGCAGGCGGGCCACTTGCGATTGGGCCCTACAAAGGGCGGCAAGATGAAGTGTTGAAAGACTGGTCAAAGAGTATGCGCGAACTCGCAACCTGCCCGAACGTCACTATGAAAATTGGCGGTCTGGGCATGCACATCGCTGGGCTCGATTTTCACACGCGTCCAATGCCACCTGGCTCAAAAGAGTTGGCTCAGGCTTGGCAGCCGTTTGTGCAGGGCTGTATTGACGCCTTTGGTCCAGCGCGCTGCATGTTTGAAAGTAATTTTTGTGTCGACAAAGGTACCGCCAGCTACGTCAATCTGTGGAACGCCTTTAAACGGTTGACTCAAGATTTCTCAGCCGCTGACAAGGCACACCTGTTCAGTGAAACTGCAAAACGCGTATATCGTTTGAAGTAAGTGGTGCTGCTTGTCGCTTAAGGTTGTTCAGTCAAATTTAATATTGGCAGCCTTAAGCACCACGGCCCATTTTTTGATTTCACTCATCGTCAAATCACCGAGGTCTTTTGGCGTGCCGGGGGCAGGCGATGCTCCTTGTTGGGCAAACTTCTCTTTTAACTCAGGCATGGCCAGGGCTTGATTCGTGGCCGCATTAAGGGCATCTATCACCGCAGTGGGCGTGCCAGTGGGTGTAAATAGTGCGAAGTACGAGCTCACGTTAAAGCCTGGGATACCCGCCTCGGCAATCGTGGGGATGTCGGGCAGAGCGGCAACCCGCGTTGAACCCGTGATGCCAAGCGCGCGTACATTGTTGGCCTTGATTTGCGCGATCGCGGTAGGTAAGTTGTCGAACATCATTTCGATGTGCCCGCCCATCAAATCCGCCATAGCTGGGGTACTGCCCTTGTAAGGGACGTGCACCATATTGACCTGCGCCATATAGTTAAAAAGTTCGCCAGCCATATGTAATGAAGACCCGGCACCTGCAGAGGCAAATGAAAGTTTGCCGGGCTCTTTTTTAGCCAGAGCAATGAGCTCTTCAATATTTTGTGCAGGTAGTTTTTTGGTCACAATTAATACATTAGGTGCATGCGTTACCAACGCCACTGGTGCAAAATCACGCACAAAATCAAAAGGCAATTTACGTTCAGCCGCCTGATTCACAGGATTGTTGAGCGAGCCTAAGTACAACGTTAAGCCATCGGGTGCTGAACGAGCGACCTCAGCCGCTGCGATATTGCCATTTGCGCCGGGCTTGTTTTCAACGATGACATTGGCCTGTAGGATTGGCCCGATTTTTTCGGCAATGCTACGGCCGATACTGTCTGAGGTGCCGCCTGCCGGAAATCCAATCAATAAACGAATCGTCTTACCGGACAGTATGTTTGGTCCGTTGACGGCTTGGGTGGTTTGCGCGGTCACGGTTAAGCTAAGCGCGCATAACACCATAGTCAGCAGGGAAGTGATCATACGTTGTTGAAAAAACATTTTCAGGTCTCCAGGTTTTATTGTTTAGCGTGTTGAGAGGTGGCGCCCTAATTTGATCATGGGCTTTTCAACTGCGTAATAAATGATGGCCGAAAGCGCGATCGAGCCAAGCACAGACAACAGCAGATACACGCCGAGATGGGCATTAGCGAGCCACGGTAAACGATTGTCACGTAGCAGCGCAAACAGCGTGTAAAACACAATTGGATGGAACAGGTACATTGAATAGCTGATTTCGCCTAACCAAGTGGTGAAACGATTATTGATTTGTATTTTGGTCGACAGCAAGATGAATAATCCAAGCCCGACAGACACTGGTAGTACAAACATGAATAATTTTGAGGCATACGCGCTTGGCAAATACGCGTAAAAAAACCAAGTGAGTAAGGGCGAGGCGCACACACCCAACGGAAACAAAATAAAAATGCCTAGCACCACGCCAGAGAAGCCCTTAGTAGAGTCAGCGCGGTCGCGATCATGCCAAGAGCGAAAAAGAGCCCCCCAAAACATAATCGAAATAAACAGCCCGTATTCGGACAGGTAGTTTAGAAAGGGGCCCGAGCTTGCCGGATTCAGCCAGTGGGGATTGAGCAAATGCACGCACCGCGGAAGCACGGCAAAAATGATCGGCCCGCTAAATAGGCCCACCATCAACCAACGTGGTTGTTGTAGCACTCCCAGCGTAAACAGAAGCACACAGGCAATATAAAAAATTAACTCAAGGCGTAGCGTCCAGTAAAGACCCATAACATCTTGTGCGCCGAATACGCTCTGAATCATCGTGAGGTTCAGCAACACCGTCTGTGTTGAAAAGGGCGTCATCAAGAACAGCCCAAGCAGGGCTGCGCCCACGACCGAAACCCAATAGGCCGGATACAGCCTAAAGACTCTGCGAATCAAAAAGACTCGTAGCGCGTCTGGCTTAGTTTGATTACCAATAGCTCGCAAACTTGAGGGAATCACAAAGCCGCTAATGGCAAAAAACAGGATGACTCCAACGCGTCCGGTGTCGATCGCTGCTGAAATTTTATAGAGCAGATCACCAGCAGGTGGCGTAGGCAATAGCCTGAAGGCGTCTGTGGCATGCAGCCAGATCACCAATAAAGCAGCAAGCCCACGCTGTGCATCGATATAACCAAAACGTAGAGGTGGGGCCGACACCGGGCTTAGTCTGCCTTAATGTTGTTGTCTTGAATCAGCTTGCCATACAGTGCATATTGTTTTTGTGTTGCTTGGCCAAACTCTTGCGCGCTTGTGCCGCGAATCGTCACGCCAAGCGCAACCATGCGATCGCGTGTCTGTGGGTCTGCAAGAGCTTTCTTGATTTCAGCGTTTAATTTTTCAATGATGGGCTTTGGTGTACCTGCGGGTGCATTGATGGCAAACCACGAGTTAAAGAAAAAATCTTTGACTCCCGCTTGTACGACCGTTGGTACGTCTGGATACTGAGCGAGACGCTCGGGCGTTGATACTGCTAACAAGCGCAGCTTGCCCCCCTGGATCAACGAGGTCACCGTACCCAAGCCTTGATAGGAAACATCGACTTGCCCTGCAGCGGCGGCCACGGCGGCTGGCGTGGCCCCTTTATATGGCACATGTACGATATCGATACCCGTTCGCTGGGCAAAGAGCGCCATGGCAATATGCTGAGGGCTGCCACTGCCCCCTGAGCCATAGTTGATTTTGCCGGGACTTGCTTTGGCTGCAGCTATAAACTCGTTTAAAGTTTTATAGGGCGATTGATCCGCCACCACAATGCCCCACTCTATGGTTGCAACCAGAGAAATTGGATCAAAGTCTTTGAGCGCATTCCAGGGAATACTTGGATAAATATGTGGAATCATCGTCAGTACACTGTCGTTGACGCCACCAATCGTGTAACCGTCGGGGGCGGCCTTCGCTAAACGATCGGCACCGATTAACCCTGATGATCCTGCTAAGTTTTCTATCACGATGGGTTGTCCCATATTTTGCGCCATCTTGGCGGTCAAAATACGCGCGGCACCATCCACCGCACTGCCCGCTGCTAGCGGAACAATCATGCGAATGGGTTTGCTTGGGTAGAGCTCTTGCGCGTTCGTTGTGTGAAGTGAACCGAGCAAGAGCGAGGCAAAGAGAGCCGTCTGAATCAGGGATGTTGAAATTGTGCGCAGATGCATAGTCATTCCAAAAAGGTCAAGGCTTGTTAAACCACGAGCGGGGCAATGCCTAATTCAGTGGCTAGAATGTTTAAATCCGCCACTAGCACAGGCGCAAGCGGGATACCTTGCGCAGTGTATGCGAGTCGTTTCGCATGACTTTGTTCGCCTGGTAACCATACGCGCTCAACGCCAGGCAGGCGTTCGCTTGCGCGAAGATCCTTGACGAGCTGATCGACAGAGGCTTTGAAAAAACCAGGCTCGCCAAAGGCTTTTAAATCAATCACCAAGATTGCCTGTCCCGTGTTGGTGGGGGTGACATGGTCTTTATTGAAATCAACCACCTCTTTACCCATTGAGGCACCTTGCAAGGTGCCGGCTAACAGCCCAACGATCAGCGCTAACCCGTACCCCTTGTGGCCGCCGATTGGCAATAAAAAGCCCTCGTCAGCGCGGTTCGGGTCTGTGAGTGGCTGCCCCTGTCGGTCAATCATCCAGCCTTCGGGCATGGTTTCACCACGTTTGGCCTTGGCTTTGACTTTGCCATAGGCGGCAACGGTTGTGGCCATGTCAAGCACCACAGCGGGTTCGCTACCGGCGGGAATACCTGCTGCGATTGGATTGGTCGACAGCAGCATATCCATTCCGCCCCAGGGCGGTAAGTGGTTGGCATTACCCACCGCAAAGTACAAACCAATCATGTCATGTTCGATCGGCATGCGGGCATATAACGATGCCGGGCCTGCGTGATTACTGTTGCGTGTGCCGACCCAGGCCACGCCCGCCTCAGCAGCCTTCTTGATGGCCAGCTCGACGGCATGCGACACCACGAGATGCCCCATCCCGTTATCGCCATCCACCACCGCCATGGCGGCCTTGTCTTGTACGACTTTGATTTGCGGGTTGATGTTGATGCCACCTGCACGAATACGCTTGACGTATTGCGGCAGGCGAATCACGCCGTGACCGTCTGAACCTTGTAGGTCGGCCTGCGCCATCAGTGAGGCAACTTTGTTTGCGTGTTCTGATGAAAGGCCGTTAGCTTGTAAGGCACAAGAAATAAAGTCTTTGAGTGCATCGAACTGTACGATGATTGAGGTGTTGGTTTGAGACATGTTGATTTTTTGTTAGTTGGTTTTTCCGGCGTCAGTCCACGCAGGCACGCGTCCGAGTTTTTCAGCTTCGTGCCAGGCAAAGTTAAGTTCTACCTTAATCCCATTAATCGGTTCACGCATAAATAATTGATACAGATTTGAGTTATGTGCTTTACGTTCGCTGAACTCAATGCCATTTTGAGTGAGCCGCTCTATAAATTCAGCTAAGCCATCGCAGTTTAAGCAGAGATGATCAATACGCCCAGAGCCCAGGGCGCCTGCAGCTGAATAATCAATATCTTTCTGGTCGCTGGGCGTTTGTAAGTAGGTATCTTGGTGGGATGAGTGTCGCGCTTTGCCGATATGCAAGACATCCTGATCGCCGATATAAAGCCAATACACCGGAAAGCCAAATTCTGGATGAAATCCATTGGTGAAGCCGAGATTTTTACAAAACCAATCACGCGTACCTTCAGGGTCGTGCGTCAAAATGAGTACATGCTCTAAAAATCTTAAACCCATGGTGTGTCCTTGTATAAAAAGCAGTCGTGACTACGATGTCAGTGCGTCAAGATAATGTTGCACAATTAGACGAGAGAGTTTGTAGCGTTCGCGCTCAACAATATATACCGTGGCAGCGCGCATCTCGGGTAAATCCAGCGCCGAAGTCAACACAATTTGTACGCCCTGTTGAGAAAGGGTTGTTTGTAATTCGAAATCTTGCTGGGCGGCACGTAGTCGCTGTTGTTGCGTCACGATGGTGGCGGCTTCCTGAAGGATTTGCTGCTGCTGCGACGATAGTGATGCAAACCAGGGCTGATGACACACCAAGAGCAGCACACCAAAAAAATGTCCCGTTAAACTCAGGTAAGGATGGTGCTGATAAATCTTAAAATTGTTGTAGTTGGTTAAAGGATTTTCTTGAGCCTGCACTTCGCCAGAGCGAATCACGCGCATCAAAGCGCTGACATCGGTTGTCACGGCCTTAAAGCCCAGTGCTTCAAGAGACTCGCGATAGATTGCACTATCAAGTGTGCGGATTGTCAGGCCTTGGCGATCTTCGGGCGCAAGCAAGGGCCGAATCCCATTAGAAATATGTCTAAAGCCATTGTCCCAAAAGCCCAATACTCGATAGCTTGAATGCTGCTCAAGTGTGCCGCTCAAAAGTTGGCCCGCAGTGAGATCGAGTGCTTGTAACGCTTGCGCACGGTCGGTCACCGTAAACGGCAGATCCAGTGCGGCTAAGTCGGGCGCGTGCGCCGTTAAATAACCAGATGCGACGTAACAAAGTTGGCGTTTGCCCGTATTGACGCTTTCAAAGAGCTGTCCGGCAGTCTCACCGTGTGCGGTCACGTCAAGCGTTGTTTGAATAGTCTCAAACTGCTGACTATTTTCGAGTAACCGGGCAAGCTCGAGCAATGAAGTGCTAAGAATCGATCCGGAGCCTTGGTAGCCAGCGAGTTGAACGATGCTACCGGTGGACATCATCTAGGCACCTTGGATGTTGGCATCTTTAATAATCTTTTTCCATCTGGCGTAGTCTGCGCCCATGATTTTAGTGAGCTGTTCAGGGCTGCGCGGCCAAGGATCCAGACCAGCTTTTAGCATTTTGTCTTGGATAGACGCATCATTGACGACTGCAGCTGTTTCTTTACGTAATTCGTTTAGTGCGCTTGCAGGTATGCCTTTTTGAGCAAATAAGGCAATCCATGAGGCGTAGTCATAATTTTTAACGCCTTGTTCGATCAAGGTTGGAACCGCAGGGTACTGAGGGTGACGTTCGGTGCCACAGTAGCCGATTAAACGAATTCTTTTTTCAGCTAAAAACGGTTTTGCTAAAGATAGGGCCATGGGCATGACTTGCACTTCGCCCGAGGCCACGGCCAAGGTGGCTTGGCTGGCGCCGCGGTAAGGGACGTGAATAAGCTTGACGTCTGCATAGGCATTGAACATTTCGCCCGCGAGGTGCTGAGGGCTGCCGATACCACCCGAGGCGTAATGAATGCGGTCTGGCTCTTTACGAGTTTGTCGAATTAAGTCGTCAATGTTTTTAATTGAAGATTGCGTGGACACTGCAAAAAAAGTGGGTATGTTGGCAATGCCGGCGATCGGCTCAAATTCAGTCAGAGTGTCGACTTTGACATTTTGCGGCTGCAGGTGGGGCAGGATGGTCAGAATGCTGTTGTTGAGTGCCGCCAGCGTTTGTCCGTCCGGTTTGGCGCGCGCCATCCGATCAAGTCCCACGAGGCCTCCCGCTCCGGTGATGTTTTCAACTACAAAGCTGACGTCCATGCGCACAGAGAGCGCACTGGTCACGTAACGTACCGCGATATCCGAAGCGCTGCCCGCTTGCAAGGGCAGTCCGACGGTAATCGGGTTGCTAAACGCGTGTTTCTGGGCGCTTGCCCAACTTGGCCACAAGGCAATACCGCAAGTGGCTGCGCCTGCGCGTAGAAAGGTTCTTTTAAGCATGTAATCTCCGGCCGACCATAACTGGGGTCAAAAGGTTTATTCTTTGTGCTTGGAATTTACTCTGTTTCTTCAGCCCAAAGGTTATTAAATGACTGCAAATGCATTGAATGTGTTGGGTACTGAGCTGATGGCTTGCTCTTACGATCCGTTAACGGGGTTTTATCGCGACGGTTGTTGTAATACGGATTTGCAAGATCTTGGTAGTCACGTGATCTGTACCAAAGTGACCCAAGAATTTTTAGAGTTTTCTGCGAGCCGTGGAAATGATTTGTCAACCCCGCGGCCCGAGTATCGCTTTGCAGGGCTGCACGAAGGTGATCGTTGGTGCTTGTGCGCCTTGCGCTGGAAAGAGGCCCTGCATGCGGGGGTTGCACCGCTGGTGATTCTTGAAAGCACGCATGCCAAGGCGCTTGAGTTTGTGACGATTGAGCAGCTGCGAGAGTATGCGTTACAAACTGAGAAGTGATGCCCAAGGCTAAAGCGTAATGCCTTCGTGGGCTGCGATCAGTTCAAGCGCGTGCTCGAACAGTGCGCGTGCCTGACCTGAGACGTCGGTCAGATGTTCATGCAACTGTTGATCGGCTGAATTTTTGTTGACGCACTCTTGGCTGTACTGCTCAAAGCTCGCGAGTTGTGCGAGCAATTCAGCGACATGGCGTGGGCATTCGCACAACACTGCAGTTGAAATATTTGCTACCCGCGAAAGTGTTTCGTCAGAATATTTTTTTGGCGTTGGCTTGCGGCCCGCCAGAGGTGCGCCAGCCCCTCGTAAAGCGTGTTCAAGACTCGCGTTACGAACCCATTCGCTGAGCTCTGCGTCTGAGATCGAGTCTTTGCGTACCGTCAGCCCAGCATTGCTGAGTGTTTGCAGATTGCTA
>Ga0114974_10004237_pt1 | contig 10734 bp, 22 predicted proteins | sample S_130206_EF_Meta_FD_87318 | JGI IMG/M metagenome (GOLD analysis project Ga0114974, IMG submission 87318) | Freshwater microbial communities from Lake Simoncouche, Canada to study carbon cycling - S_130206_EF_MetaG | ecosystem: Environmental > Aquatic > Freshwater > Lake | place: Lake...
ACTGATACAGCTACTATGCTAACGCCATACTTAAGAAAGATAGATACAGCTTCCCTTTCATCAAGAATAAATTTAAAGCTAAATATCGCAGATACGAGTTCTATGCTTACACCATACTTACGCAAGATAGACACTACCAATAGATTCGTTAACAACATATCCCGAACAGTAGGAAAGGATTCAATAATATTTAATATAGGCAGTACACGTTATGCCATTAAAGATAGTGTGGGAAGTGGAACATCTTACACATTCTCAACTGGTCTTACTAATTCATCAGGAACAGTTACAAGTAATCTATCTACTGGTGTTTCTGGTGGGCAGTCTGTTGTTGGGGGAACTGCTGCAAGTAATTCCCTTACATTATCAAGTACATCTAATGCTACAAAAGGTAAGTTGTTGTTTGGGACAAGTGCATATGATGAGGTAAATAATCGTTTGGGAATTGGAACGAATAGTCCAACAGAATTATTGCAATTAAATGGTACTTCTACACAAACACCACAAATATTTATGAATGCTAATGGTGCATCTTCTAATGACCAAGGATTATATTTTGGATTTAGTGGGAATAAGAAAATAGGATTTGGTTACACTCAAAGTGGGGGTAATAGATTTTATATATATAATATAGTAGCTGGTGGAAATGATGCATTAAGAATATATGAATCAAGTAATAATATTGCAATAAATAGTTCATCAGATGCTGGTTATAAATTTGATGTAAATGGTACTGCAAGAGTGCAAGGTGCATTGAATTTTAATCCAACAAACACCGCATCAGGTACAACTGGAAATCAGACAATAAACAAAGCAAGTGGAACAGTAAACATAGCTGCTGCAGGAACAACAGTAACAGTAACCAATTCACTTGTATCAGCTACATCAATAGTTTATGCAGTAATAAGAACAAATGATGCTACGGCAACAATTAAAAATGTAGTACCATCTGCTGGTTCATTTGTGATAAATTTAGGTGCAGCAGCAACAGCAGAAGTATCAATAGGATTCTTTGTAATAAATTAAAATATAAATATGAAAGCAATTCAACCAGTATCAATTTGGGCTAATGGAAGCAATTCCCAAGCAACACAATTATCATTAACTATTGTATCTGATAACCTATCTACATCAGCAACACTTTATTATCAGTTATTAAGTGAAGATGGCATTCAGTTAGCGCAAGGCAACTTGACTATTGATGGCGAAGAGTATCAGACTTGGGGCTCATCATCTGATGTCAATAATGAAGCGTATGTAATCGCAGCAACAAAATTATCATTAATATTAATAGATTAAAATGGAACAAAATACTCATCCTTTTTTAGCTGCATTAAGTAGTGTTATTAGTCTAACATCAGCATCTATTTGTTTAATTACTGCATCCGATGTTCAACCATACTTTACTTTAGTCGGTTCTATTATTGCGATTGCTTCCGGTATATTCGCAATTAGGTATTATTATTTCGCAACAAAAAAAATAAAATAAAATGAATTCATCAATTTTTACTTTAAACAAAACAGATTTTTTAAAGGGATTAATCGTTGCTGTAATTACAGCAGTAATCACGGTAGCTTATAATACTGTTCAGACTGGAACATTAATCTTTGATTGGAAACAAATTTCAACTGCTGCTGCTTCTGCTGCACTTGCTTACATTATGAAAAACTTGCTTACAAATTCTAATGATGAATTTTTAAAGAAAGAAAAATAAATGAATAAAAGAAATGTTGTTCGTGAATACTTAAAAAAGTATACAAAATATCCAAACCTTAAATTGGCAAGAATAATTTATTCTGAAAATAATTTATTGTTCAAAGATGTAGAAGCAGTAAGAAGTATTGTAAGGGATTTAACTGGCAATAATGGTAAACAAAAAAGAATTGAAGTTGATGATAGATTTAAGACACAAGCAAAGCCATTAAATCCGTATAACTTACCTGAATCACACGAAGAAAAGCGTGAAGCATTTATACTGCCTAAATCTTGTAACAACATTCTTTTGATATCAGATTTACACATTCCTTATCATAATATTCAAGCAGTTACAATTGCACTTGATTATGGTAAGCAAAATAATGTAAACACTATATTCATCAATGGTGATTTAATAGATAACCATCAGGTAAGCAAATTTGAAACAGACCCAAAGAAAAGAAGCGTTAAGCAAGAGTTTGACGCTACAAAACAATTTCTTGTTTCACTTCGTGCAGCGTTTCCTGATGCTTCTATTTATTGGCTAAAAGGAAACCATTGCATTCGTTGGGAAAAGTTTTTGCTGATGAAAGTTAGAGAAATTTGGGATGATGAATACTTTCAACTTGAAGAACGATTGCAGTTAAATTCTGTTAAAGTAAAATTGCTTGACGATAAAACTTTAGTCAAAGCTGGTAAGTTATCAATCACACACGGACATCATATTTTCAAAGGTGTTTTCACACCAGTAAATCCATCACGTGGTGCATTTTTAAGAGCAAAGCAAAGTTTGATTGTTGGTCACTTACACAGAGCATCGCATCACCCTGAAGTTGATTTAGATGGCAAGATAATCAGTTGCTGGAGTACTGGCTGTTTGTGTGAACTAAAACCAAACTATTCGCCAATGGTCAGCAATGCGCAACACGGATTTGCTCATATTATTGTTGAAAGTAATGGTGATTACACGGTTAAAAACTATCAGATTGTTAATGGTAAACTTCATTAAAATGGAAACAAAATTAATAATCGAAGAAGTTGCTGAACCTGAAGAAATCGAAGGTGAAGTATTATTATCATCTTCACACGATTACATCACATCAGCAGTTAATGCGTTATCAATAATTGATGGATTAGATGTTGCGTTAATGAGTAAGACTGATGAAAATCGAATCAAGAAAATTAAAAGACAATCGTTAAGATTAATTTCTCATTATATAAATGAAATCTATGAAGAAACTTTTGATGATGGGATTCCTTCTAACAACGATGAATAGTTGTTATACTTCGAATAAAGCTAACAAAGAAATTAATAAGGCATTCATCAACTATCCTGAATTAGTTGCAAAAAAAAGCAGCGAATGGTTTCCGTGTGAAATTAATATTGTAAAATTAGATTCTATTGATAACAAGAAATCAGATTCTATAATTACTGATTTAAACAATAGGATTCAAAACATTCACGATACTATCAACAACATAATTTATCGTGCTGATACGGTTAATAATAAATTGCAAATAAAAAAGATTCAGAAAGAATTAATGATTGCTAATAACTTAATAAATGAACTCAAACAATCACAACCAGTGTTTATTTATAGAAGTTTTAAAGTCAAAGATTCTGCAAGAATATATTATCTTGATTCTCAACTGAACGAATCAAAAAAATCAGAATTGTATTATAGAAATAAACAAGAACAATTACTAAAAATTAGCATTTGGTTAATAATTGCATTAGGCGTTTCTTTGTTTTTTAATTTTAAGAAAAAATGAATCCAAGTCAAAATTGTATAAATCTAATAAAGCAGTTTGAAGGATATCGCAGTAAAGCGTATTTAGATGCCGTTGGTGTGCCTACAATTGGTTTTGGCAGCACTATGTGGAACGATGGAAAAAAGGTCAAATTAGGCGAAACAATCACTTTAGAAAGCGCTGGTGTGTTGTTGTACTGGCAAGTAAATAAAATGTGTGTAATACTTGATACATTAACATTGAATCAAAATCAATACGATGCACTATCTTCGTTCATATATAATGTTGGAAGTGGTGCATTTAGCAAATCAACTTTACACAAAAAAGTTAAGGCAAATCCTAAAGATGAATCAATCAGGAATGAATTTTTAAAATGGAATAAAGGTAGAGTGAATGGTGTGCTGGTTGAATTAAAAGGATTAACTAAAAGAAGAATTTCAGAATCTAATTTATATTTTTCGTAGTTTAATTTTTCATTTTTTTGGTTTAGATTTAACCTGATGTTTCTACATCGGGTTTTTTTTTATGCCTGAAAGTCAATGTGGTATTGAGTTTTAAAAATATTTTAAAATTATTTTGAAATTTGTTTGATAATTGTTTGGTAGTATCAAATAAGGTTGTATATTTGCTCTATCAATTAACAATTAAAAATCAAAACAATGACAAATTTAATTCACATTTCAGATTTCACTTTTCAATTTGCTGGTTACGGTCACTACAAAGTAACTTACACATCACCAGTAACACTTAAATCTTACTCAACTACCATTAACAATATGAGTATCATTGATGCGACAAAAAATGAAGATGAACCTAAAAAAACAGATTTGCTTGAATTAAAAAGAATTTGTAAATCAAAATAAAAATCATACTTTTATCAAACAAAAATCAAAAATGAAACAATCCACTAAAGACACAATCGTTGTAACAATCATTATTCTAATCTGCTTATTCGCAGAAAACTTTATAAAATTTTAACGGTGGTTTCGTACAACCAATTACAAATCAAATGGAACAAAAAAAATCACGTGGTGGCAAAAGACAGAATTCAGGTCGCAAACCATCAGGAATCAAAAAGACACCAGTTACTATTTATGTTGCTAATTCAACATTAGATTTAACTGATAAAAATCAATTGCGAAACAAAATTTATAACTATTTAAAAAATTTGAAAGATGATACTGGAACAACAATTTAATTTTAATGACCAGCAACAAGATGTAACTATTCACATAATGGTTGATTATCTTCCTGAAACTGGTGTTAATGATTTGCTGAACATATCAATCACAGACCATTCTAATGGTGGTATCAATATCGTTTTATCCGATGTTATGAATCAATACTTCAGTAATCAAATGGAAGAAATGATTGATAGCGTTGATTGGTACGAACTTTACAAAGAAAAAAAAATTGAATACTCAAATCCTAAATATTAAAAACAATGGAAAAAAACCAAACTGCAATGCAGATTCTAATTGAGAAAATGAAACAAGAATTACTGCATTTAGACAAAAAAGATGCTGCAAGTATGTTCTTAGTATCAACAATCAGATTAGCTGATTTATTATTAAGTACAGAAAAAATTCAAATCAAACGAGCATTTAACGATGGTGAACAAAATGTGTGGGATAGGCACAAAAATGAAGATGATTTTGAATTTGAAGATGCACAAGATTACTTCAACAAAACTTACAATAATGAATCAGAAACAATTGCAAACAAAATTGAAATTTAGAAACATAGTTTCAATATTAGTAAATCAATCAAAAACCGAAAAATATGCACAAATCAAACAATCTATCAGAGTTGGCAAAATCAATGATTCTATTTCAAGTAAAAGTGGAATCAATTAAGAAGGACGCAAAGAATCCATTCTTTAAGTCAAGTTACGCATCTTTATCAAACATCTTGGATGCTATCAAAGAGCCATTAATTGAATCAGGTTTATCAGTATTACAATTCCCTACTGGTGATTATGGTTTAACTACCATCCTACTTCACGAATCAGGTGAATATTTGAAATCAGAATATTCAATGCGACCAGTTAAGGATGACCCACAAGGAAGAGGTTCAGCCATTACATACGCAAGGCGTTATGCATTAGCATCTGTATTATCATTGAATATTGATGAAGATGATGATGGTAATACTGCAACTTATGGTGGTAAGAATCCACAAGAAGCAGAAGATAACAACAAGCAATGGCTGAATAAAGGCAGCAAAGATTTTGAGAATGCAAAGGAAAAACTATCTGCTGGAAAGATTACAATTGCTGATGTTAGGAAACATTACAAAGTTTCAAAAGAAGTAGAATCATTATTAATCAATAATTAAAAATTAAACTATGTACGAATTACCAGCAGTTAACAACCAGTTAACCAAATCGCAATTAAAATTTATAGCTGAAGATTCTGTTGAACGATTAACGGAATCAGGGAAGCTAATTGAATCAATCGAAACATTTACTAAAATTGATTGGCTGATTAAGGAAATCAAATCGAATCACAATTACATTGAAGCACTTCGTGATGAAGTTTCCAAACACGGCAAACAAGTTGTTACATCTTATGGAACAAAGATTGAATTAGCTGAAGTTGGAACGAAGTATGATTATTCAAATTGTGGTGATATAGAATACAATCAATTGATGCAGCAGATGGAATCATTAGAAACTGCAATTAAAGAACGCCAAACGTGGCTAAAATCACTTCCAGCATCAGGTATGGATATTCTTATAGGTGATGAAATTTGCCGTGTTTATCCACCATCTAAATCATCTACATCATCAATCAAAACAACCATTGCAAAATGATTTGGTTGTATTTAAAACACGATGTCATTGGCAGTTGCAGTAATAAGGTTTATGGCAAGAAAAATGATAGGATTCATATTTTAAAAAATCAACACGATATGATTCTTGTTCAGCACGAAAATGGAAGTAAATTTTTTATCAAAGAATCTGATTACTCAACTGTCATTGATATCATAAATCCTAAATTAAAAAAAAATGTATAAAAAATTCATAGAATACAATAAAATCAATCCTGAAATTTATAAAATGTTTAAAAAGTTTACATTTGAAGTAATTAAATCAGGTTACAAAAATTGTGGAAGTCAAATGATTATTGAAAGATTGAGATGGGAAACAATGATTGTTGCAAAAAATGATAAGTTTAAAATAAATAATGATTACGCTGCATTTTATTCACGAAGGTTTATGATGGAGCATCCCAAGTATAACAACTTTTTCAGAATCCGTTCTTCAGTAGCTGATGAACTTAAATTAAAAGATTTATGATTTGCCAACCGTGTGTCAGCACATTAACTGGAACTGTATTAAATTTAAAACCTGATAATATTATAATTGATGTTTGTAATTACTATAATGAAAATATTGATTTAGTATTAAGCAAAAGAAGGGATTTACATTTGGTTACGATTAGGCATAAGATATTTGATTTGTTGTATTCTAATTTTGACAATAAAATATCATTGAAGGTAATAGGTGAATTGCTTGGAAATCGTGACCATTCAACTGTTATCAATGGAATAAAATGCGTTAAAACATATTGTCAAGTTTATGCTGATTACAGATTTGAGTATCAAAAATTGCATATTAAAATTTATGGCAGTTTGAAATACTTTAAACATTAATTGTTATATTTGTGTACGATTTCTTTTTGATGTACCAGACAAAAAGAAATTAATTTCAACCTTTAAAGGGTGTTCAATACTGGTACTATTGTTCACCCTTTTTTTATTTAATGAAAAAAGATACGTTTTACTTTTCGCACGATTACAATGCACACAATGATGTGAAGATTCTTTTCTTAAGGCAGCAACTTGGAATGGAAGGTTATGGCATCTACTGGTTTTTAATTGAAGCACTTGCTGATTCAGGTGGTATATTACCTTTGAAAATTGTTCCAGTACTATCAATGCAGATGCACACAACCGAAGTCAAGGTTGAAGCAGTAATCAAGCAATTTGATTTGTTTGATGTTCACGAAGAATCTTTTTTTAGTCAGCGTTTATTATCTCATTTAAACATTAGAAAAAATCTATCTGAACAAGGCAAAAAAGGTGCTGAATTAAGATGGGGTACAAAAGAAAATGGGGTGTCTAATGGGGTGGCTATTGGCATCCCTAATGCAAAGGAAAGGAAAGGAAAGGAAAAGAAAGGAAAGGAAATTAAATTAAATGGTAAAAAGTATTTAAATACAGATTTTAATGAACTTCCAAATCAATATTTTCAGGCAATTATTGAACAGATGAAAATTTTAAAACAAACTGATGTCAACAGAAATCAAATTGAATCTCTTTGGGATGCTTTTAAATTAGAAAAATTAACTGGCGAAATTTATTACAATAATGAATCCGAAGTTTACAAATATTTTGTAAATTGGATTAAAAACCAAAAATTTGAAACAAATGGAAAATCAATTGCAGACAAGAAAATTGATGCATATTCAGAATGGCACAACAGATATAGTTAATATCTTATTGTCAAAAAAAATATCAGATGCTACTGATGGCGAAATTCAAGACAGATTGCTAAAAACATTCTTACTTGTAGGATTAAGGATGCAGCACTATCCTGACAAGTTACATAACCAGTTTCTGATTAATTATATCAGGAAAGAATATGGACACAAAACGCTGGATGAATTACAACTGGCATTTGAATTAGCAATTAAACAAGAACTTGATATTGATGATTGTAAAGTGTATGACAATTTCAGTATCGAATATCTTGTAAGAATTATGAATGGTTACCGTTTATGGCTCATTGCAGAAAATAAAAAACTTGTAAAGATGGATGATATTGAAGTTAATGTTGTAATTACTGAACGTGATAAAATAAATGATATTGAAACATATCTGAATCGTACTGATTTAAACCTTCGTAATCTGCATTACATTCCATTATACATATACGATTATATGATTGAACTAAAATGGTTAAATCAATCAGATAAACAAAAATCAATAATGTATAAAAGGTGTTTGCAGTTGTTTGAAGAAAAATTATCTTTTAAAGCGTTAACACTTGAATCATCTGATGTTCAGGATTACAATAGATTTATGAAACATAAGGCAGTTGGGTTTATAGATATTAGTGATGATTTTGTTTTTCAAATTGAATATATGTATAAGCGTTTATCTGTGCTGGATTATATTGTAAACTATCAAAAAGAAATTAATACAAAATGAGTTACGAAAAAGATACATATTCATTTGCAAAAGGTGTCGTAAATCAGCACCTGTCGCAAATATTTACTTTATTTACGAAAACGTAAACGGAAAAATTACGCAGAGGTAGAAGTAAACATTAAAAAAAAATAAATGATAAGAAGAACTGATTCAAATCACAAGCAGATTATTGACCAGCTGCGACAAATACCACACTTGTCAGTATTCAGCACACACACAATCGGAAAAGGTTTTCCTGACATTGTTGTTGGGTTTAAAAATAAAAACTATCTGATTGAAATTAAAGATGGTGATAAATTTAAATCACAAAAGAAATTAACTGCTGCTGAAGTTAAGTTTCATTTTGATTGGTATGGTCAGGTTTCAATATGCGAATCAGTATCTGACATTTTAAAAGTAATTGGTTTTACATTTTTTTAATTTGGATTTAAATTTGTTGTAAATTTGATGAAATGAATCAATGTAACGATTATGTTGAACAGATTTATTTGAATCCAAAAGTTAATGAACTAATTTCCAAGATAGAACCAAAAGAACTTCAGGATGATTTGAGACAAGAAATGGCTATTGTGTTATTAACTTACGATTGCAAAAAGCTAATCAGAATATTTGAAGAAAATAATCTTATCGCATTTGCATCACGTATCGTGTGGAAAATGGGAACACTTCAGAATGGCAACTTTTACCGTACCTACAGAAAAAAAGATTTAAATAAAGCATATGAATATATGCAATCACTTGTACAATCAAAAGATTATTTAACATCTGTAAAATATGCAAAGAAAATATTGAATGAAAAATTATTATCAAACGCTAATGATGCACACGAATCAATGATATTTTCAAAGTATGTTGAACTTCGTTCTTGTCAGAAGGTAGCAGATTTTTTTAACATTCCAAGATTACACGTTCATCAGGTGGTGAACAAGACTAAAAAAGAATTAAAGGATTCAATAAAAAAACAATGGTAATAGTATTAGCAGCATTTTTTTTCAGTTACTACTTTGTTAATGTAGCTGGAATACCTAACTGGATTAAGGCAAAAGCAAAGATGAAGGTTGGCGCAAGAATTAAACCATTTGATTGTGTTACTTGCTTATCAGTTTGGGTTGCAGTTGCGTTATACTTCACACCTGATTACATAAGTTGCTTTATGGCAGTAATCTTTGGTGCTGGTTTCATCGGAAATAAAATAAAATGAAAATAGTACAAATGAGATTTCCAAATGAATCATATTATTTGGAAATTGAAATAGACTGGAATAATTTTAGAATAGAAAATATATTTGAAGATGAATATTTTGGCTGGTACGAATCAACTTATGTTGCAATAAAAAAATCATAAAATGAAGATATTAGGTTTATCGCATCCACATTCAGGTTGTGGTTTTCATCGTGTGGTGCTGCCACTTGGATTTATGAACGATGTAAGTGGCTTTGTAACTAATATTCCAACAGATGATGTATTAACGCAAAAGTGGGATATTTTATTGTTCAATCGTATTAGCCAGTACGATAACAATTTTGATAAAGTACGTGAACAGATTGGCTGCAAAATAGTTGTTGATATGGATGATGATTGGATATTGCCAAGCAACCATATTAACTATTATGATTATCAAGAATTAAATTCAAGAATTGAAAAGAATCTTCGAGATGCAGATATGGTTACTTGCACTCACGAAAGATTGTCAAACAGAATAAGACCATTTAATTCAAATGTAAAAGTGTTTCCTAATGCTATTCCATTTGGTGAACACCAGTATCACGATAATAAGAATAATAGTGACAAAATAAGAATCTTTTGGTGTGGTGGCGTGACTCACGAAGGTGATATAGAAATACTAAAAAATCCTATCAGGAAATTAAAAACGCATCAACACAAGATTCAAATGGTAATCGGTGGTTACGATGATTCAAATGATATTTCAAAATTTATTTGGGATAAGATGGTTTCTTATTTTACAGCATCTAAACAATTGCCACACGAAATACTAAAAGGAACTTCACCTGATAAGTATATGAATATGTACAGCAATGCAGATATTATGCTTGTGCCATTATTATCAT
>Ga0114974_10004239_pt1 | contig 10727 bp, 10 predicted proteins | sample S_130206_EF_Meta_FD_87318 | JGI IMG/M metagenome (GOLD analysis project Ga0114974, IMG submission 87318) | Freshwater microbial communities from Lake Simoncouche, Canada to study carbon cycling - S_130206_EF_MetaG | ecosystem: Environmental > Aquatic > Freshwater > Lake | place: Lake...
CCCCGCGCTTCCTGTTCACCTGGCCGAACGCGCGGATTTCCGTGATGGGCGGCGAGCAGGCAGCCTCTGTGCTGGCGACAGTCCACCGCGACGCCGCCAAATGGGACGAGCGCGAGGCCGAGGCCTTCAAGGCGCCGGTGCGGGAAAAGTATGAGACCGAGGGGAGCCCTTATTACGCCACGGCGCGGCAGTGGGATGACGGGGTGATTGACCCGGCGCAGACAAGGGATGTGCTGGGGCTGGCGCTGGCGGCGAGTCTGGAAGCGCCGATCCCGGATCGGCCGGCCTTTGGGGTGTTCCGGATGTGATGATGGACACTGTCGCCCATCAGGTCATGGCGGACCATTTCTGGACCATTGCTGCAGTCGTAGTCATCTGGGCCTACTGCCTGGCGACAGCGCAACAGACCTTTGCGCATATTGTCGGGGGCAATTTCAGCGGCTTCCGCGTGCGGTTACGGCAGCGCGCAAGGCTGTGTCTGGACAAGACCGGCTTCGTCGGCGCGCTGATTGCGCGACATACCTTGATGGTTACTGTGAACGTGTTGGCGCTTAATTTGTCGCTCAATCTGCTGTCATCGATCAGGGCGATGGACGATCATTCGATGCAATATGATACGCTCAAAACCAGTCTTTATATTCTGTGCGGTGTTTGCATCGGCCTGATCACGGTAATCGCCGCGATCACTCTGGCCCTGTGCAACGAAGTGGTCCGCATGGCTGAGGAAAAATCATGATCAAGAGCCTCCTCATCGCCAATCGCGGCGAAATTGCCTGCCGGATTATCCGCACGGCGCGGCGCATGGGTATCCGCACCGTGGCGGTTTACTCCGACGCCGATGCGCAAGCTTTGCATGTGCAGAGCGCCGACGAAGCCGTCCGCATCGGCCCCAGCCCCGCGCGCGAAAGCTACCTCGTCGGCGAGAAGATCATCGCTGCTGCCAAGGTGACCGGCGCGGTGGCGATCCACCCCGGCTATGGCTTCCTCTCCGAGAACGCAGCATTCGCGCAGAGCGTGATCGATGCAGGGCTGGTCTGGGTTGGCCCCAAGCCAAGCAGCATCACCGCGATGGGCCTCAAGGATGCGGCCAAGAAGCTGATGGCGGACGCGGGCGTTCCCGTCACGCCGGGCTATCTCGGCGAGAATCAGGACCCCGATCATCTTGCCATGGAGGCCGGGAAGATCGGCTATCCCGTGCTGATCAAGGCGGTCGCGGGCGGCGGCGGTAAGGGGATGCGGCTGGTCGAGAAGGCGGACCTCTTCGCCGACGCGCTTGCCTCATGCCAGCGCGAAGCCAGCGCCTCCTTCGGCAACGCCCATGTCCTGATCGAGAAATACATCCAGCGCCCGCGCCATATCGAAGTGCAGGTGTTCGGCGATAGCCACGGCAATGTCGTCCACCTGTTCGAGCGCGATTGCTCGTTGCAGCGGCGGCACCAGAAAGTGATCGAGGAAGCCCCCGCGCCGGGCATGGATGCTGCAACCCGCGAGGAATTATGCTGCGCAGCAATTCGTGCAGCAAAAGCTGTCGACTATCAGGGCGCGGGAACCATCGAATTCATTGCCGATGGCTCGGAAGGCCTGCGCGCGGACCGCATCTGGTTCATGGAAATGAACACCCGGCTACAGGTCGAGCACCCGGTGACCGAGGAGATTACCGGGGTCGATCTGGTCGAGTGGCAGCTGCGGGTGGCGTCGGGCGAGCCGATCCCGCTGACGCAGGACCAGCTCAACATCAACGGCTGGGCCATGGAAGCGCGGCTCTATGCGGAAGACCCGGCCAAGGGCTTCCTGCCCAGCATCGGCCCGCTCGACCTGTTCCAGCTCGGCGAAGCACCGGGTGGCCGCATCGATACCGGCGTCTATGAAGGCGGCGAGGTGTCGCCGTTCTATGACCCGATGATTGCCAAGCTGATCGCGCATGGCGAGAGCCGCGACGAGGCGCGTGAAACGCTGTCCGAAATGCTCAACGACACCGCCATCTGGCCGGTGCGCACCAATGCCGCCTTCCTGATCGCGGCGCTGGCCCATCCCGAATTTGCCGCGGGCGAAGTCGATACCGGGCTGATCGGTCGCGATGGCGAGGCGATGGCGGCGGACCCCGTGCCTTCGCCCGAGGCACTGACCGATGCCGCCATGGCGATGGTCCCGGCGACCTTGGCCACAGGCTTCCGGCTCAATGCCCCTGAATGTCGCACCGCGCCCTTCCTGCTCGATGGCGTGCGAGTTGATGTCGCTCTGGTCGGCGAAGGGGCGGATGAGCCCCTGTCGGACATGCTGATCGCCGAAAGCGGCATGGTCTGGCAGCTCTCGCCCTGGCGCGTCGGCGGCGGCGCAGCGGCGGCGGGCTCGGGCACGATTCTCTCGCCGATGCCGGGCAAGATCATCGCGGTGGATGTTCGCAAGGGCGATCTGGTCACCCAGGGACAGAAGCTGCTCACGCTTGAGGCAATGAAGATGGAGCATACCCTGACCGCGCCGTTCGATGGCGTTGTGGCGGAATTGAATGCCGAGGCAGGTGCACAGGTTCAGGTCGAAGCCTTGCTGGCGAAAATCGAGAAGGTTGAAGACTGATGGCGGGGCGTTATTTCGACGAATGGACCGTGGGCGACAAAATCACTCACCAGCCCAGCCGCACGGTCACCGAGACTGACAACCTGATGTTCTCGGCCATGACTCACAACATGCAGCCGCTGCATCTCGATGCGGAATATGCCAAGGCCAGCGAGTTCGGTCAAATCCTGGTCAATTCGACTTTCACCTTCAGCCTCGCGGTCGGCCTTTCGATCAGCGACACCACGGTGGGCACGCTGATCGCCAATTTGGGCTTCGACAAGGTGGTCACTCCCAAGCCGACATTCATCGGCGATACGCTGACCTGCTCGACCGAGATCATGGAGCTGCGCGAATCCAAATCGCGACCCAATTGCGGCATCGTGATCTTCAAGCACGAGTTGACCAACCAGCGCGGTGAGATCGCGCTCTCCTGCCTGCGCACAGTGCTGGCGAAGAAGAAGCCCGCCTGATCGCCGCTTGACTTGGCGCGGCAGCAGGTCAAGCTGTGGCGCAACAAGAAATGGTGCGGGAGAGTTGAGTGCAGGTGGCGGAGGCACCGGCCGGCCAGCGGATAATCCGCGGCGGCGGGGCACAAGGTGGGCGTGTGCTGGAAGAAGCGCGCAGCCGGACACTGTGGCAGGCACTGTCGGATGTCGCGCGCTCCTATCCGGACAAGGTTGCGCTGGTCGGCGCGAGTGACGCGGGCGAAGTGCGGCGGCTGACCTACAGCGAGCTGACCCGTCGGATCGAAGACTTTTCCATTGGCCTAGCGATAACTGGTGTGCGTCGCGGCGATCGAGTGGTGCTGTGGATGACGAACTGCCTCGAATGGGTCGTGGCGGCGCAGGCGGCGATTCGGCTGGGCGCGGCAGTGGTGCCGGTCAATACCTTCCTGAAACCGCCTGAAATCCGCTATGTCATCGAACAATCGGGCGCGCGGCACCTGATCATGCTCGATCAGTTCCGCAAGCTCGATTTCCCGGCGGTGCTGGCGGAAATCAGTCCCGAATTTGCTCATGCCGACCAGCCCGGCAACCTGTGCGATCCGAGCCTGCCCGACTTGCGCCATGTGCTGATGTTGTCGCGCAGCGGCGGCAAGCATCCGGGCACGCATGACTTTGACACCATCGAAGGCGCCGGGCGCAGCGATAGCGGCATGTGGCGCGATATTGCCACGAAGATGACTTCTGGCGTCCGCCCAACCGACCTTGGTATGGTCAAATATACTTCGGGTTCGACCGGCTTTCCCAAGGGCGTGATGCTGGAGCAGGGCGGCATGGTGGCGAGCGGGATCATCCATGCGAAGCGCGTCGATGCCGGGGCTGATACGGTGTTTTTCTCGATGATGCCGTTCTTCCATGGCGGTGGCTCGATCTGGGGGCAAATGACGACCTTGATGAATGGCGGCACGCTGGTCTTCACCGAGGCCTTCGATCCGGCGCTTGCGGTGAAGCTGATCGAGGAGGAACAAGCGACGATCCTGTTCGGCGTCCTCGCCGCCGAAGTGATTGAGATTGCAATGCAACAGGGCAAGAGCTTCCCCTCGCTGCGCACCGGCTACATTCCCAATGAGGATGGCCGCAAGGTCTTCCCCAATGTCGATTTCAATATCATGCCCTTCGGCCTCACCGAGACTTGCGGGCCGGCAGCGGCTTCGAGCCGCAGCGACCCGCCGGAGAAACTGGGGCTCTCAGGTACATTGCTCGATGGCAACGAGCTGCGCGTGGTCGACCCTGAGACATTGCAGGACGTCGGCCCCGGTCAGCCCGGCGAGGCCTGGCTGCGCGGCAATGTCACCAAGGGCTACTGGAACAAGCCGGCCGAGACGGCAAAGCTGTTCACCGAGGACGGCTGGATGCGCAGCGAGGACCTGATTTCGGTCGACGAGGACGGCTTCATCCAGTTCGTCGGGCGGATCAAGCTGATGCTGAAGGTGGGCGGCGAGAATGTTTCGATCGAGGAGGTCGAGAATGTCGTCGAAAGCCACGAGGCGATTGCCGCTTGCGGCGCGACCGGGGTGCCCGATCCGCGGCGGCAGGAAGTGGTGCGGGTCTATGTGGTGCTGCGCGCTGGCTATAAGGTCGAGGAGGCGGAGCTGCGGCCATGGCTGGAGGCGCGGCTCGCCCGGTTCAAGCAGCCGCGTGACATTATCTTCGTCGATGAACTGCCGCGCCTCGCCAATGGCAAGATCGACCGGGTGACCATGCAGCGCATGGCGGATGAGGATGTGGCGAAATGAGAAACTACGGCCCCCTGGACGATTTCACCCTGATCGAGCTTTACCCCGATGTTCAGGTCAACCGCGACAATGTCGAATATTATCGGGGGCTTGCCGAGCGGAAGTTGCTGATCAACCACTGCGCTGACTGCGGCACCTGGATCTATCCGCACCGGCCGATCTGCCCCGAATGCTGGTCGTGGAATGTGAAGGCGGAGGAAGTCAGCGGGCTGGGCAGTGTCTTCATGTGGACGACGCTGATGCAGCAGCGAAGCCCTTCCGCTCCGCACGAGCCGGTGCCGGTGGCAGCCGTCGATTTCGCCGAGCAGAAGGGGCTGCGCTACCTGTCGCGCATCGTGAATTGCCGGCCCGAAGACATCACTCACGACATGCCGGTGCGGCTGACCTGGATCGAGATCGGCAATCTGGAGTGGCCCGCCTTCGAGCCAATCCCCGGAGGAGCCAACTGATGGCCCGGAACCCGCTCAAGGACCAGCTCGCGGTCGTCGGCATCGGCTCCACCCCTTATGGCCGCGATCTGCAGCGTTCGCATCTCTCACTGGGGCTGGAAGCCGCAATCGCCGCGATCCGCGACGCGGGGATCGACAAGAACGAGATCGACGGCATTTGCGGTTCGGGAATGACACCGCTGGCACAAGGCGGTTCGGGCTTCCTCAGCCTGCAGGGCGCACTGGGCATCGACGAAATCACCTGGGGCAAAAATTCATGGCTCGGCTCGTGCTTCGTCTATGCCGCCGAGGCGGTGTTCTCCGGCCTCAGCGACATGTGCCTGGTCGTGCAGACCTATGTCCGCGATCCCGGCATGTCGCGCTCGGCCTATGCCGATCCGTTCCGCCGCAATCTCACCAAGTTCGGCGATATTGGCGGTGATATCGGCGGCAGCGATTTTGCCAAGCGCTGGGTCCATTCGGGCGAGCCTTATGCGGGCTGGATGCGTCGCTACATGCACGATTATGGCGTGAACAAGGACGCTTTCGCCTATCTGGCAGTCAACTCGCGTTCACACGCTGCGCACAATCCTGCCGCCGTCATGCAGCAGCCGATCACGCTCGATGACTATCACGCCTCACGTCAGATCTGGGAGCCGATGCAGATGCTCGACATGGACGTGCCAGTCGATTGCGCCGAGGCTTTTGTCATCACCACTGCAGAACGCGCCCGCGACATGACCGACAAACCGGTGCTGATCCATGCCATGTCGCTCGGTGGCACCCGGGTCGGCGAGTTCTATGAAAATTCGCTGCCGTGGGACCAGAATGCCTTCTGGGTGACGCTGAAAGGGCTGTGGGCGCGCAGCGAATTGAAGCTCGAGGATATTGACCTGTTCTTCCCCTATGATGGCTACACCATCGACGGCGTCGGCGTCACCGAGGCGGCGGGCTATTGCAAACCCGGCGAATGCGGTGATTTCTTCAAGGATAATTGGGACGAGGCACGCCAGGTGCTGCGGCTGAACGGTAAGACCGAAGTGATGACGCATGGCGGCGGCCTGGGCATGGGCCGGGCTGGGGGCGCGAACTATTTCAGCGAGGCAGTGCGCCAGATGCGCGGGCAGGAAGGCGCGCGGCAGATTGCTGAGGTGCCCGAGGCGGCGCTGATCGCGATCGGCAGCTTTTTTCACGACCCCTGCGCCGTCGTGCTCAGGACCTGACGCGATGGCAGCGAACCCCAAGGCGGCGCGAGCCAAAGTGGAAGCTCCGGCCATGGCCGATCGCCGTGAGCGCATTCTTGCGGCAGCGGCATCGCGCTTTGCCGAGTTCGGCTTTGGCGCAACGACAGTTCGGCAGATTGCGGATGACGTCGATATTCTCTCGGGCAGCCTCTATCATCACTTCGCCACCAAGGAGGAAATCCTGGGTGAGATCGTGCACGAAGCCGTGCTGCGGTTGCACCGAGTTTCGGTGGCCATCGCCGCAGCTCCGGCCGATGCTGAACAGCGACTCGTCGCCCTGATCCTCGCCGATCTGGGCGAGCTGACCGCGCACCAGTCGGTCCATGCGATCCTGTTCAACGAACGCAAGTTCTTTCGTCGCAGCCCGGATTTTGCCTATGTGGTCAAGGCCAAGAAGGAGACCTACGACGCCTGGGCGCAAGTGCTGGGTGAGGGTGCCGGTCAGGGCCTGTTCCGCCCTGACCTCGATATTTTCCTGACCATTTCAACGATTGTCCGCCTGCTCAATACCGGCGCCGACTGGTACGCCCACGAAGATGGCTCGCCGCTTGATGCCCTGAAAAACTTCTCACTCGACGAGCTGACCGATTTCTATCTGGCCTTCATCCTGCGAGCGGTGCGCACGGTCGAACGGGCGGGAAATCCAATCCCGCGCGGGGTAGCGGAAAAACTGGTCACCCTGGCGCAGAATTTGCAACCAAGCGCTTGCTAACTGCTTTCAGCTATGTATTGTCACCGGATCGTGACAAGATTCACTTTCCTCATCCCTCAATGGGAGAGGACGGGGGCGGGCTGTATCGGAGAGGATGCGTCATTGGCCGAATGGCCGTGGGTCCGCCCCCAACTTTCTTTGCGAGATCCTGTTCGACATTTGCCAGTCAAGCCCGCATGATCGCGCCTGAGATGCCCGGCGAGGCACCATAAGGGGGAGAATGCAAAGTGGCTGAAGTGCCAAAAGCGACCGGACTCGATTTCAGCGACAAGATGGTTGTCATCGTCGGCGGTATTCTCGCGGCGATGGCGCTTGCTGTGCTCAATCCGGTGCTGCCTTCCATCGACAAGGCGCTGTCGCACAGTCCTGCGGACAGTTCGCTGGTGCGTCAGCTGTTCGGCTTCACCAGCCTTGCCATGGCGGTCGGCGCGCCGCTGGGGGCATGGGCCTCCAAACAGTTCGGCATGCGGCGGATGCTGATTGTCGCGAGCTTGCTCTATGCCATTGCCGGAACCGCCGGACTCTATCTCAACACCCTGCCCTTGCTGCTGGTGTCGCGGCTGGCGGTGGGGGCCTGTGCTGCAGCGATCCAGGTGATGAGCCTGACTCTGATCAACACCAGGTGCGAGGGCAACGACCGTGCAAAATGGATGGGAATCCACGTCTCGGTTGCGACCCTGATCACCTTGCCGATCAGCCCGCTCAGCGGCGTGCTCGGCCGGATCAGCTGGCACCTGCCGTTTGGCCTCTATGCTGTGAGCCTGGCGCTGACCGTCGTGCTGCTCGCCTCGGCGCGCGATGGGGAAGGGGCCGAGGGCAGGGCTGCTGCCGCCGCCGCCGGGGCTGACCGGGGTTCGATCCTTTCGTGGTTCCCCTGGCACTATTTCCCGCTGTCGCTGCTGCTGGGTGCCATGACGTTCATGCCGACCGCCTATGGTCCCTTCCTGCTCGCCGAAAATGCGCACATGGGGCCGGCTGGCATCGGGCTGGTGCTGATGGGCGGGGCACTCATGGGGGCTGGGCTATCCTCGCAATATGGCAGGGCGCGGCGTACGCTTAATTCGCATCAGGCCTTTGCCTTCAGTTTCACGCTGGCCGGCATCGGCGCGATGACCGCGGCGCTCACCTCCAGCATCCCCCTGCTGATTGCCGGATTGCTAGCCCACGCTATCGGTGTTTCCTGGTTTGTGCCCAACATCATGACCGCGCTGGGCGCCAAGTTGACCGCTGCGCGCCAGGCGCGCGCCGCAGGCCTCGTCAAGACCGCGCACTTCCTCTCCGCGCCCTTGTGCATCTATCTCAAGGATACTCTGCTCGGAAATTCCGGGGCGAGCACCGCGATGCTGAGCGTCGGCGTGATAGCCTTTGGCATGCTGATGCTGATGCTGGTGCGGATGGCGACCGCCGGCAAGGCGGAGGCACCTGTTCCGGCGAAATAGGGCTTAGCCTCCCATAAACGCGGCGCTGATCGCGCCGGTGTAGACACCGCCTGCAAAACCTTGATCGGTGACCAGGTACGCACCGCTAACCGCGCCGTTCAGCGAGCAGTTGAGCAGAATCAACGGCCATGCCTGTTCTTCTGCAGTGGCCATGCGGCCGAGCGAAGGGAAGGGCCAGGCGGCGATGAATTCGTCGGTCATGATCTCCTTCGACTGATCGACGAAGGCGGTCTGGGTCGGGCAGGGGCCGGTCGCATTCAGGCGAATGCGGCGGCTGTTACCTAGCTCTACGGCGGCAAATTGCGTCCAGATCACCAGCATTTCCTTCGAGCTGGTATAGCCATCGCGCACCCGGGCGGCGACATCGGCCTCGCACCAGGCATAGGCCTCGTCCGGGTCGGATATCGCCAGCAACTGCATGTTCAGCGCCTGATTCTTCTGCCAGCCCATCGCCGCGTCGGACGAGATCAGGGCAATGCCTGCGCCATCCGCAAGTGAGGGCAGGAGGCTCTCGACGAACAGCCGGGTGCCGATATAGTTGACCCGCATGCAATAGAGCGCGCCCTTGATATGTGGTGGCAGACCGGCGCAGGGGAACAGGAAGTGGATCGGGGCGACGGCTTTCAGCGCTTCGGCCGTGGCGCGAACTTGGTCGAAGTCCGAGAGGTCGCATTGGTGGAAGCTCTCGCAGGGCACCTTCGGCGTCTGGATATCGACGATGTGCACTTTCGCGCCCAGCTCGCCGAGAATCCGCGCAACCTGCTCACCCATGCCCGATGCGCCGCCGGTGACGACCACTGTTTTGCCGCGATAGCCGAGCCCGTCCAGATTGTTCATATGCCTCTCCAAGGTTGTGTTTGACACGATCCTAGATAGCTTGGCGAGTGAGGCAAGGGAGAAGGCACGCATGGGCAGGATATTCGTCATCACCGGCGGCGGCACAGGGCTGGGCCGGGCTTTCGCGCGCACTCTGGCGGCAGACGGCGAGACTGTGGTTCTGCTCGGGCGGCGGCTGGCAAAAGTGCAGGCCGTGGCGGAAGAGGTTGGCAATGGTTCCTGGGCGCATGCCTGCGACATTTCCGATCCCGCCTCGGTCGATGCGGCTTTCGCGGAGATCGCGCGGCGGCATCCGAAGATCGACGGCCTGATCAACAACGCTGCCTTCTTCACCCCCTTCCTGATCGCCGAGGCGCCGACCAACGAGGTTGAATCGATCCTCGATACCAATCTCAAGGGGCTGGTCTGGTGCTGCCGCGCGGCGATTCCGCTGCTGGGGCGGGGCGGCATCGTGATCAATGTCGGCAGCGAAGGGGTGATGAACCCGACCGCGATGTTTTCGGTCTATCAGGCGAGCAAATGGGGGCTGGAGCGCTTCACCAAGGCGCTGTTCGCCGAATTGGCCCCGCAGGGTATCCGCGTCACCATGCTGCGTGCCTGCAAGATGTATGACGAGGATTTCACCTGGAACGTGCCGCCCGAGCGGATGAAGCAGTTCGCCGAGGAAAACGAAAAGCGCGGCTGGCGGCCCGGGAGCCAGGCCATTGCCCGGTTTGAAAGCGCAGGAGCGCAGATCAGGTGGCTGGTGAACCTGCCGGGCGATGTGGCCGTGCCCGAAGTGGTGCTCGACGCCCGGTTTGCCTGATCAAAGCTTCCCCTCCGCCTCCAGTATCTTGAAGCCTTCGAGCATGGCTGCCTTGGCGGTGTTCGCCGCCGGAAAGCCGCAATAGGGGATGGTCGAGAAGAACACTTCCTCGATTTCCGAACGGGTAAGGCCATTCGCCACGCCCATGATGGTGTGATAGCGGATCTCGTCGAACGAGCGCTGGCCGATGCACATGCCGAGCACGGCCAAGCTGCGATCGCGGCGCGAGAGCTTGTCTTCGCGGGTCCAGACCTGGCCGAAGGGGAATTCCATCGAGAACTTGATGTGCAGTGCGGTGAAATCGTCGCCCGATTCCGCGCCCTTGCGGCAGCCATCGGCAGCTTCGTCGCCATAGACTTCGCGGAATATCTGCAGGCCTCTTTCGAACTCTTCGCTCATCTCTTTGTTCCCTTTCAAACCTGTTTCAGTATTCCGCCCGCCGCCGATGAGGCGCGCATGGCATCGAG
>Ga0114974_10004240_pt1 | contig 10727 bp, 10 predicted proteins | sample S_130206_EF_Meta_FD_87318 | JGI IMG/M metagenome (GOLD analysis project Ga0114974, IMG submission 87318) | Freshwater microbial communities from Lake Simoncouche, Canada to study carbon cycling - S_130206_EF_MetaG | ecosystem: Environmental > Aquatic > Freshwater > Lake | place: Lake...
CGGTCAAGCGCTAAGGCTACCTAATCAAAAGATCACCTCACATATTTTCGAAGTCTGCAACCCGAGTTTAAAGCTTCTCCGGGGCTTGAAACAGGGATCGTATGGGCTCGGCGCGCTTGGCAGAAGCCAGGACGTTTGACGAAAACACAAACCCGCGAGATCCCGCATTGGCAAGCGATTGGTTCCCACATCGATGACCGCAGAATCAGGGGGAGACTTAAAGTCGCTTCGCCAGAATGGCTCTATGGTTCGGAGTTGCTCGCGCCGCCTTCGGGTTAGGCTACCCTATCATTAGGTTCTCTTTTAATGATGGACCCCAAGGCGCTGGAAACGGGCGGCACCGCCGCACGGTTGTGCTCAATATCATGTGCAGCCTATCAATACCCGGTAGCACCTATGGAGAGGGTCTGAGGATGAAATTCACGAGCATAGCGCAGGGACTCGGCTTGGCCCTCGCATCGACGATGCTGTTGATCTCGCCTTCAGGCTTTGCGCAAACACCGGCACCAATGGCCTCAAGCTGCGTGCCGGCCTCGCCGGGTGCGCCACCGATGCCGCCCATCGGCGGCGCAGGCCAGCCGGACCGTAGGCCTGCGACGGCTGAGACGCGCGCCCTAATAACGACGCAGATTCCGGGTGTCGTGGCCGGGGGCCTTCGCTGGGCTAAAATATGGCAAGGCGCGGGTAATAGCGCCGATGGCCTGCTGCCAACGAAGTCAGGTGGCGTTCTGGTCGCTCAGGAGGATTTCGATACTGTTTTACAGATCGAGGCCTCCGGGAAAGCATCGACCATCATCTCTGACGCAAAGGGAATCGGCTCGCTATCGATGGATCGCGAAGGACGCTTGTATGGGGCCCATCGCACAGAGCGGCCCGGGTCCACCAAGCCCGATATCGACAAGATCGTGAACGCCATCACCGAGCTGTCACCGCAGCGCCACGTGATCAGCGACAAATGGGCTGACGGATCAATCCTGACCACCCGACCCAACGACTTGGCGGCAGATGGTCATGGAGGCGCATATTTTACCTCAGGCTGCCTCTACTACGCCCAGGCGACGGGGGCGGTGGTGCTCGCCGATAATCTCAACACAAATGGCGTCATCTTCAGTCGAGACGATAAGGTCCTCTACGTCACAAACGGGACGACGATCGTCGCCTTCGATGTTGTGGGCGTTGGCAAGCTCGAAAATCGCCGGGTTTTCGCCACCCTGTCCTCGGGCGGCACGGCAGACGGCCTTACTATCGACGATGGGGGAAGGCTCTACGTCACCTCCCAGCCCGGCGTTCAGGTCTTCGACAGCAGCGGTGCTCATCTGGGACTTATCCCGACACCGCGCGCCGTCATCAGCATCGCCTTCTCAGGACTGCAGAAAAAAACGCTCTACGTTGTCGGCAGCGGTGCCGACGACGACAATGGTCGCCCAATCCGTCAGGGGCCACAGCAAACCGCGGCAACCCTATACACCTTGCCGATGATCGTGCGGGGCATCCAAGGCCGGGCCAAATAGAGGTCCCATTCGGCACACCTTGGCAGAACTCAACACGGATGCGGCCCATACCGCAAACCTAAGGTCCCTTTTTCTGCCGCTGGACCCTATTCTGTGACTCCCTCTTCCCGCGCGACTTGCCGCGCCCTGAGATCGTTCGGGTACCAGAAGTGCACGTGGCAACTCTCACAGGCGTGATCGAGATCCGTCAGCGCTTTATTGAAGGCGACGACATCTCTGGCGTCAGCAGCAACCAGACCCGCCATCGCCACCGATCGGAGCGCCTCGGCCCGCTTGGTCCATTCCGGACGCTGAGTATCCATGAGGGCCTGGATCACCTCTGGCTGATTCTCAACGGCAGGATTGCTGGACCGATCACTGAGCAACGCCGCCTTGCGGCCCGGGGCCGCTAACAGGGCAGGCGCATCCCTAAGCAGCAGCAAACTATATCGGACCGCGGCCCAATCAGCATCCGTCTTGGGCTCTTTTTTTCGAACACCAAGGCTGTCGGCAATCTCTTGGGTCGAACCCCATAAGAAATCCGCATTGGGGTCAATCACCGTCATCATGATCTGCTTGACCGTCGCGGTCGCTGGCAAAGCGGCCAACTGCTCTGCGACCCTTTTGCTGGCTTCGTCGGCAACCGGCGCGGGTGCCTTTTCGCAAGACGACAGCAGCAATAATGAAACAATTATAATTATAACTGATTGTTTATAATGCATTTTTTTTCGCCATTGGGAGGCAACCGTTGTTATTGTGAGTTGCCCTTTCCCGCAGCAGAGCACCCCAAAGGCGCAAAATTAGAAAATCGCCACAGTGCCATCTTTGAATTTCCTTGCCGGAAGGGCAACCGAGGATTTATCTTAGGCTGCCTAATAAATTTGGTGGTGATAGGTCGCACGCCAAATAGCAATTTGACGACCGTATTAGGTTTCTCATCAACGACCGAAAAGAGGATGCCGTCGTGATCAAAAAATACACCAAGCATGCGGTTATCGCCGGCTTTATGGTTGCTGGTGCCGTGGCTGCCGCCGCTTTGCCAGCCGCAGCCCACCACTCTTTCGCGATGTATGACCAAACCAAGACCCTGGTCTTGACCGGCGTCGCTTATCAGTTTGTGGCTCAGGCCAATCACGCTGAGCTGCACTTCTACCAAATCGGTGCAGACGGTAAGCTGGTCAAAGATAAGGACGGGAAGAACGTCGATTACGGAATAGAACTGGCGGGAGCCGCCGCCATGGCCGAGCAAGGCGTAACGGCAGCCTCCTTCCAAGCCGGCACGATTTTCAGCGCCAAGATCAACCCGATGCGTGACGGTACACGTTTTGGCTCGCACCCCGGCGGATCCGCCATCGCCAAGTGCCCCTGGAAGACCCCGCCGGCTGCCGGCAAGACCTGTGAAACCGTCAAGGGTGCGGAATTGCTCGGTGGTAAGGTTTTCTAATAGCCATTAGAAATACGTGATGCATCACTGCCGATTTATCCAGGCATTATGATATATAAAATCGAAACAAAACCGCTAATAATAAAAGAATCCGAGCTACGAAATGAAGAATTTTTCTGAATGGATTTCAACAACTTTTCTAAGTTTGTTCATTCAGAATAATCAGGCTTGGATGATACCGACTATACAATCTGTACATATCGTCGGCATATCTGTGGTTATCGGGTCGATACTGATGGTAGCGCTTCGCGTGCTGCGGCTAGGCTGGATGGACCAGAGCCTAGCCGCAGTACAATCGCGCTTTTTTCCATGGCTGAAGGGCGCGATCATCGCGCTGGCTGTAACTGGGGCTCTTCTGCTCGTCGCCGAGCCCGCCAGAGAGCTAATGAGCTTTTCATTCTGGGCCAAGATGGCGCTGATCGTGATCGGCCTGGGCATCGCTACGGCATTCGTCTCCACCGTGGGACGAAACGAAGCGGTTTGGGATGATAACCGCTTAAAGCAAGGGTCGATCAAACTTGCGACGGTTCTGACCCTGTGCGTCTGGGTCGGCGTGATATTCATGGGCCGGCTAATCGCCTACGACCATGTGTGGGGCTCGCTCTCGCCCAGCAATCACTCTGAACCAAAATAAGTAAAACCGGGCCATGGCCTTACGGATGCGCTGGGACTCGTAGATGACATTTACAGACATATTGAACGCGGTCGCCGCGTGGGCAGTTTCAGATTACATACGAGGAGCTCTGCTCGCGTTTCCATTGTTAGAGTCTGCGCACGTCGTTTTCCTGACGCTCGTGTTCGGCACCATACTTATCGTTGATTTACGCCTGCTTGGTGTGGCCTCGATCAATCGTACGTTCGGCGCGCTGGAATCGGACATCATCAAGTGGACCTGGTTTGCATTTGCGGGTGCAGTCCTGACAGGCGCATTGATGTTCATCACAAATCCAACCGTATATTTCGAAAACGTTCCCTTTCGTATAAAGATGATTCTGTTGCTGTGTGCCGGATTGAACATGCTTATATTTGAGCAATTTACACGGCGTAAATATAAAGACTTCGAAGGCACAGCCGCGGCACCACGCCCAGCTCGCATTGCCGCAGTCTTGTCTCTCGTCCTTTGGACGGGCGTTATTGGGGCCGGACGGGTGATTGGTTTCACGACCAGCCATGTTGCGGTCGCGTTGCCGCCAGCGGCTGAAAATCTAGATTTTGACGATTTCCTGACTTCAGACGCTCCTGCTCCTGCTCCTGCTCAATAATGAACCTGTAGGCCGGTCAACATGTCCAAGCGCTCAGTCCTATCCCGACGCAGCGTTTTGGCTGGCGTGGCCCTAGCGACAAGCATCCCGTTTGCTGGACGAGCCCAGGCACCGACAGGCCGAGAAATTCTTATTGGCCAAGGGCGGCTGAGGGGAACCTTGGAAGGCGATGTGCGCGTTTTCAAAGGCGTGCCCTATGCTGCGCCCCCGGTAGGCTCACTGCGCTTCAGACCGCCACAACGCGCAAAACCTTGGAATGGTGTTCTCACCGCCGATCAGTTTGGGCAAATCCCCCTGCAAGGGGGTGCCGCCAACGGCCAACCGTTAGCCAGCGAGGATTGCCTCTCTCTGAACGTTTGGGCCCCCAATCCGCCCGGCCCGCATCCGGTTTTGGTTTTCTGCTATGGTGGCGGAAACAACGGTGGCTCGAGCAGCCAGCCGGTTTATGATGGAGCAGCCTTCGCTCGCGATGGCATTGTCGCGGTTACCCTGAACTACAGGGTCGGTGCGATGGGATGGCTGGAGCTCGGCCCCAGACTTCCGGGTTATGCCGGAAGCGGAAACAACGCGCTTCGAGACATCATCGCGGGCCTAACTTGGGTGCGGGAAAACATTGCGGCCTTTGGAGGAGATCCGCGCCAGGTGACCTTGGGTGGCGTTCTAGCGGGCTCCAAAAACGTATTGGCGCTCCTGGCTGCCCCATCAGCCGCCGGACTTTTCCAGCGTGCAATCGCCATGAGCACCTCGGCCCATACCGTTCATGAACCGGCAGAGGCGGATAAAGTCGCAAGGTTGATGATCGATGCCCATACGGGTGTGGCGGAAGACTTGCTGACAGCGACCCCGGAAGCCTTATTGGCGGCACAGCGCAAGGTTCTGGATGGCTATAATCACAACTCGCCATTCCGCTCTATAATTGACGGTCAGTTCCTGCCGTCTGGGCTGTTAGACGCGTTCACGAAAGGGCGCTCGTCGAACGTCCCCCTACTCATTGGGACTACGCGCGATGAAAGCGCATCGACCTTGCCTCGCGGAGCGGCCGAAAAGCCATTTCCGATTGACCAGAAAGAGCTGAACAGCCTCGATTTATCGCAAATCAACGATATGGCGCTGCGTTATCAAAGAGCGTTTCCAGATCAGGTCGCGTTAGACCGCAGAAGGCGACTTGTACACGCCGAAGAATACTGGATTTCTTGCCTGCGTGTTTGCGAGGCCCGAGCGAAACACGGCGCACGAACTTACATGTATCGGTCTGACCGCGTGCTCGAAACAGGGCTGTACAAGGGCTATGCCCCAAGCGGCTCTGATATACCGCTTAACTTCGCAACCTTGGATCAAGGTGAAGTGGTCAACACAGGCACAACGATCACCGCTCGGGATCGGACGCTCTCCAAGGTCACCCATCAAGCCTGGATGAATTTCATCAAGACAGGAACACCGTCTGCAGCAGAGTTACCGGCCTGGCCAAGCTATGCGCCGGACAAGCGCTCGACCATGATCCTGGGCTATGAACCCCACCTTGAATCAGATCCAAACCGAGATGAAAGACTGCTGTGGCAAGACACGTTTCGCTAGCCAACGAAACGACGGCATCATTTAGGCTGCAGCGCCTTCACAGTTTTCAGCTGCGCACGCTTGTCGACCATGACCTCACCGGCCTTTGCCACAACAACCGTGGTGAGCAGGTTCCAGTAACCATCGAATGGATTGCCGGTCAGAACAACCAGGTCGCCCAGTTTTCCAGGCTCCAAAGTTCCTAAATCCGCACCACGATCAATAAACGCCGCTGAATTCGGCCCCATGATCTTAATGAGGTCGGTAGGCGAGAATATGAGGTTTAGAACCTTGAGTTCATGCGCAAGTGCCATGGTGGCGTTGTAGGTTGTGTCTGTGCAGTAGCCATAGGTTACCCCTGTATCGAAAAGGGTACGGCCGTTAACGGGCTTGTAGCCGGCCTCTTGGCCGCGGCCTTCGCCATCAAGAATGCCCTCAGGCCACGGACGGCCATCGCGGAACGTCGGCTTATTGTCCTTATTGAATACGTTGAACACGGGCGCGCCAAAACCGCTGCACGACGCGACCTGAGCGCCTGCGGTCTTCAAAACCTGGGCCTGCGCCACGGTCACCCATCCAAAGTGCGGGGTATGAACCAGCTTCCGAGCCCCAAGGCTTGCCGCATCTGCCATGGCTTGTGGGCTGACAGCATGAACCTGCAGCGGGATGCCCTGCTTATTGGCTTCGTCAATCGCGACCCGCAGATTGTTGCGTTCGAGATCCGATGGCGCAAAAGGCTGAGATTTCAGCGGATAGATGACCTCTGCGATGGAGTCGGCACCTGAAGCCTTGGCCTTGGCCACGGCTGCTCTGACTTCAGCGTCTGTCTTGAGTGTCGCGAGCGGAACGGGTGCCGAAGCGAGAATGCGCGGCCCCTTGATCGCGCCGCTTTCGACTTTGCGCTTCAGCTCCAAAATACCGTCCGGATTATCGCCGCCAGACTGAACCGTTGTATAGCCAGCCTCCAAAAGCTCGCGCATCCGGTCGGCCGCTTGTTCCACGAAATATTTCTCCGGTGGGCCGTAAACCAGATGGCGGTGGTCATCGATGAAACCCGGCATCACGGTCATGCCAGTGGCATCAATGACCTTGGCCCCAGCGGCGGCGGGGGCGGCACCCGCGGCAACGGAAACAATCTTGCCAGCGCGAACCTCGATGGACCCTTTTTCGATCACCTGACCGTTGCCAACGATGATCCGAGCGTTCGTGACGATCAAATTCTGCGCCGAAGCGGTGCCTGCCAAGGCTAAGCCGGACAACAGAAGTGCCGCAAACTGCGCATTAAACCGCATCATGTTCCCACCCATTTAGCCGCTCTTAGGCGACTTCTATTGAATAAAGTCAGCCACGCATATGCTGTCGACCAGCACAGGCGTAGCTGTTTCTCATGACCTAGGCAGGACGGGTCCGCCAGCTATCCACATAGGCCTCACGCGCTTCCTTGGCATAGGGCACTGGCGCGACCTTCACTCGGATTTCAGCCTGCTTGTGGCGCTCCACGGTGGTCTTTTCAGTACCCCCGTTTTCCTCACCCCACACCATCGTCAGCACGTCGCCAATCTCAATGTTCTGGTCGACGACGCCAAGCGACAGCATCGTGCGTTCATTGAAACTGCAGCCGCCAAACATCGACAGGCCAACCACTTTACCGCCCATTTCCACGCGGTCGTACATCGACGAGGCGTAATTGCAGAGCGGGGTTTCAATGTACTTGTGGTTCTCACCCGGAGGCGCGAGCAAGGAGGCGTACACCTTTGCAACGTCTTCGCTATTCCAGGCGAAGGTCACCTTTTTACGCTGAGGGCCATCACCGACCCGTTCGAGCGCTTCGCGGCCAATGAAATCGTGATCGAATTTTACGATCATTCCGTAGCCAATTTCCTGGGGGCGCAGGTAGTAGTCTTCGATGTTGTCCGAGACAAAACTGCCCCCGAGAGAACCCGCGACTTCATAACGGTTCATGCCGAGCCATTCCCGATAAGATTTCATGGCCTCACCGGTATAGACGGCCGGCAGCGGCGACGGAATCCAGCCCGATTCCAACGTAATGCTGGAATACGATCGGGAACCCAGTTGGCGGAGACCGAACTCCTGGCCAGCCTCTAGAATGGCGGCGCGAATTTCATCGCGCTCTTCATAAGGGCCCCAGAACTCCAAACCAGGCGCTCCGGCCATACCATGGCGCAATCCGCGCACCTTTCGGCCAGCGATCGTGATGGCGTCCATCGAGAAGAACTTAATGTCGGGAATGGCACCGCCATTGAGCTTTTCCAACAGCGCCCAGGCATGCGGACCCTGCAGCTGGAAGCGATAATGGCGACGGTTGACGGCACGACCGCCCGCGTTTGGTGGGGAACGGTCGTCGCGTTTGACGGTTACATTGTAGCCGCCTGTTTCAGCATGGAACGCAATCCAGTTAACGATCGGCTCACGGCCGACGAAATTGAAGCTGTTTTCGTCCAGATAAAACAAGATGCCATCGCCAATCACAAAACCGTCGTGACTACAGGCGACCATCTGCTTGGCCTTGTTGGGCGTAAAGTTGCTGAAGCTGTTGACCGCCAGAGCGGAAAGCATTTTTAAGGCGTCTGGCCCCTCCACCAACATTTCGGCCATGTGATGCGACTGATCGCACAGCACGACAGTATCTCTCCAAGCACGCTGCTCGTCACGCCAATTGGTGAATTCCGGGGGCACCACCGGGTAGGTGTAAGCACCGATTTTCGAGTTCCGAAGCATCGCTACCGGATTGCCTGAAACCTCGATGGCTTCCTGCAGATTTTTTGCACCCATGGTCTTCGACTTCCTATCTGAATGAGTTGGTTGCGCCGATAGGCACGAGGCCAGGAAAAAAGCGCTTGGCTTCAATGTCACACGACTGGTCGGGACAAGTCTATCCAAAAATCTAAGGGGCACTAACAATGAGGCACATCACATATTGCCTGGGTGCCTTCGGGTTGGAATAACACCGTCGGCCTTGGCCGAAAAGCGCACGGAGCACCAGCACAACGATGCAAGTTCGATCCAGACTATTCGGCATCCGGTTGGTTGCGCGGCATCGCACTTTCGAACGCGGGTAATTCCAAACAGGCCTGCGCGATCGCAGATATTTTTGGGTAGGGCGTCATATCAAGCGCAAAATTCTGCGAGTTGACTACCTGCGGCAGGAGCAGCACGTCCGCCAACCCAGGCGTATCGCCGTAAGAAAATCGTCCTGCCGGGCCCTGATCCAGCAGCTGCTCCAGGGCGGAAAATCCCTTGGCAATCCAGTGATTATACCAGGCCCGCACCTGGTCTTCCGGCTGGCCAAGATCTTGGCGCAAGTAGTGCAGCACCCGAAGGTTATCGATCGGATGAATGTCACTGGAAATCAACTGTGCAAGGGCTCGCACCCTGGCGCGCTCAGCAGGATGACTTGGCAGCAGGGATGGCTGAGGTCGCGTTTCCTCCAGATACTCAAGGATGGCCATGGACTGGGTCAGCACCAGCCCGTCGATCTCAAGCGCTGGCAACAAACCTTGCGGATTGAGCGTTAGGAATTCCGCAGTTCGATGCTCACCCTTACGCAGGTGATAGTATGCCCCTTCGTAGTCAATGCCCTTGAGGTTCAATCCGATCCGAACGCGGAACGACGCCGAAGAGCGAAAGTAGCCATGCAGCTTTACCATGCCACTCATGCGGCCGCTCCAAGGCTAAGCGGCCGTCGGCTGGCCAGGCATGCCACGCCGAAATGATCGAACGCAGAACTTACAAAATCGGTCATCGAAAGCCTCAAGGCGGTCGCCTAAATCAGTGCATGCGCGAAAAAAGGGCGTTCAGGAACGCACGATGCGTTCCTCACGCCACAGACCCAAAGCCTCATGCACAGGCCGGTCTGAGTAGCTGAACAACACCGCCTCTGTATCAGCCCGGTGGCTCTGGATAGCCCAACTCGGGGCCACAAAGATGTCGCGCGGCTTCCAAGTGATCGTGGCGCCACCGATATTGCTCACGCCCGTACCTTCAACTACGGAAAAAATGGTTCCGTCCGTGGAACGATAGGGCGAGGTCGTCATGCCTGCCTCCAGCTTTTGCACAAAGGCACCGATAGTTGGCATCACATGGCTACCGGTTGTCGGGTTTATGAACCGCATTTTGTAGCCGTGGAAGGGGTCTGGCGCGCCACTGCGTTGCATGGCGTCAAGCACCTCGCGGGTCCGAGCGTAGGGATAGCTAAAAACGGGCGAGGCCTTGCCGGCTGGCTGCCAGTCAACCGGTACTAGGTTCGACCCAAACTTCATGTTGGCTGTGCCGGACGGGCGCACAACACTTTGGCTTGTAGCGTTTGCCGCTTCCGCAAAACCGGTATCGAAAAACTGCACCAGAGGAATGTCTAACCCGTCCATCCAGACCATAGGACCGTCAGACTCGTTACCATGATCATGCCATTGCCATCCTGGCGTTAGGATCAGGTCGCCTGGATTCATAAGGGTCTTTTCGCCGTCAACGGCCGTATAGGCGCCGTGACCCTCAACGATAAAACGCAGCGCCGACTGGGTGTGCCGATGGGCACGGGCGACTTCACCTGGCAGGATGAGCTGCAGACCGGCGTAGAGCGACTGCGTCACCGATCCGCGGCCCCGAAGCCCTGGATTTTCGAGGATCAGAACTCGCCGCTCGGCCTCTTCGGCGCTGATGACGCCCCCTGCTTCCATCACCAGTTTTCTGACCACCCCGTCGTAGTCCCATTTAGCCGGCAAGACGGGACTGTTAGGCTGCGGGGGAACCACCAAATGTAGCGTTTCCCATAAAGGCGTCAGGTTCTCGGCACCAATCCGGGCATAATAAGTTGCGCGATCAGACGCCGGCGCAGCGTTGTTATCTTGTTCAATCATCACTCAACCCCTGGGCGGAAAATGTTGACCGCCAGCTCAGCAGAAACACCTTAAAGGTCGGCCGCACGCTCTCAAAGACGCACGTGCCTTAGGCAGGCGCGCC
>Ga0114974_10004243_pt1 | contig 10725 bp, 11 predicted proteins | sample S_130206_EF_Meta_FD_87318 | JGI IMG/M metagenome (GOLD analysis project Ga0114974, IMG submission 87318) | Freshwater microbial communities from Lake Simoncouche, Canada to study carbon cycling - S_130206_EF_MetaG | ecosystem: Environmental > Aquatic > Freshwater > Lake | place: Lake...
GCTTCTCGCAGTACAAACGACAGGTCTTTAGTAGGGTCAGCATATCGCTGACTGAATTCTTGGAAGCTGAAACTACGATGTCTAAGGATCTGTCGTGCAATATCTCTTGTGGTTGTGATTTCACAACAGGCTGAGACCATTTCGAGTGGGCTCCAGTGTTGGTGTTTGATGAGGTATCGGATGAGCTTTTCTGATGTGTCTGTGTTAAGTTGGTTCGTTGGGTTGGACACACGGGCGCAATACGCAATGAGTTCCTGTGCATCTGCGATGCCAAGATCTGCAAATTCCTGTGTGGGTTGGGAGTAACTGAGTAATCGAACATCCATTTAAACTTCCTTAGGTAATAATATCAAAATTAATAGCGCATCGTGGTCCGGTCTTTGGGATCCCGCCACCGTGGTACAAAGTACCATCAAACATTAAAATTCTTCCACGCTTGGGTGAAACTCTTTTAACAATCTCGTTGTCTTTGTCAAAGATCACTGTGTCGCCATCTGCATCATTTACATAGTATAACACAACTGTATGGGGGAAGGGCAAGTCCACATGAGGTGCGTAGTGTTCCAATTCTGTAGCATATGGCATCAAAACAAATATTCGAGCCACAACTATTTCTTTCATGACACCGCCAATATGACCGCAGGCCAATTGAGGTATCAACCCAAAGTTAGGCAGGTGTTCCGAAAGTGTATGTGATGATTTTAATATATGAACAAAGCTGATAGGAGCATACTGTTCGTCTGCTGACAATTCGTATTTGACTTTTAAAGGAATCGTCGGATGCATTTGCTTATCACCCGACCTTCCTAGAATACTTAATTCAAAAAAATCTTGCAGATGTTCTGGAATTAAATCATCAATTACTTCAATGTTCACTTTTCTTCTTCTGGTTCATCAAAACAAAGACTTTCCATTGTTTTGTAATGTTCGTAGGCTTTCTTTAAAGCTTCAAATTTTTCTAACTTCTTAGGATCTGGTACAAGAATAGCCAATCGTTCTTCCATTTTTGCCATAAAGTCTTTTAGACTTTTACCACCGAGAGTGATATCAGTACCAGTTTGCATGGTAATACCATCGGTATTGATACTAACGGTGTTTGGGGTAACGGTAGAGTTATACTGGTATCCGCCAGCGTTCCAATTAGTATGGCAGTTGATACCGCTAGTGTTAATGCTATATGTAGTTCCGGTACTAATGGTGTTGCAAGTTGTTAATCCTGATCCACCAGTATACCCAACAGTTGCACCCGCACCAGTGTATAGATTGTTTAAGCCACTTGGATCTAAAGTAATTGTAGATAGCTGACTAGCGGTTAATGAATCGATTCCGCCCAACCTAGTATACGATATAGTAGGTTGAACGAAATCGGCATCATCAAGATCAATAGTACTATCGATCTGATCGTTCATGATTAAGCCTTGGATTCTTTACGAGCGTTCTTCTCTGCTGTAATTTCGTTACGGCGAGCTTTGACACCCTTAGCAACTTCTTGAAGAGCTTTGCGAGCACGAGTACCAGCGGCACCATTACCTGCTGTAAATTTTGCGTCCTCAGCTAAGAATGCTTCGAAGTCTGCTTTTAATTGATCTACTGTTGACATAATATTTTTCCTTATAGTTATGTTATTCTACTTATACTAGAATTTGGTGCGGTCGGTAGGATTCGAACCTACAAAGGCTATGACTAAGTCGGTGCCCCTTGCCCAGGCATCGTTTCCCAACGAGCCGGAGGTCTGCCATATTCCACTCACGACCACAAGTATATTATATAACCTTCTTTAGTAGAATGCAAGCGGTTATAGGTTAAATATTAGCACTTTATGAAACACGATTTTCAAAACATTCCTTTTAAAGATATTGTAAGATTTGGACAAAGGACTATGTTGTCCAAACCGTTATTTTCTGTCAGTTGGATTTTGGGCAGGTTCTGCAATTACAATTGTAGTTACTGTTGGCCTTATGCTAGAAGTGACAAGGTAGACCACCAGCCATTAGAAGTCTACAAACGAACAGTAGATGAAATCAAACGACAGGCTCGCGAAAATGGATTTACACAATTTCATTGGAGCTTTAGTGGCGGCGAACCTACTGCGTACAAGCACTTACTGGATCTTACTAAACATCTCGACGATGGTCCGCAAACACCGTACCAAAGTATCCACATGACCACTAACCTAAGTCCTGGTAGCAAGTGGTGGAAATCTTGGTGCGATCATACAGCATTACTTCAGCGTAGAAGTATAACAGCAAGTTATCATGATGAGTTTGCCAAAGAACAAGAGTTTGGAGACAAATGTTTACAACTCCAATACGAACTAGTACACGTTACTATTAATCAAGTTATGGTTCCTGAAAAATTTTATGAGCTGTATGAACGTATGGAACGATTTCATAAACGTGGAATTAATGTAACACTTAAACCACAAAGTAATCCTACGGCCAGTGGTATTGTTGATGGATATACTGAAGATATGATTAACAAGATGCAAACAGGGTTTCCTCAGCGATCCAATGGCGAGGACCTTTACCAAATTGCATTATATGATGCAACCGGAAAAGAGTACTTGTTTGACCAAGCCGAGCGATTTAATGCTTTTGGGTTCAATAAATTTCAAGGTTGGGATTGCAATGCCGGCTATCAAAGTGTTATAATTAGAGGTAATGAAGTCAAACGATCCTACAGTTGCCATGATCAAATATTGGGAACATTAACAGATGGGTTTGAACTTACGACTAACCCTAGGTTATGTGTCACGCCTAGTTGTGTTAGTTCGGCTGATAGCAAAATACCAAAATGTATAAATTAGAAGATATAAGAGATATCCATTTAGAATTAACAAGCAAATGTCAAGCACGTTGCCCTATGTGTCCTCGCAGGGTAAGTGGAGGTATTTTAAATCCTTTAATCACACTAAATGAAATAACCCTAGGACAATTTAAAGAATGGTTTCCGATTGAAGTTATTCAGCAGCTTGACAGTTTGTTCATGTGTGGAAATCTAGGTGACCCAATAATTGCACAGGACTGTTTAGAAATATTTCAATACCTAAGAGATACTAATGCTAATATACGTTTAAGTATGCATACCAATGGCAGTGCTAGAAATAAAACATGGTGGCAGAAGTTAGCCTACGCTAAAGTTAGAGTCACATTTGGCATTGACGGGTTAGAAGACACCCATATGTTATATCGCATAGGTACGGACTTTGACAAAATCATCGACAACGCCTGCGATTTTATTCAAGCAGGTGGCGAGGCCGAATGGCACATGCTGGTGTTTGAACATAACGAACATCAGATAGAAGCGTGTCGTGAGCACAGTAATAAAATAGGGTTTACTAAATTTACAATCAAACACACTAGTCGTTTTAAAGACGGCAAATTTAATGTACTTGACGATCAAGGCAAAACAGTTAATATCCTATACCCTACAGAACGTAGTAAGACACTAACTAGAAGTGTGCTTTCTGTCACCACTTCAGAAATACAATGCAAGGCTCAGAAGTATAAACAAATTTATGTTGCGGCAGATGGGACAATTAGTCCCTGCTGTTGGTTAGACTTTAGTTGGCAGTTGCCTAACCAAGACAATAGAATAGACTACATGGACACAATAGGAGTATTTCCTAACCTTAATACGAACTCAATGAAGGAAATATTCGACTCCGGATACTTTAAACGAATCGAAGATGCGTGGGCAGTTAAACCGTTGATTGAATGTAGCAAACAATGTGGGAAGTTTGACAAGTTAGGATCTCAATTCGCATGAACATAATCGAAGTTAAACAAAATTGGCCCGATGGCTATATGCGAATCGACGTAGCACTGGGCAATATTTGCAATTACAAATGCTGGTACTGTTGGCCAGGAAGCAATGAAGGCACACATAAATGGCCGGACTTTGATTTATTGGTAAAAAACTTGTCCCATGTATTAGATTATTATATCGAACATACTGATAAAAGAAAATTTGATTTTAATTTATTAGGTGGCGAAGTAACCCATTGGAAACGCTTTATAGACTTCATTAAATATTTTAAAGAACGCTATAATTGTATTTTTACATTAACTACAAACGGTAGTAAAAAACTATCGTGGTGGGAAGACGCAGCACCGTATTTGGACTACGTTGGTATTAGTAGTCATCATGAGTTTGCCGATCCTGCACATCTTAGAAACCTAGCAGATTTGCTCTATAAGAAAAATGTTATTGTTGTTGTTAAGGTGTTAATGGATCCGTATGCTTGGGATAAATGTATGGATGCTGTAGAATATTACAAGGGCAGCGAAAAGCGTTGGTCTATTAGATATTTAGAAATCATCGAAACTGAAAAAGTTAATTATACCGAAGAACAAAATAAAATTATCAGTAAGTTACGTGCTAGGGGACCAAACTTATTTTGGTTCTTTAAAAATAATAAAAGTTATAGAAGCAAAGTACAGGTAGTTGATGATAAAAATAAAACGCATAAGATTAAAGATCACCTCATTGTGCTTGATAGGTTAAACAATTTTAAAGGTTGGGAATGTAATGTTGGTATAGATTGGATTGGTTTTAAAATTGACGGTAGCGTATCAGGAATATGCGGTAATCCACTATATGGACAATCGGAAATATTGAATATCTTCGACCCAGACTTTACTAATAAATTTCATCCTATAATTAAACCGAGCATCTGTGAAATGAATTCGTGCTGGTGTTTATTTGAAACTAACATGCCCAAAAGAAAATTAGCTTCTTCTAACAAGGTAATTCCAATATATGCACATTGATACAGAACATTTGCATCACTGGATGCAGGCCATACGACAAAGTCCTGATCCAATGCGTACTATGGATGCATTTTGGTCAGGACAGCTTAAGAGTAAAGAATGGCTGATTAAAAATTTACGTAAACATGTTCATGAGTTTGTTAGTATAGACATTCATGGCGGGTGGGTTGGGGTATTAGCCAGTATGTTATTTCAAAGTGATGTCCCTGTTCTTAATATTCGTAGTGTTGATATCGACCCTGCCTGTGAACCTATTGCTATTAATATGAATAAGATCGAAGAAATGATTGGTAAGTTTCATGCTGTTACATCAGACATGGTAAACCTACGCAGCGATGCCGATGTTATTATCAATACTAGTTGTGAGCATATTACGCAGGACCAATACGACTTATGGTTAAGCGGAATGCCGCAGAATAGTTTGTTTGTTTTACAAAGTAACAACTATGAAATTCCAGAACATGTTAGAACAGCAAAAGACTTAGAAGAATTTAAAACACAATGTGATATAAATGTATTGTGGGCAGGAGAACTAGAGCTACCGTTATACACACGCTGGATGGTTATAGGAAAGAAACATGTTTGAAATGAATGAACTTAAAATGGTTCACCTTGAAATTACAAATCGATGTCAAGCCTCCTGTCCTATGTGTCCTAGAAACATACACGGTGGCTTAGAAAATCCGTTATTACCTCTTAATGATTGGTCCTTAGATGACTTTGTAAAAATATTTTCAACTGATGTGTTAGAAGAACTTGAGTTAATAAACTTCTGTGGAAACTTCGGCGATCCGTTATTGAATAATGATTTGCTTAAAATGTGTGAGTACGTAAAACTTAATGCACCGACAGTAACTATTGATATTCATACTAACGGTAGTTTAAGATCTACAGACTGGTGGAAAGAATTAGTTAAAGTATTGCCTAAAAATCATAATGTGATATTTGCTATAGATGGATTCGCTGATACACATAGTTTGTATCGTGTTGGCACTAACTATGACATGATTATAAAGAATGCCAAAACATTTATCAATGCTGGCGGCACAGCTGAGTGGCATTTTATTAGGTTTAAACATAATGAACATCAAGTTAAAGACGCAGAACAGTTATCTATTGAGTTAGGATTTAAAAAGTTTTCTGTAAAAACCAGTAGACGTCATGGTCGTCCTTTTCCTGTAGTCGATAAACAAGGTGAGTTTTTATACAATCTCGAACAACCTACTGATAGCGAAATTAAATTTGTAAGTAAAGCAGATGTGCAAGGCCATCAACAGTGGAAAGATGCCGACAAGATTAACTGTCTTGCAATTAAACATAAAGAATTGTATATTGATGCACACTATCAGTTAAGTCCTTGCTGTATGATTGGTGCTTTTTTATATACAAACTATGATGTAGACCTATTAAAACAATATAATCTATATCAAGAAGATTCAATTATCGAAGAAGGCGAACGAGTGCGCCAGCAAGTATTAGAGTTTCCAAGATTAAATGTTTTAGAATCCGGATTAAAGAACATCATTGACTCCGAACAGTGGCAAACAATGTGGCAACAAAAATGGAAAGATAAATCTAGTTCAACGTGCATAATAATGTGCGGGCCACATAGTCCGTTTATAAGTATTGACGAGCAGAAAACAACACTAATGAGCAAAATTGATGAATAAAGTTTTTTGGATGCAGCCTGCAGATACACAAATAGGCGATTGGCAAAAACAGATTACCGACTTAACAGGTAGTCCTAGTTTTTGTGTGTTGCCTTGGATACATCTAGCGACTCGCCCAAACGGAGACATGCGTATTTGTTGTGTAGCTAATGCATCTGGTGCAGACACCGGAGACTATACTGTAGGTTTAGTCAAGATGGAGGACGGCGATCCGGCTAACTTTGCTCGAGATTTGCCTACAGAAGCATTCAATAATGACTATATGAAGTCGGTACGTAAGACTATGCTAGAGGGTAAGGTGCCTGCTAGTTGTACCAAGTGCTTTAAGGAAGAGGAAGAGGGCATTGCTTCTAAACGTATTTGGGAAACAGGTTCTTGGCACCTACAAGAAAAAATAGATATTAAAGAATTAATTGCTGAAACAGAAGCAGATGGCACAGTTCCTTACAAATTACAATACTTAGATTTGAGATTAGGACATACCTGTAATTTAAAATGTATTATGTGCAGTCCACACGATAGTTCGATGTGGGTTCCAGAACATAAGAAAGTATTTCCGATATTTCAAAGTCCGTTGATTAAAAAACAAATGGATTGGAAGTCAGAATTGTTTAACAACAAATGGCACGAGAATCCTGAATTCTGGGAACAAGTGTACGACCAGATTCCTAATATTAAACAATTATATTTTGCTGGCGGAGAACCGCTTTTAATCAAAGAGCACAAAATGTTCTTACAAGAAATTATTCGTAGAGGCTACGCCGATAAAATTAGTCTACGCTATAATACAAATGGCATATTAGTTAATGATGAAATTATTGAAATATGGGAACAATTTAGGAAAGTTAAAGTTGGAATTAGTATCGACGGCACCGGAGAGCGTGTTCACTATATACGGTATCCTACTGATTGGGCCACTGTAGAAAAGAATCTATGGCGCCTAGAACAAACCAGCGACAAGATTCAGACCAACATTGCGTTTGCTGTACAGATTTTAAACATTAAACATGTTCCAGAATTTATTAAATGGAAAGTTAAGAGCGGATTTCAGAAACTAAACTTCGACACTAATGCAGCAGGTCAGGTTGCCGGTGGTGGCTTGGTGGGAGTACACTTACTATGGATACCAACTTGGTTGAGTTTACGTGTATTGCCTAAAGAAGATAAATTAGAGGTACGTGAGCTGTTTACTGAATTACAAGAATGGCTATGGAAACACTATACACAGGACAAAGAGTTTTGGGAAGAAAATCCCTACGGATGGAAACGTTGGGAAGGTATATTAGATTGGATGGACGCAGAGGATCATACAAACTTACTGCCTGACTTTAAAGAATATATTACTACAATGGATGCACAACGTGGAACCGATTTTAAATCGACGTTCCCTGAGCTAGCACATCTAATATGAAACCGATTAAAATTGTATCAACACAACAGGCCAACATCTTAGCAATAAGATGGAATCCTAATAATGTTTGTAATTACAAATGTGAATATTGTTGGCCTGGTAGTAATACTGGAGATTATCGTTCTCCGGCAGATTTAGATCTTATAATTAAGAACTTTAATCACATGATTGAACGTTACAGAACAAAGTTAGGTAAAACTAAAATACATCTAAGCCTAGCAGGCGGAGAACCTACCCTGTGGAAAGACCTTGCGTTGTTTATAGAAGCAATTAAAAAAGAAAACGATATCTATTTTAGCCTAATCAGTAACGGTTCAAGAACACTTAGATGGTGGAAACAGTACGGACACTTAATAGACAATGCTCATTTGTCGTATCATATATCGCAGGCTGACCCGGATCACATGATTGCAGTAGCAGATACTCTTTTTGAACTCAATAAGAAAGTTACAGTAAAAGTTTTAATGGACAGGAAGCATTGGCAAGAAGGGTTAGATGTTATTGAGTACATGAAAAAGAATAGCAAATACAAATGGATTCTTATGACCTGCGAAGTTATTGAACCTGCTGTTTCAAATATTAGAGATATTCGAATTATTAATGCAGATGACATTCAATTAACAAAAGAACAAAAAGGGTTCTTGAAGAATCCGTTAAAGAGGATACCTAGTTTATTGTGGTTTTGGAAAAATAGAAAATTAATTTTTCAAGGACAAATAAGGCTGTATGAAAGTATTGCTACTTTAGATAATGGAAAAACTATAAAAGCCAAATCTAATACCTATATCAATAAGAACTGGACTAATTTTGAAGGGTGGAGTTGTGACATAGGATTAGATAATGTTTTTATTAATTGGACTGGAGAAGTGCAAGGATCCTGTCAACAAAACATTTACGGACTGGATTATAATTTTAATATCTTAGATGAAAACTTTGTAGAAAAGTTTGATCCTGAATTTAAACCATCTATATGTTCTATTAAAAACTGTTTGTGTTCTTGTGAAACACACCAATCAAAGTTTCAACTTAGTTAATGGAATATCAGCAGCACAAGTACACCAGTCTCTAGTACATATAATCGGTTCTGTAGGAACTGTAAAACTACCTGTGTAGATATTACCTAAGCTGCCGCCTACTCTACAGGTAGCACGATGTACTTCACCGTCCCAGTTGATCATTAAACTTTCAATACCTGCATTGCAGGACCAGTCTTTAAATTGATTCTTATGAAGTTTGATAACATCGTTGCTGTGCATAACTTCGCTGTCGTCGATTCTACAGTTTGGTTTAACTGTAGCATCGTTATCGAGAATCCATTGTAAATCTTTACCATCATATTTTAAATCATCAAACACATTATGGTCGCCTTCGGTCCAACGTAATCTTCTAATAGCAAATTTAATACCTTTTTCTTTGAATTCTTTAACTACCTTACGAACACTATTCATGTGGGAGTGGTGCGCCATTACATTAACAAAGAAATCTCTTTCGGTACTATCATAGAATTCATTAATAACTTTTACGATACGTTCCCATTCATGTTCAAAATGTAAACTAAACACCACATGATTAAAAAACATTTCATTGTTCAAATACCAACGCGATCCTCGTGTACCGTTCGTTGTTAGATTGACCCAGAAGATTCCTTTTCTTTTAAAATACTCTAATAGATCTTCAATGTCTGGATGCACACATGGTTCGCCACCGGTTAAACTAATACGTAATGGCTTACCAATTTCACATAATTTGTCCACAGTACGTTCTAATACATTGATGTCGGTATGCGGACTAAAGTTATCGTGTATACTTGAAGGACAATACGTGCAATCGTAGTTACAACGCTTGCCAAGATTCCATTCTATTTTAATTTGATCCTGATGTGGCCACGCAGAAGTTACTTTATGCATAATTTTTAAACTCTGGAGTTACATCAAAGAAACTTTGATTACGTGATTTGTCTAATCTGCGATTAAATTCTATACAGTCCTGCCACTTTTCACTTTGGTCACGTTGTAGATAGTTGATATTATCTTGTATCTGTCCTAATGTATATTCTAAAAGTTGTGGATGCTGCTTGACCATTTTAAAATCTTTTACACGCAGGCTAACATCCTGTAACTTTTTAATTGCTGACTCGCGTAGTTCAGTTGGCAATACCTGCGCCGACAAGAGTTTAGGATATTCAACTCGATGTGTATGAAATACAATTCCTAAATTATCTAGAAAATATTCAATTATCTTATCTAGAATAAGAACATTGCTAACTTGTACTGTAACAGCACCTACTATGCGACTAATATTTGGAATAGTTTGTATTTGTTTAATATTGTTTATAAGTTCAGCCCACGATGCGTTACCACGGATATATTCATAACTGCTTCCAAGGCCGTCTATGCTTACGTTAACAGCTATACTTTTAAACTTAGGCCAGTACTCCCAAACAGTACGATTACTTTTGCCTAACATACTTAGATTAGTAGCGTACTTGATTTCAATTTGTTCACCATACGGAGCCAGCATATCTAATATGCGGTAGTGTTGTGGGTCCATTAACGGTTCGCCACCTGCAAATTCTACACGACGGAAGTGCGGAAGCAATTTTTCTAAACTAGCCCACCATTCTGGATTATCCTGAAACTTATCTAAATGCGGTTTATTTTCTAAATCGTGTTCTTCTACAATAGCATACATGATGTTGCCTTCTGCTTTGTAAAAGTCTTTTACTTCGCTCCAGTCATTCCATGCTGTACTATCCATAGGATGACACATACGACATTTAAGATTACACAAGTTGTTTAGTTTAAGCTCCATTGTAGGAATCTCAAACGGCATGGTAAAATCGTGACGCATTTTTGTTAATGCATCTGGATAC
>Ga0114974_10004249_pt1 | contig 10718 bp, 7 predicted proteins | sample S_130206_EF_Meta_FD_87318 | JGI IMG/M metagenome (GOLD analysis project Ga0114974, IMG submission 87318) | Freshwater microbial communities from Lake Simoncouche, Canada to study carbon cycling - S_130206_EF_MetaG | ecosystem: Environmental > Aquatic > Freshwater > Lake | place: Lake...
CGATGAAGGTTCTTCTTTCCTGTCAGGACGACACACCATGAGATTACCCGAAAAATTCAGCCTTCGCGGAAAGACTGCGCTCGTAACCGGCTGCCGGCGCGGAATCGGCGAGGCTATCGCGGTCGGGCTAGCAGAGGCCGGTGCGGATATCATCGGCGTGAGTGCCTCGCTCGCGGAGAGTCCCGGCACTGTGGCGGAGCGGGTTCGCGCCGCGGGTCGATCGTTCAAGGGATTTTCGTGCGACCTCTCGGATCGGGCCGAGCTATATGGTTTCCTAGAAAAAGTGAGGGCTGATTGCGCGCCGATTGATATTCTCGTCAACAACGCCGGCATCATCCGTCGGCAACCCGCCGCCGAACACTCCGATGCATTTTGGGACGAAGTCGTGGCGACCAACCTTGGCGCGCAGTTCATTCTCGCCCGTGAATTGGGTCGCACGATGGTCGCACGCGGCTCGGGGAAGATCATCTTCGTCACGTCGCTGCTGGCCTTTCAGGGCGGCATCAACGTTCCCGGCTATGCCGCCAGCAAGGGCGGAGCGGGCCAGCTCACGATGGCGCTTGCCAATGAGTGGGCCGGCAAGGGCGTTAACGTGAATGCCATCGCGCCCGGCTATGTCGCGACCGACAACACGGAGGCGCTGCGCAACGACCCTGTGCGCCAGGCGCAGATTCTCGCCCGGATTCCGGCGGGCCGGTGGGCAGCCCCCGAGGACATCCAAGGCGCCGCGGTATTCCTTGCTTCCGCCGCAGCCGACTACGTCCACGGCACGACGCTGATCGTCGACGGCGGATGGATGGGGCGTTGAGCGGACGGGGCTGAAAGGCCGCCGCATCTTCGACGCAACGCGGGCGTAGGTGAAGTGAAGCGCCAGCGGCTATGCCTGATGTTCCGTCAGGCACGGTAAACCGCGGGCCGACCGGTGTCATTACGCTGCAGGCGCGCCGTTGATTCGGCCATCGGGCCGGGGGCTGCGAGAGTCTGACTCAACTTGAAATCACGAATACTCCCGCGCCCTGGCCCCGGTGGCTCCTTCCCGCGAGGGACACCCCACGGATGAGGCTATTAGCACGTCTTCGGTTCGCGTTGAAATCGCGTCTCCTCCGCCAGTTTCGCAAAGAACGCGAATTGGGGTGTTTGTGTTCCGGCACCCAAGGCGAGTGGTCTCGTAACCCGAACTTGTCTGTTGAAATTGAAATCGAGGATTCTGGCATTTGACAATAATGCCACGATGTGGACATATTGTCCTCACTTTGAGGCTGATTAAACGAAGCACCCTGCGCCATTATGCCGCCCGGTTTCCGAAAGCGGGTCGCCCTTTGGACCATTGGGCTCGGCTGGTGCTCTCTGGTGCGTGGCAGAATCTCGTCGAAACCCGCCGCATGTTTCCTCATGCCGATCAGGCAAAGGTGAAGAGCGGAAGGACCGTCACCGTCTTCAATGTGTGCGGCAACGATTTCCGCCTGATTACCGCCATCCATTACGACAGACAAAAGGTCTTCGTCCTCAGCTTCCTCACTCACGCCGAATACAGCCGAAACCTTTGGAAAAACCGCCTATGAAAACCGCGACCCAGACCTCCACGCCTTATGCCAAAATTCCCAAGACCTATGCGGCGCTGATGGGGCTGCACCTGCTCCGTCCCATCCGCGATCAGGTCGATGCAGACAACGCCGCCGAGATGATTGACCAACTCGCCGGACACGCGCTCAACGCCGAGCAGGCCGACTATCTCGATCTCCTGAGCGACCTCTATGAAAAATGGGAGAGCACGCAGTTTCCTCTGAGCCGTGCAACCGGTCCGGAATTACTGCACTTGGTCCTCGCGGAACGCGATGAAGGTGGCGCGGACCTCGCGAAGCTGCTCGGGGTCGATGCGTCGCTCGCCTACCGGATTTTGCGCGGCGAACGACAATTGACCGCCGCACAAATTCGAAAGATCGCAGACGCCTACGGAATTGATCCCTTGGCGCTCTTGCCGTGAGAATGAACGGGGTTGGCGCGGATATTAGCGCCACTTTGGTTCTTGTTGAAATCGCGCCTCCTCCGCCATTTTTCTAACGAACCGCAAATCCGCCAGTTGCACTCCTGCCACAGCAGGCGATTGGTTGGATAACGCGAACTCCCGGGCAAGAAATTAAAGGCAGGCTTCTGGAGGTCTCCAAGTCGGCCGGCCATAGCGTTGCCGGCAAGCAGGCGAGTAGCATCCCTGAGGAGTAGCGCGATGGTCAACGGGTAGGCTGCCGTCTTACTTCAGGTGATAGCCGGTGCTGCGTCCGCCAGCGTCATTCTTTAACAGAATGTTCCGGTCCATCAGGTCGGTGATGTCTCGCAGCGCAGTGTCCGGGGAGCATTTGGCGATCTTAGCCCATTTTGAGGAAGTCAGCGTGCCGTCGAAACCGTCCAGAAGCCGGTTGATGAGATTGCGCTGACGGTCGTTGAACTTCTCCCCCTCGTGGCGTTTCCAGAAATTCGCCTTCGTCAAAACGGCGTCGAGAATCTCATGGGATGAATTTATCGCCCGCCTGAGGCATGCGAGATACCATTCAAGCCATGCGGTGATGTTCAGGTCGCTGCGCTGGCTGGCTTCGAGAATATCGTAGTAGGCGTTACGCTCGCGCTGAATTTGCGCAGACATGCTGTAGAAACGCTGCGCGCTGTTTTCAGAGCGTGCGAGGATCATGTCGGCGATGGCGCGGGCAATGCGCCCGTTGCCGTCGTCGAATGGATGGATCGTCACGAACCAAAAATGCGCGAGCGCCGAGGTCAGGACCGGATCGCTTGCAGGGCCGGCGTTCAGCCACGCCAAAAACCGGTTCATTTCTGCGTTGAGCCGGTCATGCGGCGGGGCCTCATAATGAACGTTTTCCCGCCCGAAGGCACCGGAAACAACCTGCATCGGCCCTGATGCATCGGTGCGCCAGCCGCCCACTGTAATTTTCCGCATGCCGCTGCGCCCGGTCGGGAACAGTGCCGCATGCCAGCCGAACAGCCGATCCTGATCGAGCGGCTTCTGATGGTGGCGCGTGGCGTCCAGCATGACGTCAACAATACCCTCGACGCTGCGATCCATCTGCGGAAGGGCCGCGATCTCGATGCCCATGCGTCGCGCGATCGAGGAACGAACCTGCTGGGTATCCAGCTTCTGCCCTTCAATCTCGCTCGTCTTGATCACGTCCTGCGTGAGCGTGGCCAAGGTCGCTTCCTCGCGCAAATGAAAGCCCAAGCCTTCCATCTTCCCTAGCAAGCGCCCCTGAGTATGCCTCACGTCACTCAACAGCGGAGTGATGGTGGCATGGTCCCAGGTGAAGTCCGGCCAGTCCTTTCGTTCGTGGATATACATCTAATCTCCGCAATTTGTGCGGTGAACCTACTTCGCATTCTCCGCGCTGCAAAGGATATTCTCCGCTTTTGATGCGGAGAATGGGGCGTTATTCTCCGCAGAGGGGCAAAAGCCGTTATTGGTGAAGCGACGGTCCAAGCTACGTCCATTCATCCCAGCTGTTGATCATGCAGGCGCAAGTCACTCGCTCGCGAATCCGTCTTTCCGCCACTCTCAGGCCGGTGGCCGAAATGGCGAGAGTCCATACTCAACCAGACCCTGAAACGCCCGTGTCTTTTCGCCGAGCATTGCATCGGAGGCGGCAAAACCGCGGCAATCCTCGCGGAATTCTCCTCTGAAAATCACTTATTGGCGCCACTTTGGTTCGCGTTGAAACCGCGTCTCCTCCGCCATTTTTTACCTATGACGGGCCAAGGCAGGGTTCCGCACTGCTAAACGACTGGCGTAGGGAAGTCATAACTGTTTACCGATTTTTCTGACTAATCGTCGCGCGGAGTGCCAGGCGAGGGTGGGATGAACTGGAACTCAATGACGGAGAGCCTCCCCGCGCATGCGTTGCGGAAGATCACCTTGGTGGTGGCCGAGCCAGCGGAGCTGGATGCGGTGAATGCGGCCTCGGAGCGGGAGCATCACCTTGGGGCGGTGACGCCCAACCATCGGGAGGTGGTGCAATTGGCACTACGTCACAACCAGGTTCTGGCGATCGTGGTGTGGACACGGGCGGCCCGGAAACTGGCGGCGCGCGAAACGTGGCTTGGGTGGGACGGCCGCACGCGCGCGCCGCTTGCCGCTGCTCGTGCAGAACAACCGCTTCTTGGTTCTCTCTATGCTTGGGACGGTCTTGGAAGGGATGCTTACCAAGAGTGCCTGAAGCAAAAGCCTACTAAAAGAGGCTTTTAGTTCGACAATACGAGTTTAACGCCATTTATGGTATGCGATGAAAGTAAGCTCGGCGTCTACTGATCCACTGCTGCAAAGTGACCGAGAAGCCGTCCGCTTGTTCTTGGACGGGCTACGGCAGCACCGTCTCAAACAGAATTGGTCTCAGGTCGAAATTGCGCGGCGGGCTGGCCTTTCCCGGCCTGCCTACCAGAATTTCGAAAACGGCTACGGCAATATTACGCTGCGTAATCTCCTGAAAATCCTCGGGGTGCTTGGACTGACGGACCGGTTCGCCCAAATGATTCCGCCTATCACCGAGGAACCTACGCTCGCCGCGCTCTCGAGGCCGGTTCGCCAACGCGCCCGGCGCCAGCGCCCAACCGTCGGGTCGCCCGCCGCAAAATGAGTCGCGCCGCAATCCCAGCGCTCAACGTCCGTTGGCACGATGGACGTCTCGTTGGCCGTGTGATCACCAATGGTCCAACCTATTTTGCCTACGACGAGGACTGGCTCGCTCGTGGCCACAATCTGTCTCCGATCACGGTGCCGTTCACGAACGCGACGTTTCGCCAACGTGTCGATGGATTCGATCAATTGCCCGGGTTTCTTTCGGATTGCCTGCCCGACCAGTGGGGCCGGCGGATCATGGATCGCGAATTTAGCGCGCTCGATGTTCGGGCCACACCCATGCGAATGCTGGCTTGGGTGGGGCGACGTGGCATCGGCGCCCTGACGTTCGAACCGGCACTCGGCGGCGACGACAGTGCGTCGAGTTGGGAAGCGGTCACCCCGGCGCTGCTCATGCGCGAAGCCCAAGCGGTCTTAAGAGAGGAACCCGCCCGCGCATTCGTACACTTGCAGCGCGGCGGCACAGCCGGGGGAGCGCTGCCCAAAGCAACTATCGCCCGACTGAAGGATGGCTCGATCTTGGTCGGCGGCGACGTAGCCGCGGCCATCGCCGCGCATCCGGATGCGCGGCTCGGACTGCTCAAGCTTGATTGTGACGGAGATTCGGCCGGGCGCGAAACCGACGGGCGGTTGGAACATGCCACTATGGCCATGGCGCGGGCCTGCGGAATTCGGGCGGCGACGACCGAGATCATGCGGGACACCGCCGCCAAGCGGACGCGCTATCACCTGTTTGTCGAACGGTTCGACACTATCCTTGGTTCGTCGCGAGGCTTTCATCTCATGACGTTGGCGGGCGCTTTGCACACGCACCGGCTCGACTACCGGCACCTGCTTTTGACGACCCGGCAATTGACCCGCGATCAAACCGAAGTTGCCGAAGCGGTCCGGCGGATGATTTTCAATGTGCGTGCGGCGAATGCCGACGACCACGGAAAGAACCACAGTTTTCTATTCGACGAGGCCACCGCGCAATGGACGCTCTCGCCGGCCTACGACCTGACCCTCAATGCCGATGAGGGGCGCGATTATCAGGGGCTCACACCCAACACCTTCGGCTCGGCACCCAGGCTAACCACGCTCGCCTCTGTGGCGGCAGACGCCGGAATCGGACGCGACGAGTTCGATAAGATCGATGCCGAAGTTTCGGCCGTGATCCAGCGTTGGCCCGAGTTTGCCGCTGCGGCCGAGCTTCCCGCAGCCACCGCGGAGCGCGCCGCCGCGATTCATCTCGGCGTTGCGACTATCTTGGCAACCGAGGTTACTGCAAAGCGCGGCAAGCGCCGAAAGCTCTGGGAGTAGTCGGCGTTGGGTTGGACTCATGGTGCCAATCAACGCGTCATAAATGCAACCAGAGTCAAAATTTAGGCATCCGAAATTTGCCGCTGTATCCTAAAATTACGTTCGCCCGAAATTACCCCCAATTGTTTGCCACGGATTTGCCAGCCGGCCTGTTTTTGGCTTGTTTTTATCGCAACTGTTTGCACGTTCTTTCGCGTTCCAACTAACTAACAATTAACCTAAAAGCTCGCATCATCAGGCTTTTCGGTTGTTGGGTCCCAGGCGATTCGAATCCCTCCCTCTCCGCCATTTTTTACCTCTGACGGGCCAAGAATCGTCATCTAGGTTGCCCGTTGACGTGGCAACCTCATCTACCCGACAGCTGATTCGACGTTACCCGGTTTCAGAACCGCAACGGTGTCATTTCTTGGCGAGTCTCCGGTTGGCTCCACGGCCTCCGCGTCCGTGAAAACTTTAAATTCCGCGAAGAGGCCGCCGCCGAAATCGCCACCCGCGGGCCGAAGGCTGCGCAAGCCGCCGGCAACGTCCGCGGCACTGCCACCTTTCTGAGCGACGATCAGCTCCGCGGGGCCGAGGCTTCTTTCCTCGATGCACGAGATGTTATTGAGGTCAAAGAAACCGACCTCGACCGCGCGGCCCGTACCCGTGGGCGTGAGAGGCTCGGCCCGCCGAAGGTGACTGGCGTGCTGTCCGCCGGCGCGCCTTCGATGGAAACGGTGCGCGCATCGCCGCCGCTAAGATCGACGGTGAGCCCGGGTAGTTAGCACAGAAACTCCGCGACGTTGCTCTCGGCCACGGCGCCGAACTCATCGGTCGAGACGACATTCCTCACGTTGGGCGCGAAACGCTGCTCGTTGATCGCGATGGCCGCGGTCTCGATCTCGCGCGATTCGCCGACGACGAACTGATCGAGCTTCACGACCGTGTCGGCGGCGGTGTTGACCGAGTCGCGCGTCAGCGGCAGGAGCGTGATGTCCTGCTGCACTGTCTGGCCGGTGCCGACCGCCACGGGCGCGAGGCGAAAATTTCCGTCGGCATCCGAAAAGGCTACGACGGCATCGCGGTCGAGGCTGAGCCGGGCGTTCTCGAAGAGCGTGTCGCTGCGGGCGTTGAAGATGCGTCCCTCGATCGTGCCGTTGAGCGCGGTGGCCGGCACCGATGCGGCCACCGCGTACGAAACCTAAATAGCGACGGCAGCGAGCACAGCGAAAACGGTGTCGAGCGCGGAAACGGCACGAAGTGCAACGGGTGAGTCGGAGCGAGGCGGGGTGTTCATGAGTTTGGGGAGCAGGGATGGGGATTCGCCCGGGAGGCGGGGACAGCGACTTAACTCCAACGTTGTTTTGACGGATTCACGCTTTCCCCGTTTTTTCGCTTTCGCCCCCACGGTCTTTCCGTCCCCCGAATGAAGGCAATCACTCCCGCCCTCCTCAGTCTCGCGCTGCCTCTCCTAGGGTCGGCGCTCGCCGGCGCGGACCTCCCCGCCGAAGGGCGCGATTTTTTTGAGCGGAAGATCCGTCCGGTGCTCGTCGCCGAATGCTACGATTGCCACGGCGCGCAGAAACAAAAGGCCGGCCTGCGGCTCGATTCGCGGCCGGGCTGGCAGAAGGGCGGGGACGCCGGTGTGGTCATCGTGCCCGGCGATCCGGCGAAGAGTTCGCTCCTGGCCGCGATCAACCACACCGATCCCGATCTCAAAATGCCGGACAAAGCGCCGAAACTCGCCGCCGCCGTCATCGCCGATTTCGAACGTTGGATTGCCATGGGTGCGCCGGATCCGCGCGACGATGCCACTGCGGAACCCGCGGGGAAACCCAACTGGAGCGAGCTGTTTGCCGCGCGGAAAGGGTGGTGGTCGCTCCAGCCCGTGAAAGATCACGTGCCGCCCGCAGTCGCGGACCGCGCGTGGTCGGCGCATCCGGTGGACCGTTTTCTCCTCGCAAAAATGGAGACGAAGGGTCTCGCCCCCGCACCCGATACGGATCCCCGCGCGCTCCTGCGACGCCTCGCCTTCATCCTCACTGGTCTGCCGCCCACGCCCGTGGAGCTAGACCGGTTCGCGACCGACTTTGCGCGGGATCGCGCTGCGGCTCTGGCGGCTCAGGCCGACCTGCTGCTGGCCTCGCCGCGCTTCGGCGAACACTGGGCGCGGCATTGGATGGATCTCGTGCGTTACGCCGAGACGCACGGTAGCGAGGGCGACCCGGCGATTCCCGAAGCGTATCGTTATAGGGACTACCTGATTCGCGCGTTCAACGCCGATGTGCCGCTCGATCAACTTATCCGCGAGCATGTCGCCGGCGATTTGCTCGACCGACCGCGGCTGAACGTGGACGGCTTCAACGAGTCGATCCTCGGCACCGCGCATTTCCGCTTTGTCGAGCATGGCTTCCAGCCCGTCGATACGCTCGACGATCAAGTCAAGGCGGTGGACAGCCAGATCGACGTGGTGAGCAAGGCGTTTCAGGGGCTCACGATTTCCTGCGCGCGCTGCCACGATCACAAATTCGACGCCGTAAGCCAGCGCGACTACACCGCGCTCTACGGGATCTTTTCCAGCGTCCGGCCCGCGCAGGTCACGATCGACACGGCCGAAGTGCTGGAGAAAAACCGGTCCGAACTCGACCGCCTGCATTCGCAGATCAAAGCGGGTCTGGCGGAGGCGTGGCTCGTCGCCGCGGAGATGATCGCGTCGCGGTTGCGCGAACAGGCGGCGCGCGCCCCGGGGTTGCTCGCGGGAGCGGAGCGGATTCGTGCGGTGCAGCAGGAGTTGGCCGACCTTGATCGGGCGGCGCATGACGCCGTCCAGGCCGCCCCGGCCCGCCAGAACCTGCCCGCAGCGGGGGTCGCGCCGGTCGCGGCGTGGGATTTCGAACGGGGCGCCAACGATGTCGTGGGTAAACTTCACGGCGTGCTCGAAGGCGGCGCGGAAATTAGAAACGGACGCCTCGTGCTCGATGGTCGCAAGGCCTACCTGCGCACGCCACCGCTGCCGTTTGCGCTGTCGGCCAAGACGCTCGAAGTGTGGGTGGCACCGGCGAATCTCGAGCAGAGGGGTGGGGGTGTGATGGCGGTGGAAAATACGGGGGGCGAGCGTTTCGACGCTATCGCGCTCGCGGAGGATAACTCGAAGCGGTGGACTGCGGGCAGCGAAAATTCCGAGCGGACCGCGCCGCTGCTGGGCAAGCCCGAGACGGCGACCGGGGAAGCGTTCGTCCACCTCGCCATCGTTTACGCGGCGGACAACACGATCGCCGTCTATCGCAACGGTGAATCGTATGGCACCGTCTCGTCGAAGGGCGACTTGCTCGAACACGCCGCCCGCCGGTCGCGCGTGCTGTTGGGGCAGCGCAACCGCGAGGCCAGCGGCGGTTTCTTCGCTGGCGAGATCGAGGAGGCGCGACTCTATGACCGTGCGCTCACGGCGGACGAAGTCGCGGCGTCGTATCGCGTCGGCACACCCTCCGCGGTGGGGCAGGAGCGTCTGCTCGCAGCGCTCACGTCCGCCCAGCGCGCACGCTGGTCGGCCTTGGAACGTGAGTTGAACGATCTGCGGACCGGGCAAAGTGAGGCCGGTGGCGATCGAATCTTCGTCGACGCGATCAAGGAGGCGGCCGACGATCCGGCGAATCCGCTGCACCTCTGGGCCAAGCTTGGAACGCTGGACGACGCGCGGTTTGCCGGAGCGTGGCACGCGCTGGCGACCTCGCTGCGGGAAAAACAAGCGGACGCACTGCGCTTTAACCGGGAGAATTTCCGTCCGCTGTGGGACCTCGCCAGCGACGACTATCAACGCTGGTTTCACGCGGGTACGGGACTCGGGGCCCGGCCTGCGCGCCCGGGCGAATTCGCCGTCGCGATTGTGGGCGACCGCGTCATCGAGGGACTCGCGCCAGCGGGCGCGTTCACCCCGCGCCTCTCCACTAAGCACCACGGTCTGCTGACCTCGCCGCGTTTCACGATCGATTCGGAAAGTATCAGCGTGCGCGCGCTCGGCGGCGGCGGTGCGATGGTCCGCACCATCGTCGACCACTACCCGCTGCCGTCGAATCCGATTTTCCCCAAGAGCACCCTCAATCAGGAAAAGCCCGGCTGGATTCGACTCGATACCGCCTATCGCAAGGGCAGCTCCGCCTACCTCGAATTCGGTACGCGCAATGAACTCACCCGCCCGATCGACGACCGGACGAAGAAACCCGAGCATGCGCCCGCCGAGGGCCGTTCGTTCTTCGGCGTCGATGCGATCGTCGCGCACGAAGGAAAAAACACGCCGCGCGCGGAGCTGACTGCCCTGCTGCCGTTGCTCGACGGCGCGGCTCCGGCGACGGTAGGCGAATTGGCGATGCATTATCAACGCGTGCTGGCGGCAGCGGTGAACGCCTGGCGGGCCGATACGCTGACGGAGCCTCAGCGGGCGTTACTCGATTTTTTCGCGCGGCAAAATTTTCTGCCCACCGCGCTCGCGGCGTTGCCCGACCTGCACCCGAAGGTGGCGGAGTATCGCCGGCTCGAAGCGGAGATTCCCGTGCCCCGGCGCGCGCCCGGCTTGCTCGAAACGGCCGGCTACGATGCTCCGATCTTCGCACGCGGTGATCATCTCAAGCCGGGCGAGATCGTGCCGCGCGGCTACCTGCAGGTCATCGATCCGGAGCCCTATCGGACGGCATTGAGCGGGCGGCTGGAGTTGGCCCATGCGATCGGCAGCGCAAAAAATCCCCTCACGGCCCGCGTGATGGCCAATCGCGCCTGGCAGTGGGTGTTCGGCGTCGGACTCGTGGCGACC
>Ga0114974_10004252_pt1 | contig 10713 bp, 5 predicted proteins | sample S_130206_EF_Meta_FD_87318 | JGI IMG/M metagenome (GOLD analysis project Ga0114974, IMG submission 87318) | Freshwater microbial communities from Lake Simoncouche, Canada to study carbon cycling - S_130206_EF_MetaG | ecosystem: Environmental > Aquatic > Freshwater > Lake | place: Lake...
CTGGAGGTCGCTGTGGTCCGGCAGGACCGCGCGCATGCCGCCGCTGACGCTCTTCCACCGCGTGTCGTTCAGTTCGCCGAACTTGCCGTTGTCGCGCTCTTCCTTGAAGTAGCCGGCGCGGCCGGTGAAGGTGAGGCGTTCGGTCGGCAGGTACTCGACCTTGCCGGTGACGTTGCGGTAGTCGACCTTGGCGTTGTTGTCGATCGGGCCCGCCTCGGTGGTGACCGTCTTGAAGCCGTCGGTGTTGAAGGCGCTGCCTTCCACGGCGAAGCCGAGCTTCTTGTAGACGTGACTGGCGAACATGTCGAACTTCGGCGTGCTCCCCTTGTCCGACCCGCCGTTCGCGCCCGAGAACGCGCCGAACTGCGGCTTCAGCTCCAGGGTGCGGCTGGTCGGCCGGCTGGTGACGATGTTGATGACGCCGCCCATGGCGTAGTTGCCGTAGAGGCCCGACGCCGTGTCTTCGGTGATTTCGATGCGGTCAACGCTCACCATCGGCACGCGGGTCCAGTAGACCCAGCCGCCGAACGGATCGTTGAACGGCACACCGTCGAGCAGCACCAGCGTGCGGCTCTGGCCGCTCGGGCCGATGCCGCGCAGCGACACGCCCTGCGTCGTCGGCTGCGCCACGACGCTGTTCGCTCGGCGGAAGAGACTGAAGCTCGGTACGGTGCGCAGCACATCGTCGACGGCCACGGCCGGCGACGACTGGATCTGCTCGGCCGTGACGATGTTCACGCTGGCCGGCGTGTCGCCGAGCCGCTGCTCGGTGCGGCCAGGGGTGACCACGACGGTTTCAAGGATGGTCGGCGGTTGCAGCGTCACTTCGACTTCCGCGCTGCCGCCAACGGTCTGGCGCTGCTCGGCAAAGCCGCCCGCCCGGACCACGAGGACCGCGCCGTCAGGCACGGTGTCGAAAGAGAAGCGGCCGTCCGACCCAGAAATGACCGTCTGCGGCGCAGCGCCTGACGGGGTCTGGATGGTGACCGACGCACCGGGCACGGCTCCTCCGCTCGTGTCCTTCACGACGCCCGTGAGGCCGGCCGCGGCCATCGACAGGGTCAGAAGTAGTGCCATCAGCATCACTGTGCTCCGTTACAGAAGGTAGTTGGGGTTGACGGGGTGGCACCGGACGTCAGGACGTCCCGGGCGCCGAAACGGCGATTTTGACGCGATTATAGCAAGCGATTGGGGGACGTCTGTCAGTAGAAGTCGTGCGCGTCGAAGTCGACGGAAACCCCTCCAAGTCCCTGGACGGCCTCGGCGCGGATGGAGGTCACCCCCTCCTGGTTCTGCAGCACCCCTTCGACCAGCAGGAACGGTTCCTCGACGATCACCGCCCGGTCCTGGGCAAACAGGTCGGGGCGCACGATGATGTTGGCGATGCCGGTTTCGTCCTCGAGCGTAAGGAAGACGAATCCCTTGGCGGTGCCGGGGCGCTGGCGCGTGATGACCATGCCGGCCACCCGCACACGGCGCCCCTGCCTGGTGCTGCGGATGTCGATCGCCCGCATCACCCCGCGCATCGCGAGTTCGTGCCGCCGGAGCGCCATCGGGTGCCGGCCGACGGTCAGGCCCGTGCCGGCGTAGTCGGCGACGAGCCGCTCGGCTTCGGTCATCGGCTTCAGCGGACACTCCGCGTCATCGTCTGTGACAGGCGTCACGCGGGCGCCGTCGAGCGCCTCGATCGCCTGCGCCAGGGCCTGGTCGGATGCGGGGCCGAGCCACGCACTCGCATCGCCGGCACCACGCTCCTCGACGGGCCGGTCGGCAAACAGGTCGCCCGAGGGGCGAACCACCCGCTCGGCCTGCCACAGCGCCGCGCGCCGGTCGTAGCCGAAGGCATTCAACGCGCCGACGTCGGCCAGCGTCACCACCTCGTCGCGGCGCAGCCCGATGCGCGAGACCAGATCGTCGAGCGACGCGAAGCGCGGCCGGCGCCGCGTGCCTGGCACCCAGTCGTGCGAGCAGTTATTGCAGAAGTAGGTGCCTGGGCGTGCGCCACGTCCCTCCACCCGCTCGAGCATCGACGGGTCGTCGCAGCCGCATTTCGGGCAGACGAGGTCATCGTCCGGTGAAAGGCGGTTCCGTGTCTCGTCCGGCTGAAGCCGGACACTACGGAGATCATGCGTGCCGTACGTCGTGTCCGGCTTTAGCCGGACCTCTGCCGTGGCGGAGGCGGCGCCGATCGCCCTGCCTGCCTCCGCGCGGAGCCCTGCCACATACCGGAGGCCGAGCCGCACCGCCCCGTCCGGTTCGACCGTGCAGTCCCAGTCCGATACCTGCACATCGATCGGCTGGAAACGGACCCCGCGCCGCTGCGCATCCTTCACCAGCGTGGACGGGTGATAGAACCCCATCGGCTGGTTGTTGAGCAGCGCCGTGTAGAACGCCGACGGGTAATGCGCCTTGAGGTAGGCGCTCGCATAGGCCAGCAGCGCGAAACTGGCCGCGTGCGACTCGGGAAAGCCATAGAGCGCGAACGAGGTAATGGAGAGGATGATCTGCGCCATCGCCTCGGGGCCGATGCCGTTCTTCGCCATCCCCTCGCGCAGTTGCACCTCGATCTGCTTCATGCGCTTCTCTGAGCGCTTGAAACCCATGGCGCGTCGCAGTTCCTCGGCCTGGCCGCCGGTGAAGTTCGCCACGACCATCGCCATGCGCAGCAGTTGTTCCTGGAAGAGCGGCACGCCGAGCGTGCGCTTCAGCACCGGCTCGAGCGATGGGTGCGCATAGACGACAGGTTCCCGTCCGGCGCGGCGATTCAGGTATGGGTGCACCATCTGCCCGACGATGGGGCCGGGACGGATGATGGCCACCTGCACGACGAGGTCGTAGAACGTTGCAGGCTTCAACCGCGGCAGCGTCGCCATCTGCGCACGCGACTCCACCTGGAACACGCCGATCGTATCGGCCTCCTGCAGCATGCGGTAGACCGCCGGGTCGTTCTCGGGCAGGTGCGCGAGATCGACGAGGGGAGAACCCGCGGAGGTTGGGACCTGCGCCACACCTCCAACCTCCAACCTCCGCTGTCCATTGACCAGCGCGAGCGCGTCCTGAATGGCGGCCATCATGCCGAGTCCCAGCAGGTCGACCTTCACGATGCCCATGTCGGCGCAGTCGTCCTTGTCCCACTGCACGACGACACGCCCGGGCATGCTGGCGTTCTCGAGTGGCACCACCGAGTCGAGGCGTCCCTGGCAGATCACCATGCCGCCCGAGTGCTGGCCGAGATGCCGTGGCAGATCCTGCATCTCCTGCCACAGCTTCGCGAACAACCGCACGCGATTGGCGTTCAGGTCGAGACCGACCGCGGCAAGGTGACGCGACAAGCTGTCGCCGGCATCGGTGAACTCGAAGTGATTCATCACCTTCGCCAGCCGATCAACCTGCGACGGGTCGAAGCCGAGCACCTTGCCCACTTCGCGCGCGGCGCTGCGTCCGCGGTAGGTGATGACGTTGGCGGTCATCGCCGCACCGTGCTGTCCGTACTTCTCGTAGACGTGCTGGATGACTCGCTCGCGCCGGTCGCCGCTCGGCAGGTCGAGATCGATGTCGGGCCACTCCCCTCTCTCCTCCGACAGGAAGCGTTCGAACAGCAGTTCCATGCCGACTGGGTCGACAGCCGTGATGCCGAGGCTGTAGCAGACGGCGCTGTTCGCGGCCGAGCCGCGCCCCTGCACGAGGATGTCGTGCTGGCGACAGAAGTTCACGATGTCCCAGACGATCAGGAAATAGCCGGCCAGCCCCAGCTTCTCGATCAGATCGAGTTCGCGCGCGATCTGCGCGCGGGCCTTGTCGTGATACGGACGATAGCGGTTGCGTGCGCCGACATCGGTGATGCGCCGCAGGAACGACGCCTGCGTCTCGCCCGACGGCACCGGATACTCCGGGAAGCGGTAGCCGAGGTCGGCCATCGTGAACTGCAACTGCTCTGCCAACCCCAGCGTGTTGGCCAGCGCACGCGGATGATCGGCGAAGAGCGCCGCCATCTGCGCCGGCGACTTGATATAGCGTTCGGCGTTCGGCGCCAGGCGGCGGCCGGCAGTGGCCAGATCGGTGTGGTGGTGGATGCAGGTGAGCACGTCGAACAGCGGCCGCTCGGCCGGGGTCGCGATGCGCGCACCGTTGGTGGCAATGAGCGGTACGCGGAACGCCTCGGCCATCGACACCAGCGCCTGGTTGTCGGCCTCCTCGTCACGGCGGTAGTGCCGCTGCAATTCCACGTAGGTGTGCGTGCGCCCGAACAGCCCCACCACACGGTCGAGCAGGCCGCCGACGCCGAAGCGCTGCGTATCGAGCGCCGCACGTCCGACCAGCGCCACGAGTCCGCCGGTCATGCCCTCGAGCGCCTCGAGGGGCAGCGACGCCGCCTCGCCCTTGGGCGACGCCAGTTTCATGCGCGTAATCAGCCGGCACAGATTCCGGTAGCCCTCCGCGCTGGCGCAGAGCAGCGGGAGAACGAAGGTCTGGTCGGTCGGGTGAGTCTGAAGAGGCGGGTAGGACGTGTTCGCATGTTGAGGCGCTCTTTTCCCCTGCCGGCGTTCCCGACCATCCTGACCTTCCCGGCCTGCCCGACCGTCCAGACCTATCGTCAGCTCCGCCCCCACGAGCGGACGGATGCCGGCCGCGCGCGCGGCCTTGTGAAAGCGCGGGATGCCGTACACACCATTGCGATCGAGCAGCGCGATGGTGCCGTAGCCCAGTTCTGCCGCGCGATCGACGAGCGCTTCGGGAAGCGACGCGCCCTGCAGAAAGCTGAAAGCCGATGCGGTATGAAGCTCGATATAGGACACGGCGTGCTTTCGTCTGGAGGGTGGAGGGTGGAGGGTGGGGCGGGCGGGGCAGGTCTGGCGGGTCAGGCTGGCGGGGAGGTGTCTCGTCCGGCTCAAGCCGGACACTACGCGTTTCCCCTTCCCGCCCCTCTTGCCCCTCTTGTCCCATTAATCCACCACACCGTCGATGAACCAGCCGGCGGTGACCCGGTCGCGAAAGATGCGGTAGACGGCGCCATCGGTGAGCGCCACATCCCACTCGTCGCGACTCCATGGTCCGGCCTGGCCGTCGTGCTCCCACCAGGCCCCGGATGTGCGCCACGGTCCGGCACACGTCATCACCGAGCCGCCGGCAAACCCGCGTCGATCGGAGGTGACGCGCAGCGGACGATGGCGTGGGTCGGCGGCAACGCGCGCGGGAATCGGCTGACGCCACCGACGCAGGGCAGACACCGAGTGGGCAGTGAGACGCGATTCGGGATCAGTCGAATCGTGTGGCCCGCTGCGCGCCGGTGTCTGCCCTGCCGATGCCGCCGAATGCTCGAGGGCAAACGGCGTCATCGCGAAAGTACCAGGACGGAACGAATCGAGCACGGCGGGTGCCCCGACCCGCTCCTGCCCCATCACCGCACCGAGACGGGCCAGCAGCGTCGAGAGCTGCTCGGGTGTGGGATGCGGGCGCGCGAAGAGCGCGTGCTGCAGGATGCGGCCCGGCGTCGGCTCGATGCTGACGCTGACGGTGTCGATGGCAGCCGACGGCGGATGGGCCTCGCAATCGAGCAGCGCCAGCGTGCGCAGCGCACGCACCTCGCGCAACGGTGAGGGGAGCTCGAGCCGGCAGTGATGTTCCTCTTTCGTGACGAGGCCGAGCGTGACGTGCAGCACAGCCGCGCCGCGATCGCGCCGTTCGAGCCGCAGCGAGAGCGGCTCGAGCAGACGCGTGAGCACGAACGACAGCGGCTCCACGCCATCGATGGGCCATTCCAGTTCGAGCCGTCCTTCGAAACGCTCGTCGGCCTGCATCGGCACGAGCGGGCGGGTGTCTTCGCCGCGCGCCACCGCCTGCCACACCCGGCCGCCGCGTCCAAGCCGCGCCGACAGGTCGGCCGCCGGCAGCGCCGCCAGTTCGCCCAGCGTGCGCAGCCCCCAGCGCTTCAACGCCGCAATCGCCGCGCGGGCATCGTCGGCCTGCAGGCGCGCCTGGGTGCCGCGCGCACCGGCGCCCTGCGCGTCCTCGTGCAGCTGTTCGAGCACCGAGAGCGGCACCGGCGCCAGCGCGTCGGCGACGCCGCCCGCCGCCACGACCGTGAGGCCTGGCCGGGCGAGCGCCAGCACGAGCGCCGCCATGCGGGTCGGCGCAATCGCCACATGCACCCGCACCCCGCGCGAGGCCGCCTCGCGGCGCATCTCAGCGCCGATGTTCTTCGGCGTACCGAACAGGCGCGACAACCCGCGGACATCGACCGACACCAGGTCGGCACGATGCTGCTCGTAGCGCGACGAGAACTCGGCGGCGATCGACACCAGAGGGTCGTTGGTCGGTGGTCGGTGGTCGGTGGTCGAGAGGCGCTGGACGTGTCCCGCCTTCGCCTCCGCCGTAGGAGCCGGCCTCGCCGTCGCGTCCGCCGAAGCACTGTGTGCGAAGGCGGGTTGATAGAGACACGCATAGAGTGTGGCGTCGCGCGGCACCTCAGACATGACGGGCCACCTTCGTCGACAGCGGCAGCGCCGTGGTGTCGGTCAGTTGCACCCGCGCACGGGCGACGCGCGCCTCGAGGTTCAAGCCATCGAAGAGCGGTCCGTGGAAACGTGCAGCGGCGTTCACGTCGGCTGTGGCCGAGGGCTGCAGCTTGATGGACAGCCCCGCCGCACTGCGCGACATCGGCTCGTTCCCCACGAGCACGCAGACGGTCTGGCTCCCCTCGACCATCCGCTGCAGCCGCAGCCAGGTGGTGAACGGCAGGCGGCGCAGCGCCTCGTGCGGCGCCTCGCCGAGGTCGAGGATCACGAGGCCGAAGTTGCCGGCCTGCAGCACGAGGCCGAGCGCCTTCACCGCCTGCTCCATCGCCCGCTGATTCAGGTCGCGGCACAACCCGGGATTGGTGACCACATGGCCGCGCACCCAGAGCAGACGTGTGAGATCGACGCCGGCCGCAGCAGCCGACGCGGCATCCAGCATGTCGAGCGCATCGACGAGCGCCACCAGCTCACCCCGCGCGGTGGCCGCCGCCATCGCCTGCAGCAGCAGGCTGGTACGTCCCGACGAGCGGGGACCGATCACTTCCGAGAGATGCCCGCGCGGGAGCCCGCCGCCGAGGCGGCTGTCGAGCGCGGCGAGGCCGGTGGGCCCAACCGCCTGTTCATCCCGCGGGTCGAGCGTGGGCAGCGCCGTGGTGAGCGTCTGGTCGAGACGCCGTTCCCGGAGGGCGGTGACGAGTGTGTTACGGTCGGCACGGGCAGCCAGCATATATTCGCCTTTTGTTCGCCTAGCTGGCGAACTATAGCGCAGGCGTTTCCCGGAGATCAAGCACGGGGCTGAGTGGGGTAAGATGAGCGGCGCGCTCGGGCAAGCTAAACTCCTGCGCGACACAACTTTAGTGGCCGACTCCATACCAGCAACAGAGGCAGCACCAGCTCCCGACTCGACCTCGAACACCATGTTCGGGTCGAAGGGGCTTCATCGCACGCTCGCGGCATTCACCTACCGCGACTTTCGCGTGCAATGGTTTGGTGCCTGTACCTCGAGCGTCGGCACTTGGGTGCAGATCACCGCCCAGAACTGGATGGTGCTCTCGCTCACCGGCTCGCCGTTCTTCCTCGGCCTCGACTCGTTCCTGCAGCAACTGCCGATCATGCTGTTCACGCTGGTCGGCGGCGTGCTCGCCGACCGCCGCGATCGCCGGCGCACGCTGCTCTCCTCGCAGTATCTGCAGATGGCGACCGCCGCCACCATGGCGCTGCTCGTCTACTTCAACGCCATCACCATCACCTACATCCTGCTGCTGTCGTTCGTCACCGGTGTGGCCCAGGCCTTCGGTGGCCCGGCCTACCAGACGCTCGTCCCGTCGCTCGTGGACAAGAAGGATCTGCCGAATGCGGTCGCGCTGAACTCCATCCAGTTCAACGTGGCACGCGTCATCGGCCCACTGCTCTTCGCCGCCACGCTCTCGGCGGCCTCCATCTGGGGCTTCGCCGACCAGCAGTCGATGGCGCTCTGCTTCGCCCTCAACGCGGTCTCGTTCCTCGTCGTCATCTACACGCTGCTGTCGCTGCGGGTGAAGTTCATACCGCCCACGCAGCAGAAGAGCATGCGCGTCGAACTGGCTGGCGGCATCCAGTACGTCCGCGAACAGCGCGTGCTGATGGCGCTCATCGTCCTCGCGGCCACGACCACGTTCCTCGGGTTTGCCGTGCTGACGTTCCTGCCGGTCTTCGCGAAGGACGTGTTCCAGGAAGGGGCGAACACTTACAGCCACCTGCTGGCGTTCTCGGGCGCGGGCTCGGTGGTGGGTGCGCTCATCGTGGCGTGGATGGGCAAGTTCAAGCGGATGGGACTGACATCGCTGATCGTGCAGGCGATCTACGGCCTCTTCATCATCGGCTTCGCCATGTCGCGCACGCTGTGGCTGAGCGACCTGCTGCTGTTCCTGACCGGCGCGGCGCTGATGGTGGTCTTCTCCACCGTCACCTCGCTCGTGCAGTTGATTGCGCCGAACGAGATGCGCGGCCGCGTGATGAGCATCTACATGCTCGCCTTCCGCGGCGGCATGCCGCTCGGGAGCCTCGCCAGCGGGTGGGCCGCCACCTACATCAGCGCGCCAGCCGTGCTGCAAATCAACGGGGTGCTGCTCGTCGCCGTCGCGATCTATTTCCTGGTCCGCAGCCACGGGATCAGGGAAATATAGATTCGCGAATCGTCAATCGCGAATCTGAAATCGCTAGTCGCGAATCGCCTCGCCAAGGAGCGTGATGCGCCTGACGAGATCCTCGTGCAAGCTACGCATCTCGACGCCGTTCGCCAGAATGGCTCCTGCCAGTTCCGTGTGCATCGCCGCCATGTCCGCACGGAGTTCGTCGCGCACAGCATGGAGTTCGCCCTTCTGAGCCCCAACCTCGCCACGCAGTTCTCCAACCTCGCCGCGCAGTTCTCCGACTTCACTGCGCAGTTCGCCAACTTCACCGCGTAGCTCGCCAACCTCGCCGGAGAGTCCATTCACCCTCTGGTCCAAGGCAGAAATGTCGGCGCGAACGTCTTGTCGCAGTTGCAGGAACTGCGATGAGAGGTCCCTCATCTGTGCTGGCAATTCCGCCAGTCCGGCGACGGTCTTTTCGAGGTTTTCCATGCGTTTCTCGAGAATGTACTGCGGCATTGGTCGGCTCCTCTCCGTGTCATCGTCCACAGTGGACGATGCAGGTCGGACCCGAGAAAGCCAGCCGCATGCCAGCGGCATCGAACGACGCGCGGCGCGCGCGACGACGACGCTACCATCGTCACACGTGCTTCTCAACCTTGACGACTTCGCAGGTGGTCGAGTGGTGGCTGCGGCGCGCGAGACGATGGACAATAGACGGATGTCCGCCACCGCGCCGCAGCCACCACTCGCCGCACCGCAGCCCGTCATCCGCACGCTCCACGGCATCTCGCGCATCGACGAGTTCGCCTGGCTGCGCGCCGAGAACTGGCAGGACGTCATCCGCGACCCGGCCGTCCTCCCCGCCGACATCCGCGCGTATCTCGAAGCCGAGAACGCCTACACGGCGGCGATGCTCCGCGACACCGAGACGCTGCAGGAGCGGCTGTTCGCCGAGATGAAGGGACGCATCGCGGAAGACGATGCATCGGTGCCTGAGCCGGACGGTCCGTGGGAATACGTGGAGTCGTTCCGCACCGGCGGCCAGCACGCGCGCTACGCGCGTCGGCCGCGCGGCGCCGCCGACGACGCGGACCAGATCTACTTCGACGGCGATGTCGAGTCGACCGGCACGTCGTACTTCCGCATCGGCAGCGTGCGGCACACGCGCGACCATGCCCGCTTCGCCTACGCCATCGACACCAACGGCTCCGAGATCTTCGAGCTGCGCATCCGCGACTTCGACAACGCCGCGCACGATCGCGAGTCGCTCTCGGGCACGGCCGACCGCTTCGTCTGGGCCGCGGACGGCCTGCACCTGTTCTACGCGGTGCTCGATCGCAACCATCGTCCGTGCCGGGTCTTCCGCCATCGGCTCGGCACGCCGCAAGCTGACGATGTGCTGGTGTACGAGGAGGCAGATGCGGGGTTCTTCGTGTCGCTCGGCGCCACCGAGAACCGCCGCTTCATCGTCATCGCCACCGGCGATCACGTGTCGACCGAGGTCCGCCTCATCGACGCCTCCGCGCCCGAGAGCGAGCCGCGGCTGGTGGCGGCGCGTGAGCACGGGCACGAATACATCGTGCATGCCCAGGGCGACGACCTCGTCATCCTGACCAATGCCGATGGCGCCGAGGACTTCAAGATCGTCCGCGTCCCGGCGGTCACACCCGAACGCGCGCACTGGCACGACTGGGTCGCGCACGTGCCCGGACGGCTCATCGAGCGTGTCCGCTGTTTTGCCGGCGAGATGGTCCGGCTGGAACGCGCCGACGGCCTGCAGCGCCTCGTCATCCAGTCGGACACGGATGCGCACACGATCGCGTTCGACGAACCGGTGTATGCCCTCGGCCTGCACCAGGGGTTCGAGTACGACACGACGGTGATGCGCTTCTCGTACGAATCGCTGACGACGCCGGAGCAGACGTTCGACTACGACATGCGCGACAGGACGCGGACGCTGCGCAAGCAGCAGCGCGTGCCGAGCGGGCACAACCCGGCCGACTACCGGTCGGCACGTGTGTTCGCCACGAGTCACGACGGCGAGCAGGTGCCGGTGTCGCTCCTGTGGCACCACACGACCCCGC
>Ga0114974_10004254_pt1 | contig 10712 bp, 10 predicted proteins | sample S_130206_EF_Meta_FD_87318 | JGI IMG/M metagenome (GOLD analysis project Ga0114974, IMG submission 87318) | Freshwater microbial communities from Lake Simoncouche, Canada to study carbon cycling - S_130206_EF_MetaG | ecosystem: Environmental > Aquatic > Freshwater > Lake | place: Lake...
AACACCATTTCGTTGATGGCTCGAAAGGCATCCATGAGACGGCGCACAGGTTGATAAACCCAAGCGGGCACAATGTTTTCAGAGCACAACAAGCCCAACGGAACAGCGCAAAAAATTGCCAACACAGTGCCCCAGATGGCGATGTGAACTGTGATAACCATCTCACTCAGGTAAATACGCCAGTCGTGAAAATTAGGGGGGAAAAATTCTTTGCTGAACACAGCCATGTTGGCTGAGTCAGCAATGAGTGCCATTGGGCGTATTTCTGCGCCTTGCCAGGACCAGATGAGCATCATCAATACAACACCCCAAGCCAGCTGCGCCAGCAAGCTGGTGGGTGGCGGTGAAAGCGGAATGTCTTTGATGGTGGGTTTCATGGTCGTGACAAGCGCAGATGAAGCCTCAAATTATTTGGCTTTTGCCAAAGCTGCAAGCTTGGCATCGATGTCAGCAATCTTGGTTTGCTTTTCGGCGGCGGACATATTGGCATCGGACTCAAACTTCATGCGATCTTTGAACAATTCGAGTTGACGGATGGGGATCAATTGGGCGTCAGTGGAAGCCTTGAAGCCAGCCAAGCGATACATGTTCTTTAAAATTTCTTTTTCACGGTCATTCTTGCCGTAACCGACGACGAAATCTTGCACTTTCTTTTTCACATCAGAAGGCAAGTCTTTACGCCAGACCAAAGGATCACGAGGAATGAGGGGTGAAGTCCAGAGAATTCGAATTTGATCCATTTGCTCGGGTGATTTTTCCTTCATTTTCTCGGTCATTTCGCTGTTGCTGGTGGCGACATCGACTTGTTTGTTCAAAACAGCCAAGAAATTGCCTTCATGATTGGAGGAACGCATGACTCTGAAATGCGTTTTGGGGTCCAATTTATTGAGTGTGAAAACATAATAAGTGGGGACCAGTGTGCCTGATGTAGAAGAAGGATCGCCAATTCCAAATGAGTATTGTTTTCCATTCTGTAAAACTTGATCGAGCGTTTTAACGGCTGAATCTTTGTGTGTGATCAAGTAGGAGTAGTAGCCTGGCGTACCGTCTAGGTCAACAAACTGAGCGAAAACTTCGCCTTGCGAGCGATCGACTGCATCAATCGCTGCTTTGTTGCCGTACCAGGCAAGTTGTACTTTGTTAAAACGCTGGGCTTCAATAACGCCTGCGTAGTCTGTGGCGTAAAAGCCATTGATTTTAATGCCGGTGGCTTTGGTCATGTCTTCCAAAAACGGCTCCCACATTTGTTTCATGGCGCCCGCTTTTTCGGTTGCAATGATGCCAAAGTTGAGTTCCTTGATGTCTGAGGCGTTGGCAATGGTTGCCGCACTGATGGCCAAGGCCGAGAGGAGGGTCTTCATGGTTTTGAGCATGTTTAATCCTAGATAGAAGTAGTTGAGGGGAGGGAAGGGAGGAATTAAAAGTTTGCAGTGGGATGTAAATGAGGTGAGTTTTTTCCGGTTTGAAAACCGAATGACGCATCGGGTGGCGTTGCAAAGAGCTCAGAGGCACTGCTGCCATATAGTTCGGCCAGTAAATCGGGGGTAAGTGCTGCCGAGGGGCCGTCGTAAACCACGCGACCGGCATTCAGTGCAATGGTTCGCGGGCAATATCGAACTGCAAACTCCACCTGGTGAAGTGATACCAGAACGGTGCATTTGTTTTCGCGATTCATTTGTTGCAGAAGGTCCATGACCTTTCTAGAAGACTCTGGGTCTAAGGAAGCAATAGGTTCGTCGGCCAAAATGACTCGGGCCTTTTGAACCAAACACCTTGCCAACGCAGCCCTTTGCTGCTGGCCGCCAGACAGGGTGGCAGCACGTTGCCACGCAGTTTGCTCTATGCCAACTGATGAAAGTGCTTCCAAGGCTTTTTGACGCTGCTCAACGTTAAATCGCATGAACAGACTGCGCCACCAAGGTGTTTCGTAAAGCTGCCCAATCAACACATTTGTGATGACTGGAAGTCTGTTGACCAAATTGAATTGCTGAAAGACAAATCCAACACGATTTCGGACTTGTTTATAACCAGGCATGAGTTTGCCGTTGGATTGAACTGTTTGACCCAATACATCAATTTCGCCGCTATTGGATGTCACAAAGCCTGGCAAGTGTCTGAGAAGCGTTGATTTTCCGGAGCCTGATGCACCCAGCAACGCAACCATTTCACCTTCTTCAATTTGAATGGACACCTTGTCCAATGCTTGACAGGTGGCAAACGACTTACTTAACTCTCGAGTGACGACCGCATAGGGCATGGAAATTTCGCTGTCATAGAATTGCAATGAAGCGAGCTTAGAATTAGTATGTGTCAAGTTGTTGACAATCTACGATTCAGTGCAATTTATTTTGATTGATTAATATTCAATGACAACTTCATGACGTTCTCCAGAAACTTGGGTGTGCTTAAACAAAACTCTTTGCCCTCATTGGTTCAAGATGAGCTTGAACTCATGTTTCGAAAAGGTAAGTTCACACCTGGGCATCCCTTGCGAGAGGCAACACTGGCCACCCAGTTGGGTGTTTCGCGTGGACCTATTCGTGAAGCATTTCGGTCATTGGAAGAAAAGGGTTTGGTCACGGTTGAAAAAAACCGAGGTGTATTTGTTCGCGTCATTACTTCACAAGAAGCAGACGATATTTTTGAAGTACGTAATGCGCTTGAAAAAATCATTGTTTCGCGCATTGCAAAAGCGCCAGATTGCCTTCATAACTCTGGCCTGCCACAGCTTCTAAGCAGAGCCACTAAGTTGGCTGCCAAAGCAGACTTTTCAGGTTGTCATGCATTGAATATTCAGTTTCACGAAAGATTGGCCGAGCTGGCTGGCAATCACACACTTCTTAATACCTATCGCCGATTGGTCAATGAACTGTCCTTGTTTCGGCAGCAAGCGCATGCCAGTCAAGCGGATGCCTCCAGCTTAAAGCAGTCAGTTGAAGACCATAAAGCTTTACTTGAGGCCCTTACTATGGGGGACCAACCAAGAGCCCTGAAAGTACTCAAATTGCATGTGGGTGAAAGTCGAAAACGCTTGCAAAATATTCTTTCTAAACCTAAGAACTAAGATTTATGTCATTCAACTCTGAACCCATGCGCATGTGCGGCCGTCGCATTCACCGCGATCGTGTTATTGAAATTGAAAACCCCTTCACCAGAGAATGCATTGGTACTGTTCCCAAAGCAACTGTCGATGACATTCGTCAAGCCTTTGAATTCGCACATGCGTATCGACCACGCCTGAGTCGATACGAGCGCTCCAATATTTTGCAAAAAGCGGCTAGTTTAGTGGTTCAGCGCACAGAGCAAATCAGTGATCTCATTACCCTAGAGTCGGGCTTGTGCAAAAAAGACAGTCTTTATGAAGCGGGTCGGGTCAGGGATGTTCTAATTTTTGGGGCCAATGCTGCTTTGCAAGATGATAGTCAAACATTTTCTTGCGACATCACGCCTCATGGCCGTCAACGTCGTATTTATACTCAACGCGACCCATTGTTGGGGGTTATCTGTGCCATCACGCCATTCAATCATCCTATGAACCAGGTGGCGCACAAAATTGTGCCTGCGATTGCGACGAACAATCGGATGGTGTTAAAGCCTTCAGAAAAAGTTCCTTTAAGTGCATTGCTTTTGGCAGATATTTTGTATGAGGCTGGACTACCGCCTGCAATGTTTCAGGTGGTCACAGGTGATCCCACTGAAATTGCGCATGAATTGTTAACCAATCCTCATGTTGATTTGGTGACATTCACTGGTGGCGTTGCCATTGGCAAGCACATTGCTCAAACTGTGGGTTACCGGCGCACGGTGCTTGAGATGGGGGGCAACGATCCGATCATTGTGATGGACGATGCTGACTTGGAAGAGGCGGCAATGCTTGCCCTCTCTGGGTCCTATAAAAATTCCGGCCAACGTTGCACGGCTGTGAAACGCATTTTGGTGCAAGACAATATTGCAGATGCGTTTGTTGCAAAATTACTTACCAAAACACAGGCTTGGAAGTTTGGCAATCCTGCTGACCCGGATGTTGATATGGGCACGGTGATAGACCAACAAGCATCTCGCTTATTTGAATCAAGGGTCAATGAGGCGGTGGCACAAGGTGCTAAGCTCCTGTTTGGCAATCATCGTGAAGGCGCCTTGTATTCACCGACCTTACTTGATCATGTATTGCCACACATGACGCTGGTTCAGGAAGAAACCTTTGGGCCTGTATCACCTGTCATAAGATTTAACAATTTAGACGAAGCCATTCACATCGTTAACGGAACCGCATATGGATTGTCGTCTGCAGTTTGTACCAATCGATTGGATGTGATTACCCGACTGGTCAATGAATTGCATGTGGGCACTGTCAATGTTCGCGAAGTGCCAGGTTATCGGTTGGAACTGACGCCATTTGGCGGCATCAAAGACTCCGGCCTCGGCTACAAAGAAGGCGTACTCGAAGCCATGAAAAGCTTTACCAACGTCAAAACCTATTCATTGCCCTGGCCTGCCTAATGTCTGCTTGGGTGGCTGGTCTGGTTCTCCTGTCGGCGTTGATGCATGCGGGGTGGAATTTGTTGGTCAAGAAGGGCGATGACGCTCAGTTAGATACGGCTAAATTTGCAGTGGGTTGTAGCTTGATTGCGGCAGTTTGCTTGCCGTTTGTACCTGCACCCGATCCGCAATGTTACCCTTGGTTAATGGCCACAATGTTTGTTCATGTGGCTTACTTCTTGACCTTGGCAGAAGCCTACAAGCACGCAGACTTGTCTTTGGCCTATCCCTTGATGCGAGGTATTGCGCCGATTTTGGTAGCAGGTATTTCCTTCGCCATGGGGGAAATTCTTTCAAGCATTCAAACCATGGGAATTTTGATCATTGGGCTTGGCATTATGTTGCCCAGTTGGATGGGAAAGCCTTGGCAAACGCGCCATCAAAAAGGTCTAATATTTTCACTTCTCAATGCTGTCATCATTGCAACTTACACCCTCTTAGATGGATATGGCGTTCGCCTTTCTGGCAACGCGGCATCCTACACTTTGTGGTTATTTCTGTTTAATTCTTGGGGCATTTTAAGTGTTTTGATTTGGCGCCGTGGCTATGCAATGGTCACAACCCAGCTGTTCAATGGGTGGCAAAGATCCTTTTTGGGCGCTTTTTTGAGCATGGCCTCCTATGGCATCGTGCTGTGGGCCATGACACAAGCGAGTATTCCTTCTGTGGCTGCACTGCGAGAGATATCTGTTGTCTTTGCAGCCCTGATGGGCGCATGGTTTTTAAAAGAGCCATTTGGACTCTGGCGAATTGCGGGCGCCACCTTGGTTGGGCTGGGCGCTGCTAGCATTCGTTGGAGTTGAGTACTTTAGCGGTTGACTACCGCTCTTGTAGTTTTTTAATTTCAGACTTAATCTTTTTCAGCTTCATCTTTAATTTTTCAATTTGTTTTTTCTTTTTAGATGAGGGCTCTTGATGAGCAAGCATTGTGCCCCTGCACTGATCGCTTCCACACCAGCAGGGGTACTGTAACTTGAGTTTTTTGGTAATGGGCGCATCAATCACAAGGCCGTAATCGTAATTAAGTTCATCGCCAGCAGTGATGTTCTTTTTGGCTTTGATAAAGACACGGTCCTTAGTGACTTTAGGAGCGCAATTGGGTGCGCAACTGTGGTTGATCCATCGCGATGAATTGCCACCATGCAATGCGTCAAGAACCTTGTCATCGCTGACTTGAAAATAAAACGTGTGATTGGGATCAGAGGGGTCGTGAGGATGCCTGTCTTCTGCTTCTTGTGCGCTGATCATCTCTCCAACATATTCAATGATGACCTCTCCCTTGGGAATATCGACGAGGGCAAAAACACCCTTACCGTGTACATCTGATTTTTTGACCCTGAATTTGCGTTGAGAAGTTTTCAAAACTTGGGGGGAGGGTAATATTTGATTCATGACTTTATGTTGCCAGAAAATCAACTCAATTTGAAAAAATCGCACCTGAAATTGGGACAATTGAGCTGTTGAATGTCATAAATATTTAATATATTCGAAACAGTCATGAAATGATCAATGCGCATCATTAACTTCCAAGTTAAACCAAACTTGGAGACACTGATGAAAGAGCTGCCAAACCCCACATTCCCAATTTCGCAGATTGCTTTGCCTTGGGGGTCACTTCATCATAGCCCTCAAAATCAAAATGCAGCCAGCAGCAATCAAGTTTCGAAATCTGCAATCAAAGTTTCATGGGCTAAACATCAGGATGAAGTAAGAGAAGCCCAAAAACTTCGCTACGAAGTTTTTGCAAATGAAATGGGTGCAAGGCTGCCTGTCACCATTGCGGGCCATGACATCGACTTGTTTGACGATTACTGTGAGCATTTGCTTGTCAAGGATGGCGATTCGGATGCAGTCATTGGAACTTACCGTGTTTTGACACCCGTTCAAGCCAAGCGTGTTGGCGGCACTTACACAGACACTGAGTTTGATTTAACCCGATTGCGTTTCATGCGTGAGCGCATGGTCGAATTGGGCCGAAGTTGCGTTCACCCTGGACATCGTCATGGCGGCGTTATTCTGGCTTTGTGGGGTGCGTTATTTGAGTTCATGTCCCGAAATCAATTGGACACCATGATCGGCTGCGCTAGCATTCCGATGCTTCACAACGGCATTGTCAGTGGTGATGCAGCAGCAAGCATGTGGCGTCAACTTTCTACAAAAAACTTAGCCTCCATAGAGTTTCATGTTCGTCCAAGGCTTCCGTTGCCCATCGATGAGCTCGACGCTACCTTGCTCGTTGAACCTCCCGCTTTAATCAGAGGTTATCTAAAGTTAGGTGCCAAAATATTGGGTGCGCCTGCATGGGATCCAGACTTTAATACAGCTGACTTGCCTATGATGTTGCAAGTCAAAGATCTACCTCTTCGGTACCGAAAGAATTTTGTAGGTGCATCGTGATGTTCAAAGATATTCAGGAATTTATGCCGGGAGAAAGTGCGTCAAACAAGCACTACCGTGCAATATTTATTTCTGACCTCCATCTTGGAACGCCAGGCTGTCAAGCTGAAGCGCTTTTGGAATTTTTAAAAACTCACACTTGCGACACGCTCTATTTGGTTGGCGACATCATCGATGGCTGGCAATTAAGGCGTAAATGGTATTGGCCACAAGCGCACAATGATGTGGTGCAAAAATTATTGCGGAAAGCGCGTAAGGGCTGTCGTGTAGTTTATGTGCCTGGCAATCATGATGAGTTTGCCCGTGATTTTCTAGACCATTCTTTTGGTGGCATTGAAGTTGTAGAGCACGCCGTTCACATCACGGCCGATGGCAAAAAAATGTGGGTCATTCACGGCGACTATTTTGATGGCGTGATTCAATTTGCAAAGTGGCTCGCTTATGTGGGGGATACCCTCTATGAAATGGCCCTCAAAGCGAATCGTCATCTAAATTACATGCGTGGGCGTCTCGGATTGCCCTATTGGTCCTTGTCTGCTTATTTAAAGCACAAAGTCAAAAAAGCTGTCAATTTCATCTCTGATTTTGAAGTGGCGGTTGCGCGCGAGGCGCGAAAATTAGGTTATGACGGTGTTGTTTGCGGCCATATCCATCATGCTGAAATTAGAGAAATTGAAGGCGTTCTTTATTGCAATGATGGGGACTGGGTCGAAAGTCTGACCACGCTGGTAGAGCACCACGACGGGCGCCTGGAGGTGCTTTCTTTTGATCCCTACTCAGAAGTGAAAATAATTCCAAAGACGACTTCGCTGGTGACTGCTTAAGAAATGATGAATTTGGCTTTAAGGGCGCGATGGTGCTACCAGGCGTGCTAAATCTTCTTCTGAAATTGTTTCAAACACTTTCACAATTTTCTGGACACCAGAAACATTGCCAGTACTGATCAAATCAACCACTCTTTTGGCTTCTGCCTGAGTCAAGCGTCCCATTAAATAGACGTTGCCACGCTCAGTCACAATTTGGACGGCAGAAGAGTGGATGTCCTTGGCTTGTATCAACAGTGCTCTTACTTTGGTGGTGATCAATATATCTTGTGCACGCTGTGTCAAAGAGCTTTCAGGGCTAACAATTAAATCATTGATCACTGATTTAACATTGTCCTGACTTTTTACGAAACGTTCAGCTTGTAATCGCTCACTTTCGTTATTGACTTCCCCAGTCAGAAGCACCAATCGGTTGTAACTGTTGACCCTGACATTTGAACTCTTGGGCAGCTGTGATCGCAAGCCCGATTCTGATCGGAGCGATATGGCTTCGTCTTCTAACTGAATGCCCGCAGTGCGCCGATCAATGACAACTTTAGTAGTCAAGGCCGCACTGCCAATGATCAAGGGTGCGCACGCACTTAATTGCGTCAGTAAAGTCGCTGCAAGAATGGGTGTGATTAAATATTTCATTGCGTGCCTCGAAAGAGATGGGTTCAATAAATGAATTGTTGACAAGCTAAGGGCCTGTAGATGAGAGCAATTGAGGTAAGGTCATGACCCACGAAGGGAACCATGACAATAAAACTGTGCCGATGAAAATTGCCATGAGGGCTGGCAGTACAGACTGAATCACATCCTTTAAAGATTTTTTAAATACGGCACTGGCAAAGTAAATATTCATGCCTGCAGGCGGGCATAAAAATCCCATCTCTAAATTGGCCAGAAAAATAATGCCAAAATGAATTGGATCAATGCCATAACTCATTGCCAAAGGCAAGAGCAGTGGCACCAGTACGATGATGGCGGCATAGATCTCCATCAATGCACCTGCGAAAAACAGAAACACGTTCAGTGCCAGTAAAAACACATACTTGTTGTTAGTGATGCTCTGAACCCATTCCGAAGCCAAATCGGGAATGCCTACATCAATTAAATAATTAGTGAGCCCCAATGCCATACCCATAATGAGCAAAATCCCGCCAATGATTTGAGCGGCCTGATATAGACAATTTTGAAAGTTAGAAAACTTTAATTCTCGATGAATAAGTCCCTGCGTGATTAACGCGTAAGTGACTGTCAAGGCTGCACCCTCGGTTGGCGTTGCTAAACCGGATATCAGGGAACCAATAGCGATGAAGGGCGCCAATATTTCCCACTTGGCCTGCCAAAAAGCTTGCTTCAAGCTGATTGGATTCTTGTCTGGTACTGCAGATTGCAATGCTTGCACATTTGCAAAACGGCCTACTCGCTGCGGAAATGTGATGAAGCGTCCAAATATAAGCAATGAGAACACCATGACCAAAGCAGGAATAAGTCCTGCAACAAACATGGTGTTGATGGGTACGCGAGCCATGATGGCGTACATGATGAGTGGCACGGAGGGTGCCAACAGAACGCCAAGCGAACTTGCGCTGGTGATCAACCCAATACTTTTCGATTCTGGGTAGCCTGCCTTAAGTAACAAGGGCAGCATGAGCCCGCCCAGGGCCAAGATGGTCACACCACTGCCACCTGTTAAGGCCGTAAAACAGCTGCACAAAAAGGCAACGGCCAATACGGTACCGATTTTCCCTGTTCCAAAAACTGACGTAAACAGCTGGCTTAGTCGATGTGCTGCTTGGGTGTTGGCAAAAATAAGTCCTGCCAATGTAAAGAGAGGCAGCGCAGGCAGGGATGGATTCACTGTAATTTGATAGTGCGAAAGCGCTAACGAGGCCATTGGAATGTTTTCTTGAGAAAACAAAGCCCACGACATGCCACCCAAGACTAGAAATATAGGGCCGCCCAAAAATAAGAAGCTGCCTATAAACAGCCCTAGCAATGGCCCTGGCAATGAAAAACCAAACAGTCCATTAGAAGAATTGAGTGCGATCAAAAAAGCAATCCCAATCCCAATGAACTGATAGAGCCCATTGTCGTGCCACCGTAATCCAAATTTAATACCGAGGATGACGAATCCCAATGGCAAGGCACACAAAAAAATCCAAGTCGGTATGCCGTAAGCGATGGTTTGACCGCTTTCAATTTCTGATGCCATGAGATCGTAGCTTGCCAAAGCTAAGATGCCACAAATAAAGACAGAAAACAAAAATATCCAAGCGCGAGCGGAAGCCTGTAAAAAGGGATTTTTGATGTTTTTCCAAAAAGAACCCAGACTTGTTAAATGCCCCGTTCTTTCGGCAAAAATTGCACCTGCCAGCGAAAAAATCAATCCCAAGTGTTGCACCAAAACAGGCGCATTGTCGATGCCACTGCCTTGGAACGGACGGAGTAAAACCTCAATAACTGGTATCAGAACCATGCCCAAAAGGGCGAGTGATGCCAACGAGGCATCCCATTGCAAAAGACCCTTTAACCGTTTTGCAGAGGCACTCATGGGGATTTAGAGGCGCGGTAAGCTTTAAGGTGCGCAAACACTTCATCGAAAGTATCAGCAGGAACCATTTTTCCTCGAATTCGTGGATAGAGCGATTCACTCAATGTGCGCCATTCTTTCAGTTGCTCAGCGTTGGGTTTATTGACTTGAAGCCCCCGTTTTTTCATGGCGTCAACGGCTTCTTCCACTTCTTTCCTGGCTTGTGTCCGAATGACTGCGCCTGCAGAATCGGCAGATGCACGCAAAACACTCTGCACTTCAGGAGACATCTGATCCCAAGATTTTTTGGTAATCACAAAAGCACCAACGATAGGTGCCCAATTGATTTCCAACATGTGGGGTGCCGTATTGTAAATTTGGGAAGCTAAAGCAAAGTGGGGCGTTGAAGGGACAACATTGATCATGCCCGTTTG
>Ga0114974_10004255_pt1 | contig 10711 bp, 11 predicted proteins | sample S_130206_EF_Meta_FD_87318 | JGI IMG/M metagenome (GOLD analysis project Ga0114974, IMG submission 87318) | Freshwater microbial communities from Lake Simoncouche, Canada to study carbon cycling - S_130206_EF_MetaG | ecosystem: Environmental > Aquatic > Freshwater > Lake | place: Lake...
GCGGGTGTAGTTCAATGGTAGAACGGCAGCTTCCCAAGCTGCATACGAGGGTTCGATTCCCTTCACCCGCTCCAAATACCCCTCAGTTCCAGCGTAAATATCCCCAATATTCCCACGCCTCTTTGATAATTCGTACCATAGTAAGTGCCATAGATCCACGCACTCCCTCCCTCACTCACGCCGATACCAAATTATGAGCCTTAGCCTAGATACTCTCAGACATCTTCACGAAGTCATGCTCCTTATCCGACGGTCTGAAGAGCGGCTTGGGCGACTGTTCGCCGACGGAGAAATACCCGGTTTCTTGCACTTGAGCCTCGGGCAGGAGGCCGTCCCCGCCGGGGTATGTATTGCTCTCGGGCCGACTGACACCATTGCGTCTACACATCGTGGGCACGGCCATGCGCTTGCGAAGGGGATGGATCTGAATGGTTTTTTTGCGGAAATTATGGGCAAGGCGAGTGGCCTGTGCCAAGGCCGAGGCGGATCGATCCATGTCGCTCAAATGTCCATCGGCATGCTTGGCGCCAATGGCATCGTTGGCGGAAGCCTGTCGCTTGCGCTCGGAAGTGCTTGGGCACACCAGATCCGCGCTGACGGAGCAATTGCAGTAGCCTTTTTTGGAGATGGGGCATTGGCCGAGGGGGCTATGCACGAGTGTCTCAATCTCGCAGCGCTATGGGGACTGCCGATAATGTTTGTATGCGAAAACAATGGCTGGTCTGAGTTTTCGCCCCAATCGGCGCAGTTGGCAACAACACCTCGACAGCTAGCACAAGCGTACAACATGCAATACGAAACAGCGGACGGCGTCGATGTCGCGACCGTGGCAATAAAGTCGCGTTGGTGCGTCGACAAAGTACGTAGCGGGTCGGGACCCGTACTTTTCGAATGCCTCACTCAGCGCTGGCAAGGGCACTATGAAGGTGACTCACAAAAGTACCGAGATGTAGCCAATTTGGCGTTAGCGCGTAGCCTAGATCCGTTGATCGTCTCAAGTGCAAGTTTGCGGGAGCATGGGGTAACCGCGGAGGAACTAGACCGAATGGATCGCCAGGCGCTTGCACGGGTTGACGCCGCGGTTGTCGCCGCCCAAGGTAGTGGCGAACCGGACTTCAAAGATGCATTGACCGGCGTATACGCTGTGGAGGAGTCCAACCATGGCTGAAACTCGATTCGGAGCGGCGATCAACAAAGCCCTGGCTGATGCTATGGAGGCCGATTCGACCGTAGTTCTTCTGGGAGAAGATATTGCGATGCCGGGTGGCCCGTTCGGAGTCACCCGCGGACTGATGCAGCGCTTTGGAGGCCAGCGTGTGCGCGACACACCAATTTCAGAGGCGGCAATTGCAGGTATGGCAGTCGGCGCAGCACTTACTGGAATGAAGCCCGTCGTTGAAATCATGTTTATGGATTTCATGACCTTTGCGATGGACGCTATTGTGAATCAGGCTGCGAAGGCGCACTTCATGTTCGGCGGACAGTGTAGTGTGCCGATGGTGGTGCGCACACCGCATGGTGGAGGTTTGAATGCTGGGCCACAGCATTCTCAGTGTCTGGAGGCCTGGTTTGCGCATGTTCCCGGCCTAAAAGTCGTTGTCCCGTCCAACCCGGCAGATGCTTATGGCTTATTGAGGTCGGCCATAGCCGACCCGAATCCTGTTATTTTCGTGGAGAACAAAACTTTATATTCGAGCAAGGGATTACTTGACGCTGACGCTGTAGCGATTCCATTAGGTTCAGCGCGAGTTTGTCGAGTCGGGTCTGATGTCACCCTGGTCAGCTACGGTGCAACCGTCAATTCCTGCATCGCGGCGGCTGATATTCTCGCCACCGAGTCCTGTTCGGTCGAGGTAATTGATTTGCGTTGCATTCAGCCCTGGGATCAGGCACTAGTGACGGCGTCGGTCAGGAAAACCGGTCGGTTGGTAATTGCGCATGAAGCAGTCACGCCATTCGGGGTAGGGGCAGAGATTGCCGCAACCATATCGGAGCAGGCCTTTAATCAGATGAAGTCACCACCATTTCGCGTCGGTGCAGCGTTCATGCCAGTGCCATTCGGGCGTTCGTTGGAACGTGGTTACTTGCCCGGAAAAGAAGAAATTGTTGAGGCACTCCAACGGAGTATGAATTGGAAGAAATCTGCCTGACACGTGACGCTGACGCTGACGCTGAAAAACAATAGCTAGGGATTAGTACGATATGTTTTTTTGGAGAGTAGATTGTTAAATAATAGGTTCTTGATGCCTAAGCTCGGGCTCACAATGACCGAGGGATCCATAGCAGAGTGGACCGTCGCAGTGGGGCAGAATTTTTTAGCTGGCGACACTTACGTTGTAGTGGAGACAGACAAGGTCACAAGTGAAATTACGGCTCCTCATGCTGGGAGGCTTACCCGATTATTAGTGCAGGTGGGAGAAACCGTTGATGTTGGCGCTCCGATTGCGGAATGGGATGCCATTGAGGGCGAATCGGAAGCCGTGTTAGCCGTTGCGCCCAACGTTGCTCCCACTGTTGCACCAGTCACTCTTATCGGCGACGAGACCCTGCGTCGCGTGCCGACCGTTGGGCAATTGAATGCAGCGCGGCGTTTGACCGAGGCGAAGAAGAGCACGCCGCATTTCTATCTCGCATCCGAAGTAGAGATTACTAATGCGCAAACAATACGTGCAGAGTGGAACCAGAGCGCAGCCCCTCCATCGGAGAAAAGCCATATAAGCATCACGCACCTTTTTGTAGCTGCGCTAGTGCGTGTGCTAGACGCAAACCCCGAGCTAAATGTCGTTTGGAATGACGAGAGCTTTTTGCGACTGGCTGGCGTTGACGTCGGGATCGCTGTGGACACGGCTGCTGGCCTCGTCGTTCCCGTACTGCGCAATGCGGGCGGGAAGTCTTTGAACGCCATCGCAAGGGAAGTCAGCAGTCTTGTGCAGCGGGCGCGTGACGGACAACTCAATTCAAATGACGTCGGCGGCGGGGTTATGACGGTCTCAAATGCAGGCATGTATGACGTCACCCTAATGGCCTCTATCATTCCCTTGGGCCAGGCTGCGATACTCGGTGTTGGCAGTGAGCGCGCTTTGTTTCGGCCCTCAGCGAGTGGTGAGCCCGTGGTGCGTAAAGAGATAGGCGTCGTCTTGTCTTGTGATCATCGGGTTTTGGATGGCGTACGAGGCGTCCGATTACTCAATGGAGTGCGAGAAATCATCGAGAACCCAAAGGCACTCTTCGCTTGAGATCCCAATGGCAAAGCGGACCAGCCCTGCCTTGAAAAATTCTCGGAAAACATATTGAACCGGACTCTTAGCTGCTGACTTCTTGCCTTAGCTAAGCAACTGAATGGGGCACCCTCATGAAATTTGACCAGAAAATTGTAGTGGTTACCGGTGGCGCTAGCGGTATTGGAGCAGCATGCGCCACTTTGTTTGCGGCTCGCGGAGCAAGCGTCGTCATAGCAGATCGAAATGTGGATGCAGCGGCGACTGTCGCCAGGCGACTTGGTGGCAACGCAGTCACGCTTGATGTGGGGGATGAAAATAGCGTCGAGAAAGCCGCCGCCGAGATCGAGGCTCGATTCGGCACGCCAGACATCCTTGTCAACAGTGCTGGTGTCCTGCAACGTCCCCTTCCCCCTGGCGAACTTGGTATGAAAGAGTGGGACTTCGTCACACGAATCGACTTGCGTGGTACTTATTTATGCTGCGCGGCCTTTGGAACGCGCATGTCCCGGCAAGGACGAGGCGCTATTGTCAATATTGCATCAGTGGCCGGTATGCGATCTGGTCCGCTGCACGGTTACGGCCCCGCGAAGGCCGGAGTAATAAATCTGACGGAATGTCTTGCCGCAGAGTGGGGGCCATCTGGGGTGCGTGTTAACAGTGTTTCTCCGGGGTTCACGGCAACACCAGCGCTCGAAAAGAGCTTTGAGACCAATACGCTCTCTTCGACTACCCTTGCGGAGAGTTCTGTTCTCGGCCGCCTGGTAAAACCTGACGAAATCGCTTCGAGCGTCGCCTTCCTTGCCTCTGACCTGGCTAGTGCCATTACCGGGGTGAATTTGGTGGTCGATGCGGGGTATTTGGTAGCGACCCCTTGGGCCAGTTATGGAGGCTTACGCAAGCAGGCATAAGAGAGCCTGAATATTATTGGCTCACAGAGTAGGGCTTGATGCACAACTTCCCTCGCGATCAGTAAAGCGGCCAACAGGCATTGCTAAAGAATTGCACGCCCTGCCTCAGCCTAAACCGCAGCAGTTACCATTATCTCCACGAAAAAACCGGGCCTGACCAGGCGCGACTCAACGACCGCTCTTGCGGGCGTATGACCGGCCAATACCCAGGATTCCCAGACCAGATTCATTTCATCAAAATATCGAAAATCTGATAGCCAGATGATGGTCGATATCAGCTTTGACTTGCCACTGCCCGACACGGCAAGCAACTCATCGATACGGTCGAGAATCTCTCTGGTTTGAATAGCGGCACTCTGCCCCTCGCTTTCGCGCGCCACCTGCCCACAAAGGTGCACGACTCCCGCGTGCACAACGGCTTGGCTACTCCGGGGGCCTATTTCAAAACGTTGTAAAGGCATGTAGTAATTTCACCGATGTGTTGCCATCAATCAACTATTTCTATTAACAGCCCCACCGTCGATTGTGACAATCGTTCCACTTATGTAGGACGCACGCGGCGACACTAGGAAGGCCACCAAATCCGCAACTTCGCGCGCTTCACCCATACGCCCGAATGGAAGGTCTAGCTCGGTCAAGTATTCCTGCCACCGATCCGTGCTACCGTGCGCGTTGGCACTCCAACCTTTCAACATACGCTCGGCGCGTTCGGTATTTGTCAACCCGGGATTCACCCCCAATACCCGGACCCCATGATCAGGGGAGCGTGCGCCTAAAGCTCGAGTAAGTCCCATGAGAGCAATATTACCAGTACTTCCGAGTATATATTTGGCCGCCATGCGCTCACCAGAATTTCCGATAATATTTAGAATTACACCCTCGCCACGAATCTTCATTTGACTGTAGAAAGCCCGAGTCATATTAATGTAGCCAAAGACCTTGAGATCCCAAGATGCACGCCATATGTCCTCGGCTATCTCATCTATCTCGCCCGGTGGGTTGGACCCAGCATTGTTCACCACTATGTCTGCGTTGGCACAGGCAGACGAGAGCATGCCCTGATCACTGGCACTACCCAAGTCGGCGGAAAAACTACGAACTTTTACCTCGTAGAGTCGCTGCAGATCCGCAGCAACCTGGCTGAGCAACTCCCCATTCCGCGCTGCCAAATCTAAATCGCAGCCCTCCTCTGCCAGTACATGAGCGACTGCCAATCCAATCCCTTTGCTTGCGCCAGTAATAAGCGCCCTCTTTCCCTTAAGTCTTAGATCCATGAAATTCTCTTTTCGTTGTTGTGCTGGGTTTTTATGAAATAAGTCGCAAAGGATTATGCCTAATAGCCGCGAGGCATTCCGAGATCATGTGTCGCAACAAAATTAAGCAGCATCTCTTCAGATACCGGAGCGAAACGAAACAGGCGGGCATCGCGCCACAAACGCTCCAGATGCATCTCCTTCGCGTAGCCCATACCTCCAAGCGTCTGCATGGCGCGTTCAATGGCTGCGCTGGCCGCCTGCGATGCAATTAGCTTTGCCGTATTGGCTTCCGACCCATAGGGAAGGCCCTGGTCATGCAACCAGGCCGCCTTACAGTTCATCAGTCGGGCACACTCGAGTTCTGCGTGAGCCTGGGCCAACGGAAACTGCAATCCCTGATAAGCACCTATCGGCTTGTCCGCGAAGACTTTACGCTGCCCAGCGTACTCCACTGCCAGACGCAAGGCTAGCGCACCCGCCCCTACCAGGCCTGCAGTAGTTACTATCCTCTCGGTATTAAGTACCTCAAGCAGCTCCGGCCAGCCTTGATCGAGAGTGCCCAACATTTCCTCCGCGCCAACTTTCACATCCTCAAAATAAACTAAACTTGACGGGTTTGTATGAGTTCCCAGCTTCTCAATGGCTTGATGGGTTAACCCCTTCCTATCCGTGTCCACCAAGAAAAGCGATATGCCGAATGTGCGCTTAGGTGCATTTGCCGCCTTTGTTGTGCGGGCCACGACGAGCATTTTTTGCGATTGCGCAACACATGTAATCCAAATCTTACTCCCATTGAGCAGCCACCCATCTCCTTGGCGCTCCGCAAATGTAGTCATCGCCAGCGTGTTCGATCCCGCATCAGGCTCAGTTAGCGCCATCGAAAAGCGCATACTGCCACTGACCAGCTTCGGCAGAAGATCCGCTTTCATCTTGGCCGTGCCAAACTTTGCAATTGAAATGCCGCCGAAAATCGGATTATTCATGAACAACTGTCCAACCGTCGACCCCCCCCCCGAAGCAGCGAGATTCTCTATGATCAGCGCCATCTCTTGCATGCCAAGGCCAGACCCTCCAAATGCCTCGGGCACCGCCACCCCGCAAAGGCCGGCATCACAGACCGCCTGCCAAAAGGCTGAGCCGAACTCCTTTTTTGCGTCAAGCTCCTTCCAGTACGCAAGCCCGAAACGCTCTCCAACTTTTCGTGTGGTTTCCACTAGGAGTCGCTGCTCCTCATTCTGCATGAAGTCCATCTTTCCTCTTTCCGTTGGTTGATCTACTCAATAGGTATACAAATATAGGATCTCGCCAGATTGCGAACTAACTCAAGCCCCAGTAAATATTGCTTTACGCTTCTGCAGAAATGCAGAGCAGCCTTCGTGAGCATCTAGGGAGTCGAATACCAAACTTGCGGTAGCCTGCTCATAGGCAAGCGCCGCGGGCAGCGGCATGTCCGCCCCGTTGCTAAGCGTTCGCTTCAACAATTTCAGAATCAACGGCGACTTTCCTGCGATACGATCCGCCAAAGCCAACGCCTCCTCCATTAATTTCCCAGCCGGAACCACCCTGTTAGCAAGACCTATGTCAACCGCCATTTGCGCCGTAAAGTGCTCCCCTGTAAACATGATTTCCTTAGCCCGGCAGAGTGGGACTTGTCTAATCAGTCGTTGCGTACCCCCAGCCCCCGGAATGATTCCAAGCGTAATTTCGGGCAGGCCTAGACGACAGCCCTCACTCAATAATCGAATGTCAGTCGCCAAGAGCAACTCAGTACCACCACCCAGCGCCCAACCGTTCACCGCCGCTATGGTCGGTTTATCGCAGACTTCCACTTTTCGCATCACGCGATGAATGACTTCAGCGAATTCATTGTAGTGCGCCAATGCTTGCCGGCTATTGAGGTCCGCTATATCACCACCGGCCACAAAAGCACGATCTCCCGCCCCCGTTATAATAATAACTCGGACGCTGTCATCGTGCTCTAATTCATCAAAACCACGCTCCAGTTCAAGCAGCGTGGGAATGTCGAGAGCGTTGAGAGTCTGCGGTCGATTTATGGTCAGGATCCCGGCTCGATCCTTACGTTCAATAAGTATGGCATCATTACTCATATTTTTTCCTCTCATGCCACTAGGGCCCAAGTGTAACAGAACCTCTGAATAAAACTAGTTTCTAATAAAACTTAGATTTTAAACTTTAAACTTCTTCCCATATTGATACGTCTTTTCGAAAAATAACTCACTCAGAGTCCGATAAAAAATTCAAATTTTTTATCGCCAAAATTCAAGTGATGCACCCGATAACCGACAACCATTATCCTAAGACAAGGGTAAAACTACTGGTTCTTAAATATTGGCTTTCGTTTTTCAGCAAAGGCGCGGCGCCCCTCATAATAATCTTCACTATCAAAGCAATCCTGCACCATCGAATTTATCAGCTCCTTGTTGCGACTATCTGGACTTTTTCGAAGTTCAATCAAAGCGCGTTTTACAGCAGCCAATGTTCGCGGCGCATTCTCAGACACCATTTCGGAAAAACTCTGTACAAATCCATCTAATTCACTCGCTGGCAAAACTTGCTTGACTAGGCCCATCTGGAGCGCCTCATTAGCATCGAAAATCCGGGCGCTATAAAATAGATCGGCAGTATTCGACACGCCAATAACTTCAGTAAACCGCTTAACACCATCAAAAGCGTAACCCAAGCCAAGCCGACCGGCTGGCATACGGAATTTGGCATCGCTTGCACAAATTCTAATATCACAGTTCAGGGCTATGCCTAAACCCCCTCCCATGCAAATACCTCGCACTTTGGCGATCGTGGGCTTTACGCAATCCAGCACTGCAGCGTAGCCGAGATCAGTAGCCTCATTAAAACGATGACTGGTGCCACCTTCCCGTTCCTGCCCAAACTGAGCAATATCCGCCCCCGAAACAAAAGCCCTGTCGCCAGCACCGGAAAGGACAATCACCCTGACGGCAGGGTTGGCGACCAAAGCATCAAGGGCGCCAGGAAGCGCACACCACATATCGTATGTGATGGCGTTAAATTTACTCGGGTTGTCAAAAACAAGATGCCCCGTACTGCCCTCGACATAATAATCTAATCTACCCAAACCGGCCTCAAAAATATTAGACATTTATCAAATCACCTTAAGTCTTGCGAGTTCATCTATCTGATCAGCCGAATAACCTAGCGCACCGAGTACATCATGATTATCTTGACCTAGCCGTCGCTGTGAGAAACTGACGGCACTAGGGGTTCGTGAAAGCTTGAATGGTTGACCCACCACGCGGATATCGCCTAATTCTTCATGCCGAACCGGCACTGCTGCATTGAGGTGCTGAACCTGTGGATCTTCGAACACCTCCTTCATGTTATATATTGGTCCACATGGAACGCCCGCATCATTAAGTCGCTCGACCCAATAGGCCGTACAATTTCCTCTAAATACACCCGTCAACTCATTATTTAACAAATCCCGATCCTCCAGTCGCCCTGGGTTCGATTGATACCTGGGTTCATCCCTTAAGTCCAGCCGCCCGATCACCTCACATAATGATCGATACTGAGTAGTTCCCGATGCACCAATATTGAAAAATCCATCGGATGACTCAAATGTCCCCATCGGGGTCGCAAATGGATGATCATTACCCGCCTGCGTCGGTATATCGCCATCGATCAGAAACCGTGCAGCCTGAAAATCACATAAGCCAATCATAGACTGCAAAAGGTTGGCTTGCACCCACTGCCCCTTTCCAGACGTCTCTCTTTCCAATAAGGCAATCAGAACTCCCATTGCCGCATAAATTCCTGCGCCGGTATCCGCAATAGCGATGCCAGCACGAACCGGCCCCTGACCGGGAAATCCGGTTATGGACATTAGGCCACCCATTCCCTGTGCAATTTGGTCGTACCCTGGCCGCTTCTGGTACGGACCATCTTCACCAAATCCGGAAATGCTTGCGTAAACAATCTTAGGATTTATTTTCTCCAAAGTAGCATAGTCAATACCTAGTCGAAACTTGACGTCCGGCCGATAATTTTCGACCACTACATCGGCCTCACGAACGAGTTTATAAAAAATATCCTTGGCTTCGGTCAACTTCAGGTTTAATGTTATAGAACGCTTGTTCCTATGCAGGTTAAGCATGTCATAGGTCTCTCGACCACCTAGGGCCCCCTCGTTGGGATCAATTCCCGCTGGCGACTCAACACGTATCACCTCTGCCCCAAAATCTGCTAGGACTCGTACACAGGTGGGGCCAGATCGAATGCGTGTAAGATCGAGAACCTTGAAGCGCTTCAATGCAACGGAGTCAGAACTAAGTTTCATGAGCGATAATAATAGTTAACGAATTCAAATAATACTTAAATCGACTCGCCATGCTACCAACTAGATTTCTACTGCCTAACACAAAAACCAGGCATAAACTCCACTGAATGACTGCGACGATTGTTGTCGAAAGCCCTGGCCCCATCCATGGTATTTTCTAATGAAACCCTATCGACCAAGATAACTCTTAAGCAATTCAGGGTTGTCGAGCAGATCCTTTCCAGGCGCTGACAGCACAATCTCTCCATTGCGCAGCACATGTGCCGAACTTGCCAGTGAGGCGGCAACGCCGACATTTTGTTCCACCAACAATATGGTCAGGCCGCGCTCTTGAAGTATGCGAACTGCCTGAATGACCTCTTCCACCACTTTCGGTGACAGGCCGTGCGAAGGCTCATCCATCAATAACAGCCTAGGCCTGGCCATGAGGGCACGGCTAATTGCCACCATTTGCTGCTGACCACCCGACAATGTGCCCGCGCGGGAATTCAGGCGTTGCCTAAGAACCGGGAAAATTGTCAACGCCTCCTCAAAATCGCTGGCAATACCCTGCTTATCATTTCGGGTAATCGCACCAAGTTCAAGGTTCTCGCGCACAGTCATCGTTGGCCAGCAGTAACGCCCCTGCGGAACCTGAGCAAGTCCAAGTGATACGATCTCATGAGGACTTCTACCGCATACATCATGATCTTCAAAAACAATGGAACCGCTCTTTGGCTTTAGCAATCCAGAGAGTGCATTCAGTGTCGTTGATTTTCCTGCTCCATTCCCACCCATCAAAGCGATGATCTGTCCCTTGGCCACAGAAAAACTTACATCGCGGAGCACCTCCGTTGCGCCATACCAGACACTTAGATTCTTCACTTTAAGCATGAATGGCCTTACCCAAGTACGCCTCAATTACCGCTGGCTCCCTAGCAATACTGTCGGCATCACCTTCCGCGAGCTTTATCCCTGAATTCAAAACTGTAATCCGATCACACACCCCCATGA
>Ga0114974_10004256_pt1 | contig 10711 bp, 8 predicted proteins | sample S_130206_EF_Meta_FD_87318 | JGI IMG/M metagenome (GOLD analysis project Ga0114974, IMG submission 87318) | Freshwater microbial communities from Lake Simoncouche, Canada to study carbon cycling - S_130206_EF_MetaG | ecosystem: Environmental > Aquatic > Freshwater > Lake | place: Lake...
GATTTAGATCAGATCGCAGCACGCATGACCCAAGTTGAAGAAGAGATGGCTACTACTGAAGGTGCCGCTCTTGAAAAAGCTATGGAGCGCTACACCCGCGTTGATGCCGAATTTCAAGCCGCCGGTGGTTATGCCGCAACTGCTGAAGCTGAAGCTATTGCAACTTCCCTTGGCGTATCCGAGGCAGTCTTTGGCAATCAGCTAGACACTCTTTCAGGTGGCCAACGCCGTCGCATCGAACTAGCCCGCATCCTCTTTTCAGGCGCTGAAACTTTATTGCTCGATGAGCCAACCAACCACTTAGATGCCGATTCGATTATCTGGCTCCGCAATTACTTAAGCACTTACTCAGGTGGGCTGGTAATCATCTCTCACGATGTAAACCTGATTGAACAGGTTGTAAATAAGGTCTTCTATATCGATGGCAACCGTAACGTTATCGATGTCTATAACTTGGGCTGGAAGCAGTACCTATTACAACGCGAACAAGATGAGCATCGCCGCAAGAAAGAGCGCGCCAACGCCGAGAAGAAGGCGGAAATTTTGCAGAAGCAAGGCGAAAAAATGCGCGCCAAAGCTTCTAAAGCAACCGCCGCCCAAGGCATGCTACGTCGCGCAGAAAAACTTCGTTCATCACTTGATGATGTGCGCGTTAAAGATAAGGTCGCAAAGCTGCGTTTTCCAACGCCTGCTCCTTGTGGCAAGACTCCCCTATCTGGCGAAGAACTATCCAAGAACTATGGCTCACTTGAAATCTTCACCGACGTTTCCTGCGTTATCGATAAGGGCTCGCGCGTTGTAATCTTGGGTCTAAACGGCGCCGGTAAAACTACGCTCCTAAAGATTCTGGCCAATCAACTTGAATCCGATACCGGCAAGGTCGAACATGGCCACGGTTTAAAACTTGGTTACTACGCCCAGGAACATGAAATGCTCGACTTCGAACGCACGATTCTAGAAAATATGATGTCTTCTAAAGATGACCTGCGCGAACCCGAAGCCCGTAACGTCCTTGGTTCATTCTTATTCGTCGGCGATGATGTTCATAAGCCAGTAAAAGTCCTATCTGGCGGCGAAAGAACACGTTTGGCTCTTGCGACTCTCGTTGTATCGGCTGCAAACGTTTTATTACTTGATGAGCCAACAAATAACTTAGATCCGGCCTCTCGCGAAGAAATCCTCGGTGCCCTCGGTGAATATCAAGGCGCGGTAATCATGGTCTCTCACGATGAAGGCGCCGTTCAGGCTCTCAAGCCAGAACGAGTAATTTTGCTACCTGATGGCGATGAAGATATTTGGAAAGATGAATACTTTGATCTGGTTGCAATCGATTAATAGAAGAAAATTGACCAGATATTGGGTGATTTCCACCTAATCTCTTCTATTTACGCAGTGACTCTTCTATCCTCGCTTAATGAGACGCTCGCAATTTGCTCTTGCCTTAATCTTCGCTACATCTCTTCTGCCGCTTATTCCATCAGAAGCAGCAGTTAAAGCTGGCACTTCTTGCAAACAGTTACGCCTCACAACTGTTGTTTCTGGCTACACATACACCTGCGTTAAATCAGGAAAGAAACTAGTTTGGAGCAAGGGTGTAAAAGTTGTTATGGTTCCTACTCCTACTCCTACTCCTGCTCCTACTCCTACTCCTACTCCTACTCCTACTCCTACTCCTACTCCTACTCCTACTCCTACTCCGATACAAAATGCGATTGTGGTACCAACTAGTTTCTCTGATTTATATGAGAAGCGAAGCGGAATCGCTTATTCTGTTTGGTCAAAAGTAAATACAAAACTCTTACAAAATGCAGCCCCTCTTCCTCCAATTGAAATCTATAGAGGTCCAACTACTCCTATATATATTGAGGATCCTGCTGTCCTTTTCAAACAGGTTGTGCAGCTTTTTCCTGGCATCGCTCTGCCGAAAAAGTTTGTCGTTTTCTATTGGAATTATCAAGATCTTGACGTGATGAAAGCAAAAGCACTATCGGTTATGGGTAAAGAGAACGATCAAAAGAACTTTGATGAGACTCGGGGTACATGGGTTGATTGCTACGCACAGACTAGCTGCCCTGTCGGGCATGCCTTAATTGGGCTGGATGGAACGGCATATTTAGGAATCGGACTCTCAGATAATCGGGTCGAGGCCGAAATGAGCGGGGGTGGAAAAGGTGGCGTGGAAAAAGTTGAGTTCTATCACGCCTTACAGTTATTTAATTACCACACCAATTCGCTTGTTCTAATAGGTTCTGGACAAAACATTCAATCTCCATACTTTGCCCCGATTTGGCTTAGTTACGGTGCTGAAAATCTTGTTAGTGAGAGCCTAAAATATAGTAATAGCTACTTAAATTTTAAGAATAATACTCGTTACAAAAATTGGACTAATCAAGCAGTTCCAAATTTTAGTCTTGAATGGATTAACAATTACTTGAGCATTGATAATTTAAGTAAAAAGTGGAGTGACGCTAGCGGCGCAACAGCTACTCCAAATGTGATTATGGGAGCGTATTTGACAGAAATCTTTGTTTCGCTAAAGGGGCCTTCAGTGATGTTAGATTTTTATGAACAGATGAGTAAAAAGACGTCCTTTCCTGATGTCTTCCAGAATATTTTTGGCGTATCCTGGCAAACGGCACAGCCTGAATTAGCGAAGGTCATTTACGACAGACACCTAAACGACTACTAGCTCTAGGTTTCATTTACTAAGCGGCTGCGTTATTGGAGATAGTTTTGCCATGCAGGATTCGGGCTGCAGGATACATAGTGGTCTCTCACGATGAAGGCGCCGTTCAAGCCCTCAAGCCCGAGCGCGTGATCTTGTTACCTGATGGCGATGAGGATATTTGGAAAGATGAATACTTTGACCTAGTCGTAATCGATTAAATTAACGTGATCGTTCACGTCTAATGGCGGCAACTCTTCACTAGAACCCTTGTATAAGTATGCTTTATACCCATATCCTTGCTGAGTGAGTCGACCTTCGGGAGCCCTAAATGGCACCTCAAGTGAGAAATCACACTAGATCAATTCAATTTTGGGGAGGCGCTGAGATATGAGCCAAACCCAAGCAGCACGCTCATTAGTTGTGATGGGCGTCTCGGGATCAGGCAAAAGCACTATTGGGAGGCTATTGGCCTCTACCTTGGATTTGCCCTTTTGCGATGCAGATAAGTTGCACTCACCTGAAAATGTAAAGGAAATGGCCGCAGGTAGGGCTCTGACTGATGCCGATCGAATTCCATGGCTACGTGCCGTCGGGTTCATCCTGAAAAGTTTGGAAGATTCTGCGGATGGGGTTGTTATGGCCTGCTCGGCACTCAAATTTAGCTATCGAGAGATCATCAGATCTTATGTTCCGGACGTTTATTTTGCTTATCTAGAAGGATCACAACAAGTCATAGAGGCGCGAATTCTGCACCGAAAACATGAATTTATGCCACCATCACTCTTAGCTTCCCAGTTTGCACTCTTAAATCCATTATTAGTAAGCGAAAATGGGAAAAAAGTAGATATAAGAAAATCACCTGAGGAAATAGTCACTCAAATAGTAAGCGATATGAATTTATCCAACCAACACTAAGCACGATTTGTTAAGAGGAGCGAAAAGTGAGAATCAAAAAAGTTGAAGTCATAGTCAATAGTCCAGGCCGCAATTTTTTAACGCTTCGGCTAACAACTGATGACGGGCTAGTCGGATTAGGTGATGGAACCTTAAATGGACGAGAGCTAGCAGTAGCTAGCTATTTGGAAAATCATATCGCTCCCTTACTAATAGATCGTGATGCACATCGAATTGAAGACACTTGGCAATATCTTTACAAAGGAGCCTACTGGCGTCGTGGTCCAGTAACTATGGCAGCTATAGCAGCCGTCGACGTTGCACTTTGGGACATCAAGGCTCAGGCAGCGGGTATGCCTTTGTATCAACTCCTGGGTGGTGCATCGCGCACTGGGGCACGGGCATATGGTCATGCAAGCGGATTTAGTATCCCAGAATTATTTGATTCGATTCGAGCACACCAAGAGCAAGGCTATAAAGCCATACGAATTCAAACTGGAGTTCCGGGGCTGTCATCAATATACGGAGTTGCCTCAAGTCCATCTGCTGGTGGCAATCGCTATGACTACGAACCAGCCCGTAGAACGCCATTACCAGTTGAAGAAATTTGGGATACACCGGCTTATATGCGTCACCTTCCAACAGTCTTTGAGGCCGTTCGAAACGAGTTTGGTCCTGAACTGACACTTCTACACGATGGCCACCACAGAATGACGCCAATTCAGGCTGCAAAATTAGGAAAGTCCTTAGAGCCCTATGATCTTTTTTGGCTCGAAGACTGCACACCCGCAGAGAATCAGGAAGCTCTAAGACTCGTACGTCATCACACAACGACGCCATTAGCAATTGGGGAAGTATTCAATACCGTATGGGATTACCAAACACTAATTCAAGATCAGCTCATTGACTATGTGCGCTCAGCAGTAACACATACTGGTGGTATTACGGCCATGCGAAAAATCTTAGATTTTGCCGCACAGTATCAAATTAAGTCTGGTATTCATGGACCAACTGATATCTCTCCAGTTGGAATGGCTGCAGCATTACACTTAGATCTAGCAATTCATAATTTTGGAATTCAGGAGTACATGCGACATAGCGATGCAACTAACGAAGTATTTATTCAATCTTTTACTTTCGAAGACGGATACCTACATCCAGGTAATGAACCTGGCCTAGGTGTTACTTTAAATGACCAAGCATCCGCAAAATATCCTTACCAAAGTGCATATCTTCCTGTAAACCGATTACAGGATGGAACATCTCATGATTGGTAGCCTTGCTTACATTTTATTAAATGAAATATATGGACAAAGCGATTCATTAAGTGAGAAGGGATAAAGTATGAAGCAATTAAAATATAATCAATTAAGGGTGACAATACTTGATTCAAATAAAGAGCTTGGGGAGAGAGCTGCCAGGGACTTCGCCGTGGCGACCCAGAATGCGTTGAGAGAAAAGAGTGAAATTTCTATCATTCTTGCCACAGGAAATTCTCAACTCTCTTTCGTTGATGCGCTATACGAAAAAAAAGATATTGAATGGTCCAGGATTAACGTTTTTCACATGGATGAATACGTGGGGATCGACGTCAACCACCAATCCAGTTTTTTTCGTTGGATGCACGAAAGAATTGAGCTAAGACTGCACCCAAAAGAGTTTTTTGGGATTCGCGGCGATGTACCCGTAAATAAAGAGATTTCTCGCTACTCAGACTTGATTCTAAAACATAAACCATCCATATGCGTGATGGGAATTGGCGAAAATGGCCATGTCGCTTTCAATGATCCACCTGCTGATTTCTTAACTAAAGAAATAATCAAGATCGTAGAACTTGATGACATTACTTGTCGGATGCAACAAGTCAATGAAGGTCACTTCGCATCACTCGCCGACATGCCACAACAAGCACTTACGCTAACCGTCCGGACACTTCTAGATCCAGAGACTGTTCTAGTGCTGACTCCTGAGTCCCGAAAAGCACAAGCCGTGAAAGACTCCCTTGAAGGCCCCATTACCGCAAGTTGTCCTGCATCTATTTTGCAGACTTCGCCCAACGCCCATCTTTATCTAGATAACCACTCTTCCGCTCTTTTAACACTCTGATTGAAGTTGTATGGAAATTTTTGAGGTTTTAGTTGCTTAATTCAGATTCTACAATCGACAATGCCCCGCTCCTGAGTTTTGAGATTACAAATACTGGGAGGAAACGAGAACTAAGGGTGACGGCACCTCGAGCTGAAGACTTTTCAGACTTGAGTGGTGAAATACATTCAAATGGTAGCGATTATTTACTTGTCGGTAATTTGAATTCTATAAATGCGAAAGCCGTACGTAAACATCTGCCATGGCTCAACCCTAAACCGCTTGGGTTAAAACTTTCGGCAGGCGTTGGTGACCGCCTTGGGTTAGCAACTTCTGGGCACGCACGGGCATTTGTCAATTATGGTCATGGAGTATTTCCCATATTTGCTCAGCAATCAGCACGAGAAATGCTAAGAATGCATAGAACTCCACAAGAGGTAATGGATGATGCCACTTTTGGTTTGATTGAAGCGTCATGGAAAGGCCTAATTGGCTCTGATGCTGACCACTTAAAAACTATTGATGATATAAATTCAGCCATCACAGCAGGATTTACTATGTTCACGATTGACCCAGGAGATTCTGTAGAAGTCGTTCCTGTTGATTTTGATCTGAAATTAGACCATTTGCCTTGGAAAGAGCTGGAAGATACTGAGAGATCGATGATAGGTAGATATGCAGACAAAGAATTTGTGCTAGAAAACACTTCTTTATTAATTACCGAAAATGAAATAAGGAGAGCAGCATATAAATATGGTGCCGCAGTCGCTTCTGTGGTTTTCCTATATCATCACTTAATTCAAAAGGCGATACAGCCAGTAGAAGTAGAAATTGCAATTGATGAAACAGGTGAGGTCACCACACTTGGAGAACATATATTTATTGCAACAGAGCTAAAAAGATTGGGAGTAAAATGGGTCAGTTTTGCTCCTCGTTATATCGATGGCTTTGAAAAAGGCATCGAATTTAAGGGAGATATTGCACAACTAGCTAAAAATCTCCAAGGACATTTTGCAATTGCTCAGGCCTTTGGTCCATATAAATTGAGCATGCATACCGGATCTGACAAGTTTGGGATCTATGCCATGGCAAATGAAGTTTGTAATGGTCTGCTACATTTAAAAACTTCCGGAACTAGTTACTTAGAAGCTCTCTCTATCTGCGCTGATTTTGCGCCTGAAGTTTTTCGAAAAATCTACAAGATTAGTTACCAATCCTACGAAATATCGCGTTTTTCTTACCAAGTTTCAGCCACCTTAAACGGTTCTCCAACTCCTGCTGATTTGCATGCTGATGATTTTAAAGAATTGCTTTCTTCCGCAAACGCTAGACAGATGCTTCATGTTGGTTATGGGGAAGTTCTATCACTTCGAGATGTCTCTGGCGAGTTCATACTGCGCAATGCCCTGCAGTTATGTCTGATCGAACATAAACAAGCTTACGATATGGCGTTAGAACTCCATATCGGAAGACACCTATCACTAATGAGTAAGTCCATATGAGTCGTCAATGAGGAGTAAAAATATGTTTGATTTAAATGGCAAGAGAGCAGTGATAATCGGTGGCACTGGTGTGTTGGGGTCACAGTTCGCCAGATGCTTGGCCGAAGCTGGTGCGGAAGTGCTCATTCTCGGAAGATCAACTGAACGCGGCAGCGCCGTCGTCGAAGAACTAAAACTAGCCGGCCAAAAGTCTTCATTTATCAAGGTGGATGTGGGCGTAAGAGAAGAATTAGTCGCTGCTGCTGCAATAACCATGGATCTAGGAGGCGTCGATATCTTGGTAAATGCTGCAGGTGTAAATAGCAAAACTCCCTTCTTCGAGATGAAAGATGATGAGTGGAGCAATTTGCTTGATGTGAATCTCGGTGCAGTCTTTCGCGCTTGCCAAATATTTGCCCCTCAAATGAGTAGCCGAACTGATGGCGCGTCAATTATTAATATCTCTTCTGCGTCATCAGGTCCCCCAATTAGCAAAGTATTTGCTTATGCTGCTGCAAAGGCGGGTATAAATAACTTGACCCAATTTTTAGCCCGCGAATTTGCGCCAGTCGGGATACGCGTCAATGCAATAATTCCAGGATTTTTCCCAGCGGAGCAGAATCGAGCATTATTAACAAAAGAACGTGTTGATGACATCACCAGACACACTCCAATGAAGCGCCTTGGAGATTCGCATGAAATTAATGGAACAGTTCTCTGGTTGGCGGCAGAAAAGGCTTCAGGCTTTGTCACGGGAGCTCTCATACCTGTGGATGGCGGCTTCCTAGCTATGACAATCTAAAATTTAATTAAGGACTTTATTTAGAATCGACCGATCTAGCCTGACTGACCATTTGCGTTGGATTCACATATCTAAGAGCAATAATCAAAATAAAGAGGGTTGTAAGCATATAGAAGACAGCCATTGCACTTATTGCTTGGTAGGGGCGAATTCCAGATGCGAAAACTGCGTAATAAAGTGCTACAACCAAAGTATTGCTACCCGGACCAGATACTAAATAGGTAAGTTCAAATAGCGCCACGGTTTGGATAAGAACAAGCAGCGCCGCAGCTAAAAGTCCTGGGATGATGAGAGGTGTAAGAATTCTTACAAATATTTGCCGAGTCGTGGCACCACACATTCTGGCGGCTGCCTCTATTTTTGGGTCAATTTGCTCTATAAATGGAGAAAGTACCAAAATTACGAATGGAATTGCAGGCACGGTATTAACAATAATAACTCCAGTTAATGTACCGCCAAGATTTAGACTATATATAAAGGTTGCCAATGGAATTCCATAGGTTATCGGAGGCAACATAATTGGTAGTAAAAAACTCAACATGAGAATTTTTTTTCCCGGGAAGTCCCGGCGCGCAAGAACGTAAGCCGCGGGAGTTCCAACAAGAATCGAGATTATCACAACAGAAAGTGCCACCTGCAGAGTCGCCCTTAGCAGGTTGGGAACTTGATAGTCATGCCAAGCAGTCCCATAAAACTTTGTTGTCCATCCCGAAGGCAACCAACCATCAAACCATTCCGTAGCAAATGAGCTGATTACTACCGTAGCTATAACACCCATAATGTTAATAAAGAAGAAGGCCACGGATCCCCAGATGACCCATCCCAACGGAGATTTAACAAATACTTTTTTATTTCCTGAATTTGAAATTATAATTGTATCTTGGGTATTCATTAGCCTTTACCACCAGAAGTACTTCCGCTGTATAGGCGAGATCTCATTACCAACACAACCGCAACTACTGCTAGTTCAAGTACGCCCGTAATCATTGATATTGCCGACGCCATTGAATAGTCGTACTGAGTGAAAATTGCCTGAGCTGCTGCAACGGCCAGAACGTGTGAATCTCCTGCTGGATTACCCAGCATATTAGCGGATGGAAATACTGAGAACGCCAGAACAAAACTTAAACAAAATGTAATTGCCAACCCAGGGGTCAGCAGAGGAAAAGTAATGTATCGAAATCTTTGCCAAGAGGTTGCACCCAATGTGCTTGCAGCCTCTTCCATTTTAGGATTGATTCCAGATAAATATGAGAGTGTTAGCAGAAATGCAAAAGGGAAGCCAGTGATTAGTAGTGAAATAATAACGCCCCAAAAATTATGTAGCATTTGAAGAGGCTCATTAATTACTCCTGTAGCTAATAGCATTCTATTTAGCCAACCGTTGGGTGCTAGATACATAGACAAACCTTCAGCAACTAGCACGGTTCCTAAACTCATAGGAATCACAAGTAAAGTGTTTATAGTTCGCTTTCCTCGGACTTTGTGCCTTAGTTGGACAGCCAAGGGCACCGCTGCGAAAACATTTATCAACGAGACTGGAAGTGCGATTCTAAATGTATTCCAAATAGAATCACGCATATAAGGGTCACCAAAAAAACTTTGATAATTATGTAGGGCTCCAGACTTATCCATGGGGTGAAATGACAAATAGGCACCGTAAAAAGACGGATAGATGAAGAATGCGAGCATCGCTAATAAAGCTGGAATAACTAGTAGTAGCAGGCGATCAATACCATGATCTGCCAGCCATAATTTTAAATCAAAAGAACTTACGTTTCTTTTAGCTTTAGGCATTTGGATGATTATCATTTTTTGGGTAAACAAGTACTCGTTCTGGGAGAACGGTAAGATCCGTCTTTTGGCCAACTTCGAGTCGGATTGGTGTGCGAACATGGATTACTAATGCCTGTTCCACTAATACCTCGACAGCAAAGTCCTTTCCCTGATATTCAACGTTGGTTACGGTGCAGGGAATATTATTTTTTGAGGACTTTTCAACTGATAAATCTTCAGGGCGGATTGCTACTAGTACTTTTCCTGCTTTGGTACCCGCAGAAATATTCTTGGCGACTAATTCAATGCCAGGGCAGGAAATTGAATAATTATTTGTGGCTCCTCCGTAGAGTAATTCCATAGAAATCAGGTTTCGGTACCCCATAAAATCGGCAACAAAAGTGTTTGTTGGATTCAGGTAAACATTTTCGGGCGTTCCTATTTGTTGAATTTGTCCGTCGTGAAGCACTACCAATCGATCTGCGAGAGAAAGTGCCTCTTCTTGATCGTGTGTTACATAGATCGTAGTTAGTCCTAAGTCGTTATGAAGACGTTTTATTTCACCTCTCATCTCGTGTCGTAATTTCGCATCTAGGTTAGAAAGAGGTTCATCCATTAAAACTACTTGAGGCTCAATTACTATCGCGCGAGCAATTGCAACTCTCTGTTGTTGTCCTCCCGAGAGTTGATTCGGGTGCTTGTCTGCATGCAAAGACAATTGGACAAGTTCAATTGCAGTATTAACGCGACGCTCAATCTCAGATTTAGAAATCTTTTTAATCTTTAGACCGAATCCGATATTTTGGCGTACCGTTAAATGAGGGAACAACGCGTAGTTTTGAAAGACCATTCCAAAATCCCGGCGTTCAGGCGGTACTGTGTCGATGCGCCGATCATCTAGATAAATAGATCCTCCAGTTAGAGGCAAGAGTCCTGCCAAACAGTTTAAGGCAGTTGATTTTCCACACCCTGATGGCCCCAAGAGAGCAACTAATTCGCCATTGC
>Ga0114974_10004258_pt1 | contig 10709 bp, 22 predicted proteins | sample S_130206_EF_Meta_FD_87318 | JGI IMG/M metagenome (GOLD analysis project Ga0114974, IMG submission 87318) | Freshwater microbial communities from Lake Simoncouche, Canada to study carbon cycling - S_130206_EF_MetaG | ecosystem: Environmental > Aquatic > Freshwater > Lake | place: Lake...
CAACAACCGTATTTAAAAAATGGTTAAACATTTTTACATACCTAGGATTAATAAATTTTTCGTAAGGTGTCATAATTTATTACCAGTTTCTTGATGATTTTAGACCTAATTTTTTTGCATATCTACCAACATTACAACTCCAATATCCTGCTGTCGTCCTATCTTTTTTCTGATCACAATTATGTCTTGCTCTAAATGATTTTGCTCTTGCTTTATTTGCGTTCTTAACCCTTAAATTAGGATCTCCAAAAGTAACTTTTTTAACTCCACCACCGGGTGTTTTAACATATACTGCAAATTTCTTTGGCCCACCAGGAGTTCTAAAAGGACTTCCAAGTTTTACATTTTTACCTCTGTGCATTGCTTCGTTTAAAGGTTCTTGTAATTCTATTGGTGCGTCTAACCAAACTCTTCTACCATTTTCAAGTAATACAGACTTACCCAAATTACTTTCAACGATCCACATATCTTCTTGGTTCAAGTCAATTGCACCACCTTCATATAAATCTCTAACTTCATTAATTAAATCAAAATATGATTGCGAATAAATTCTAAAAACATTTTCAGATAAAGTAATCTTATTATCTAAATGGTATTTTAGATTCTCTGAAATTCTTACACGTTTTTTTAATCCCATAGGTTTTGAAAACTCTTCTTTCAAAACTTTCTTTATTAGATTTTCTAAAATTACCATAACAATAGATATTTATGTTTATAAATACTTTATTATTTAATTGTTTATAGAATATTTATTAAAAAAAAATATATAATATGAAAGAAATTATATTAACAGAATCAGACATCAAGAGAATTATTAAAAGAGTTCTTAAAGAAGAGGACGCAAACCCATCTAGTCCAGCTAAAAAAGAAAAGGAAAAAAAACCTAGATGTATCCCAGAAAATATTACACCATTAGATGAAATGGTGGGTCAAGCTAATGAATATATAAAATATTCGCCAGGGATTAAAAAAAGAGCCTTTGGGGTCAATTCAATGGTTGATACGTTAGGTATTTTGAATAATATTCGTTGGGCTAATGATGTAAAAGATGGTGGCGCTCATTTAGCTTATGAAATGATGAACAATTTAGATAAATTTAGAAATAAAAATTATCACGATGAAACAACTGGTGAATGTCATAAGGCTTTAGATAAAATATCCGAATTATATAAAGAGAATGAACACGGTACAGAATTGGTAAAGGATATAGAAAGAGTTTTAGCGCTACAAACTAAAGATGATGAATTTACACCTTCAGCTAGAGCTAAAGAGTATTTAAAACAGTGTTTAAATATTGTTAAAGGAAAATAAAAGTTTTGCTTAGGATCGTTACCGTTATTGGTAACACAAAAAGGGACAATTCGCTACTGTCCCTTTTTTTATTTTAATAAAGTAAATAGTTTTTAAAAAAAAAGTAATATTTATAATTAAAACAAATAATATGAAAAAATTTTTTAACCAACTATTCTGTGACAATAACTCAATCAATGAAAAATCTGTTGTTGGGTTTATTGCTTTTTTAATGATGTGTTTATTTGCTTGTGCTGACATCGTTACTGGTTTTATGGGTATGCCATTAGTAATTAATGAATTTATTTTTAACTCATTTTTAATTTTGGTACTTGGTTCATTTGCAATTGGATCAGTTGATAAGTTTATCAACAAAAAACATCCATCTGGAGGTGAATCTGAAGAAGCACCGGTAGAATAATTCCACATTTTTAAGTTTTTTTACTCCCCTCCGCAAGAGGGGTTTCTTTTTTTAAATAATTATTGTTATATTTGTACCCTATGAGTGACAAAAAAGTTAAAAAAGAAATAGAAAGAAAGGTATTTGAGAGGGTTATCAAACACGATGATTGTACTTTAATCTGGAAATATGACAATTATAAGTCAAATTCTGGACCATATGAGGTAGAAATCAAATATTTAAAGAAAAAGAGTTAATTAAAGTATTTATTTATATGAAGTTATTACCCATTTTAAGTGAAATAATAGACAAAAAAGGACTCATTTTGGCTTTAAAAATGATGGATTTTAGCGAAAAAGAGGCCAAAAATGAGCTAAATTACCACCTAAATAGGGTAAAAAACCTACCAGAAATGGTCAAAGGATACCGAATTTTAAGGGTAAATGATAAAAAAGACATCAATTTAGATAAAATTGGGTCACATTTTAGTGAAAATAAGGTTGATTTACTCTCAAATCACTCATATTTGACTGGTTTAGGTGAAAAATACTACTTAATTACCGCAAAAATACCCAAAAATGACATAGATTTGGAAGAAACAATCAAAAATAACATACTTTACCCCCACGAAAACGAAATAACTGTAAAAAATAAGGGAAAAAACGTTAAAATAGTTAAAATTGAGGAGATTAACACTGAAAATGATGATTTTTTGTTGTAAATCACCTAATTATAGTCACAAAACCGTGTATTTCCTTCCTTTCGTCCGTATTTTTGATCCCAAAGTTGATTTTCCACGTATAAACACCATCTAAACACATTTTATTGTTATATGTACCATCCCAACGGCCATTTGGGTCGTTAGATTCCCATACAATATTACCCCAACGGTTAAAAACAAGTAATTCAAACCCATTTACATCATAACCAGACGTAAAAACAGGTCCCCAAAGGGTGTTAAACTCATCATTATTGGGTGTAAATGTGTTTGGAATCCAATAAATAAGCTCTGGACACTGGGTTATGGTCACATTATAGGTCATTTTAGGTGATGGACAACCATCTGAATACCTAATTAGACTAATTTCGTAATTTCCTGGTGTATCCCACGTAATTTCTAGTTGTTCTGTATAAAAATACTGTCCATTTAACACCCATTCATTGTCTCCAGGGTCATTTGTTGTTGAAAAATAGGTATAAGTAGGTGTATATCCCTCACATAACTCAATAAATTGTTGTGTAAGGGATATAAACCCATAAAAAATGAATAATATTAGTAAAATATACCTCATTAATTGTGTTGGATAGGAGATAATACTGGTTGAGCGTTAACAGTTACAGTACTAGTGGTTGAAAACGTACATCCACCTTGTGTTACAGTGTATGTTATTGTATTAGATCCAGTACTTGCTTGATTTGGACAGAACTGATTACCTACAACGCCAGTACCAGACCAAGTACCTCCAATTGGTGTTCCTACTAAATTAACACAAGGATCTGTTGAACAATAAGGTCCTAGAGCTGTAATAGTTGGTATTACTTGTAAAATAAAGACATTTAATGTAACCGGTGTACTTTGACATCCACTGGCGTTTGTTGCAACGACAGAAATGGCGTTGTTTATCAATCCTGGTGCCGCTGCAGACCAGTTTACGTTGATTGTGTTAGTACCTTGTCCAGATGTTAGTGTTCCGGGTGTAGAAACGGTCCAGGTATAGGTATAACCAGCACCTAAAGAGGGTACAGTATAGGTTGATCCGTTAGTTTGGTAGCAAACTGTGTCTGGGTTTACTGTTGATTGTGCTGACACTACTCCAGTTATCAACATCATAAGGGAAAATAATAATTTTTTCATAGTGATTTAATTATGTGTTATTGGTCCTACTATTGGTAGGGTTATGTTTATTGTTCCATTAAAAACATTAAATGGCGTTGCTATATCACAAGTCGTACTTGTGTAACTACCCCACATTCCGTCTGATCCTGGGGTGACTTGTATTAATAAACTTTGTGGTGTACATACGTTTGTAACAGTTAAAGTAACACAAAACGTCCAAACACACGATCCGGCGTCACCAAAGTCATTACCTGGGTTGCTATCAACTGTTAAATCAAAGAAATAACCAGGACCAACCGTTACAATTGGTGTTGTTGTTGATGTTACAGACGTTTTCCACACCCATTGTCCACCAGTTGCATTACCACCACAATTTGTTGGTGCCGTTTGCGGGGCAACAGACGCCCAACCACCACCAAGAGTCAAGTCAAACCCTTCAATCCAGTTAGTACCGGCTTGTGTATAACCATTCATAGTATAACACATTGTAACGGTTTGTCCGGGTAAATATGTTCCACCAACTGGTGCTGGTGTTAACGTAAATGATTGTACACCATTACATTGACCAACACTTAAAATAAGTTTAAAACAAAATAATATTAGAAGTATAAATTTCATATATAATAAATATTAATAAATGATGAGATAAGACACAAAATGTCTTGTCAAATGAACATTTACTGGTTATAATTTATTATATGAGGTTTAAAAAATTTTTACAACTATTTTTTGATAAACAATTGAGTAAAACACTAGTGGAATATTTTGGAGAGAAGAGTTACGTGACGATTAGCAACCTTACTTATATCAGAAGTAAAAAATCATATTTAATCAATATTACCCTTTATGTCGGTCAACCAGAAAATTTAGAATTACTATATCCAGACGCGTTAGAAATGTTAGTACAAAGAGCCTGGAATGTGATTGGGGATAAAAAAGATATTATTATTCAGTCGTCTTTTGATCTAACTCAAAAATAGAGCCAACTTCAATTAGAGCTTCAATGGATTTATTTTTAGGTGCTTTAATATAATAATCATCACCTTCATTTCTAAAGAAACACCAACCAGTCAAAACTGTATGTAAGTGGTTATATGTTTCTTTATCTTTTATTTTATAAATTTTTAATCCCACCATCTTTCAATTTTTTGTTCTAATAACTTAAATAATAATTTTCTAGCCTTTTCTTGGTTATGTTTTGCAACATAAACACAAAGAACGTCTTTCTCTAAATCGTTACCTTTTTCTTTTAATACTTTTCTAACACTTGACGGGTATTTCTTTAAAAACTCATCATAGTTCTCACTTAAAACCGTCATTTTCATTTCCTTTAAATTTGAGTTACCCTCAACAGGAATAAAATCAAATTCAGTTTTACTGTAATCAATATGCTCGATACCATAGTAATCGTCTTTTACTCTTTCAAGTAAATTAAGAGCTATTGTCATATCACGATTATCTCTATCTATATCAGTGTGACGATTTGCGTTGATGATTTCTTGTCTTTGATATTCTATCTTTTTTTGTAAAATATTATAGATGTACCAAGAGTCCCAATCTTTATCTTTATATAAAGTTGGTGTCCATCTGAATATGTTTTTAACTCCGGTTATAAAGTATCTTATTCTCCAGTGTAAACTTCTCCATAGAGTGTCTCTACCCCAAGTAGAATCTTTAGGCATTATCAGTTTTTCGTAATTTTTCATTTTCTTTATCTATGTATTGCAAATATAACGAAAATAAAATTAAAAGGTTAACAAAAAGACATAAAAAAATTTCAATGACCCAATGCCATTCAGTTTGTGTCATTGATACGTGTGTCCCAAACCACATAAACGAACCATATTTGTTCATTAACTGGATTATAAGATATTTGAAAAAATCTACCATTACATTAAAGACGAAATAACATCATTTTCTAAAAAAACCATTAATTCATATTCAAGACCTTCTAGTTCATCTAATAAACTTGTCGCCATTGTTTCATTGTGGTCAAGTTCAACAGCTTGAAAATCAAAATTGATTAGTGTTCCGGTTTCATTTGTAATGATGACACCATTATATTCATTATTATTAAAATAAATTGTTCCATATAATAAAATTTCATCACCTTCACGTTCTTCATAATCAAAAACAAAATACATTTTTGATAAATTAGGTACGGATGAAACTATTTTTTGACCTCTTCTTTCATCATAATCATCTTCGTAATTTGGATCACTGTAATCATCCATATGGCCTTCGTGTGAAGATAACCCATCTAAATATTTTTTTTCACTGGGAGTTAAAGTCTCAATACCTTTATCGCTGATTTTATCTAATAAAGAATTAATATATTCTTGATTTTCTAATAGCAATGTTAATTGACTTTCTGTGATAATAATTTTTTTCATTTTAATTTGACTTATTAAAATAAATATTCTAATTTTGTATAAAAAAAAGTTATGACAAAAATTAATGAAAGCAGTACTGTGACTGTAAATTACACAGGAAAATTAGAAGACGGATCTATTTTTGATTCATCTATGACTGAAGGACGTGAGCCATTAGTTGCTACATTAGGACAAGGACAACTTATTCGTGGTTTTGAACAAGGTTTGTTAGAAATGCAAGTTGGTGACAAAAAAACGGTTGAGATTGACCCTATTGACGCATACGGTGATGTAAACGAAGGTATGGTTCAAGAAGTACCAAAAGACAGAGTACCACAAGAAGTAGAAGTTGGTCACGTTTTACAAGCGGAAACTCCTATGGGTGTGGTAAACTTTAATGTTTTGGAAGTTAAAGATGAAACCGTTGTATTAGACGCAAATCATCCTTTAGCTGGAAAAAAGTTAATCTTTGATTTAGAAGTTGTTGGTATCAATTGATACCAACACTTTTTATCTTCTTTTAAATCTTCTTCTAGATTCTGCAATATCACCCATTTTTTCCATTGGATTTTCTAATGGGGTGTCTGACTGATTTGATAATTTTGTAAATAAAGCAAGGAATTCTTCCGCTGGTAATTTTTTAAACGCTTCTGTTGTACATCGTTGGAAATCTAACCTTGACGGGTCACATCCAGGGATATCACTATGGTTTTTAAAAACCTCAAGATCCGCTGTTAAATCAATTTCATCTTCTTTTAAGATTCTATTAATTATTCTTCTTAAATCTGATTCTGTTAGTCTAACTGTTTTCATAATATATTATTTATATATAAATATACCAATAAATTAAAAATTACCTTTTATATATTGAAAAATCATTTCTGGAATTTTTACACAGACTCCGGGACGATTTGGACAATCGTATTCTGGTAAATTTTTAATTAATTTTTTGACGTATTTGGGTGCTGTTTTAGTTACAGAATTAATATATTCTTTAGAATACATTTTTTCAGAATCATAGATTGACTCTTGTATTGATCTTTTTTTATTTATTGACCTAACCACCCATTGCAGTTGGTTTTCAGTTATTATTATTTTCATATTTAAAATTCTTCACTTTTTTGCCACCCTTTACCAGAAAGTCTTTTGCCAAACATATTATGAGTTTTTTCCAATTCTTGGTCATACTCCTTGATACTTTCAAAAACACCAATCACATAATTCCTAAACTTAACTTTAAAGTCTTGGTTTGATTCAAAAAAATCTCTACCCAAAGATTCTACCCTTCTTAAATTTTCTTGGAGTGTGTCTAATTTTTTGATTAATTTTTGACCTTTTTTAATAACATCGTCTTCAGAAAAATCTTTGTAGATAATTTTATTGGCAGTTTTAAACTCATCAACTAATACGTTAAACGCAAAAGTGGCCTCATAAAAATCGTTAGATCCAATTGGGTCGTCAAGAAAGTCAACCAACTGAATAAGACCTAACAATGCACCTGTAAGATCCGAAAGAGATGCGGCCATTGGTGCCATAGAAGATTCTGCATGAGTTGCCATAACACTATAATCGTCATAACCACCGCGAACTTCTTTAATTATTTTGTATATTAATTTTTTTAATTGATTTTCAGATAAAAGAATGTCTTTTTTCATTTTGATACTTTTATTATAAATATCTAATAGAATGAAAAAATTAAATTTATTCTATTTCTAATGATTGTAAAAGTTCACTTAGTCCAGGTATTTCAATACCACAAGATTCATATATTTGATAGTTCATAAGTTCTTTGTTCTTCTTTGCAGTACTGGTAACAAGATTATGTTCTTCTTTTGTCAAAGCTATTGTTGATCCGTATTTTATTAAAAAATTTAAAAATGAAACAAAGGTTGTTTTTGGATTCTCATAAAAAATTTCAAAAAGAAACTTAGCGGCTTTAACACGTTGTATAAAATGATCATCAACATTGTCTTTAGATTTGATGTCAGTTACACAAGTTGATTTTAAACCACTTTTAAATAGGGGTGCTGACGTTACGTCCCAGATAGGACTACGAAACATACTAACAAATATCTCAACGCATTCTTGGTCTTCTAACGCTTTATATTTTTTATATAAAGTTAGATTTCGTTTAAATAAATCGTATAAAACTTCTAACTTTTTAAGCAGTTTATCGGTTGCCTTTGTTTTGATTTCTTTTAAAGTATACTTTTGTTTTTTTGACATATATAAAATATAAAACAAAAATGTTGTTATGTCAAATAACAATTACTTTTTTATCATTTATTAATTACTTAATTTTTCCCAAGTACCACCTTTTTTTAATATCATAATATCATTAGTAAACCCTTCCTTAACAGCTTGTACACTACCATCTTTAAAATACGTAAAAGACCTATCCTCAAGTTCTGGATTTAATGTGATCCATTGTTGTTCCATTTCTTGTCTTTGTCTTTGTTCCGACCTAGTTCTTACGTTAATAATTGCTCCCGCAATGACACCAATAGTTGGTATTAAAATACCAGCGATAGGTCCAGCACAAACCTCACACTCGTCTCTATAAATTTTTCCGGCTTCTGTTCTTGGACACAACCCTTTAGTCCAACACGAACTCATTTTTGCATCTCCTTTAGCGGCACTTCTAAGTGTTGTAATTTTTTGTTGCGTCTCAGTTGTTTCGTTAATCACCCGTCTAATAATTCTTGTTAAATCAGATTCTGTAAGTCTTATAATTTTTTTCATAATCTTTTATTAAAATTTATTTTATGATCTTTCTTTTGACCATCTTGTTGAAACGTCTCTTCTTAACTTCATATCACTTTCTAGTTCGTCAGCAATTTGTCTCAACATAAAAACTTTAGATTCTGCTGATTCGTATGAATTAAATAAAAGATCTTTTATATTATTATAAAGCGGATTTTTATCCTTATCTTCTTTTAATGTTTTTCTAACAATTCTTGCTAGATCTGATTCTGTAAGTCTTATAATTTTTTTCATAATTTTTTAATATACACAAATAAATATTATTTAAAGTCCAAATTTTCAAAAAATAGTAAATTTATTTTATCCTTAATTTTTGACCTAGTTTTAATGCAGTTGTTTTTAACCCATTTAATTTCATAATTGATTGTGGTGTTACAGACTTATCGTAGTTTGCCGCAATTTTTGATAGTGTGTCATTTTGTTTTACCGTATAGTAAACACTACTAGTTGTCGCAAAATGTTTTACTGGATAATTTAACGCAGTTTTTAACGTTATTGCACCGGTTTTTGATTTTACTTGACCAAACAACAATGTTGTACTATCCCAACTTCCAACATAACTATCAAAATTATTTCCGTTATACCATATAATTCTTCCATCTCTAAAAAATACCAAATAACGACCCTCTCTAGCTGACGGTGGGTATGGTCCTACTTCCAACCTATAACCTTTATTTGTTTTAAACCTATGAACCTTCATTGATGTTGACATTTTAAGTTTTGATTCTAGTGACAAAAGTATTGGGTCATTAAAATCGTTTTGGCTTTTTGTTTGTTGTTTTGGCGAACTTTTTAATTCTCTGGCGTATCTATCAAATGCATCACCATTTGACTTCATTCTGGCAACAACACCAGGAAATTTACCCGGATTTGTATAGTTAGGATGGTTTAAATATTCTGTAGACACAGAACCCCATTTACCTTGATTTATTAATGTAATTGTTTTTGGTCCTAGATCACCTCTATATTTTGAATTTAGTAATGCCGCTTTTACGTATCTTGGGTATTTGTCATAATTTGGTATTAATCTTCTTACCTCATCTTCTTTCATTGTAATCCCTTTAGTAAGTAATTCATTTGCCTGCGGTTCAGTAATTGTTTCTCCGGGTTTCATTTCTGGATAAACGTCTGTTGTTGTCCCATAACCAATTGTCATTGTACCTCTAACTTGTTTTGATGATTTAACCGGTTTCATTGTTTTATCATCGTAAGTTATATGGTTTTTTGTTGTTGGATCAATGACTTTTCCCTCCCAATCCCTTACAAGTTTTTTAAATTCTTCATCATAAGCCAAGGAAGCTTCTGTGATTAATTTTAATTGTGATTCTGTTAATATTATTCTCATCCTTACAAATATTAACAGTCTTTACTTTCTTCCTCCCAAAACTCAACTAGGTCATCGTAATATTCCTTATACATCATTTCTTCAATCTCACCCCTCATATAATCTTCGGCTTCATCAGCAAAAAGATCATCTTCTCTTTCGTAATTTTCATCACCATAGAAAAATCTCATTCCTTCTCCGATACAAAAATCCGCATATTCTTCACCATCATCAAAATTGACAGGATCCTGGATTTCCATTTGATACTCAATAATATCTCTTACTTCTTGAACTCGTCTTAATCTCTTTAATTCTTCTTTACTTACAGATTCTGTAATTGCACCCTCCTCAATGTCAATAACACCAATTACTTTTTGATCTTCAGGTAAATTTTCTTGCCACTCCTCAAAGTCGGTATCATTGTCAAATTCTTTTACAATTGATTTATAATAAAAAGAATCACCCTCATTAATTTTTAGGCCAATTCCTTTTTTGATTCCGGGTTTAGCTAACGCCTTTATTATTTGTTCTTCTGTTAAAATGTATTTTTTCATAATTATATTAATTAAAAAAGTTTCCTATTTTACCAAAAAAAGTACTTCCTGCTTTTTTCATTTTGTCCCACAAATCTTCTTCATCTTTAACGTTAATCTCACCTTTTTCATTTTTTTCTTCATCGCTAAATAATTTTTTAAAAGCCTTTTTAAATTTTTCACCCATAGA
>Ga0114974_10004259_pt1 | contig 10707 bp, 9 predicted proteins | sample S_130206_EF_Meta_FD_87318 | JGI IMG/M metagenome (GOLD analysis project Ga0114974, IMG submission 87318) | Freshwater microbial communities from Lake Simoncouche, Canada to study carbon cycling - S_130206_EF_MetaG | ecosystem: Environmental > Aquatic > Freshwater > Lake | place: Lake...
AAGAGCCATTTGCGGCTACATCAAACAAAGTATTGGCCGTAAGGTCAGAAGGTGTAAAAAACATCTCTATGGTGCTTACAGAGTCTGTCACGGGCATATTAAAACCTGCGCCTGCCTTTGTTTGCAATCCATTATTTTTATGTCTTAAAAGTGGTGGATAATTGAATGATCCCAATGAGTAATCAGATGTTGATGTTGCGTAATAGCCTGAATTTTCTGAATATGTGTCAACTGATGCATAGAAGTCTACCTTAACTGAAGATAACTTTGGAAGGTATTTAGAGGCATCTGATGTAGACATTGTAATTCTTAGGAATATGTTATTAGTAGTTATTGCTGCCGACTTATTATAATTAGCCAAAGCTTTGCCATTCTCACATTGAACATATGTAATTCCATCTAGGCTAGATTCTACTGTTATATTTTTATCCGCCTTCCAATATGCTTTAGAGGTTGTTGCACCCATATCTACTGGGATATTTATAATCTCATTAATTTCAATAGACTTTGCAAGAACTGTTTCTGTCTTATAAAAAGTAAGGGCCTGATTAGTCTTATCGTAATAAACATCATCATTTACATAGTTCTGCAAATTGGTCAAAGAGTATCTATGAACAGGCTTTAGGAATTCATCATTTAAATTAAATAGCTTTCCGCCATCTGTTCTAATAAACTGGATAGGGTTTACGTGAAATGTTCCAGATATAAAATGTGATCTAATTACTTCTGAAGCAAGAGCCTCACGATATATAGCTGGAGCATCTACTATGAAATAGTCACTTCCAGAACATGGACCAATAGCAAGGGCAAGGGTTGTATTAGTAAACTTAAATCCTGTAATTGATTTTGTTGCAACATTATATCCATCTACATATAATGACATACTGGATTGAGAATATGTGGCTACAACATGCATGACTTTATTAGTATTGTTTAAGGTATAGTATAACTCATTGCCTTCAAGTTTAAATACTAATGCTCCTGCTTCATAATATATCCCAATTCCCGCCGTATTATCTGCCATTAAAATTGTTCTAGATGTGCTGGTAATTTTAGGATACACCCAGGTCTCTAAAGAGAAATTATTCTGTGATGTATATTTGTTAGCAAAGCCGCCACTTACTGTTGAACCATAAAAATCTTTTGTTGTAGAAAGAGTAATTGACTTAGTCGAGTTGATTAAGTTTCCTGCTAATCCTCCAGGAATTAAAGGAAGTATGTTTGATTGAAGTCCACCTACATATGTTCCTGAATTTCCACATCCTGATATATCTGCGGCGGTGGTACCCGAAGACTCATCCAACGGCCAAAAGCCAATAGGATAATCTTTTATTACCTTCAGTTGATAACTCATAATATTATTCTACCATTTATTTTCAGGACAGGAAGAGGCTTCCACAGTTGTTTTAGCCTCCATATAACACCCGCATAGTGAGCAAATATTACCTTCAAGTAGCCTTGGACAGGTAAGGCATATAGATAGCCTTCTAGAGGCTTCTTCTGTAGAAACAAAACCAGGTCTAATCATTTAATAAATATTGAAGCTGCCGTAGCGTTAGACCCTGAGTAAGTAGAGCTTCCCCACCACAGTTCTCCACCAGATTGTGAGCCGCCAGCGTTAAATGGGTGAAGGTTAGAGCCAAAGTATGCTGGATAGAATCCCCAACAAATAGGAGTATTTGTGTAGTTGTGATCTGAATACCATTGCCAAACGCCACTGCCGTGAGAACAACGCCCTTGAGGGTCATTGGTATATGTTAATGCAAAATCATAAGTGCCATCGTTGTTATTATCTTGTGACCATGTATAGTTTGTTGGATCTACATCTGTTCCCCATGGCCCTAGAGTTCCAGGGATTGTAAACTTTCCTGTTCCAGCTCTATTATTAAATAGAGGGTCCGTACCGCCAGTAACTCTAACTAACGCTGAGCTTCCTGTAATTAATGCGTTTATGTCAGCATGTCTAAGTTTTCCTGCAGAAAGACTAATTTCTGAGTTCGTCCATGTACCGCCTGGATTTACTGCAGCAGTGCTAGATAGGTCTGTTCCAGCATGGTATTGAAGGAACTTAACCCAACCTCCACCATCACGACTATTAATTACGTAAGCTTGGAATGCGTTTGTTCCTGTTGGGTTTAACCAATAAGTTCCATCTGTAGTAATGCCTAAAGTGTTTCTTAGATACAACCCGCTAGGAGCAGCCGCGGCTGCGTTTGACCCGTCAAGGCGTGGTCTTCCAAACTTTCCTTGAGCACCAAAAGAACCTCTTACAGTTGAATTAATAGGCATAGTTGCTCCTTAGAAATTAAGTGACGATGCACCGTATACTAGCCAAGCTCCACCTGATGTGCGCTGCATTGTAAATGAGAATATATCAATCTTTCCAACAGATGATGTTGGCGTTGGTGCGCTTCCAGAAGGCCATCTAATTGTCTGACCTACTCCACCTATTTGAAAGGTAGAAGGAATATAACCAGTAGATCCTTGTGTCACAAAGACGTTAATTGTCATAATTTTTGAAACTGTTGTTGGTACATTAGTTACATTAAATGTCATTGCGCCAGTTGGTGCCGAAGCAATGTAGAAAATATTTCCTGCAGTCCAATCTAGCGTTCCTACGTTTGTAGCTAAAGTTATATCTACTACTTTTTCTGCTACTTCTTCAAGTTGCACTGCACCTGTAAATGATGCACCTGAAAGTGCTGCATATGTGGTTGAAGCAGTAGCACTAGCTAATTTTGCATCTAGCTGTGTCTGAATGTTTGAAGAAACTCCATTGACATAACCAAGCTCAGTTCCGTCTACATCACCAATAGATGTTGTTGCTGGAAGAACTACTGTTCCAGTAAATGTTGGCCCCGCTAAAGCAGCTTTTGTACTAATTTGTGTTTGAATGGAGCTTGTAACTCCGCTTAAGTATCCAATTTCTGTGTTTGTTACTGAACCAATTGCAGCAGATGATGCTGTTAGTCCTGCCATTCTCATATCTGCAAATGCAAGTCCGCTTTCTGAGAAGTTAACTGTCCCAGATGGTTTAGTTGTAGCATCTTTAAATACCTTAAATACTCCATCTGAGGCATCTCTTACTGCACCAGCATATTTGCGTTTAATACTTACTACAGCAGAGCCAGTTGCACCAGCAATAGCTGTTGAAGCTACGTTAGTTGCAACCTTGCTATAGGTAAAAGTAGTTGTTGTAGGAACAGATGCTATAACATATGTTCCGTTAAATGTTGCGTCTATAGTACTAACAACAACAATGTCATTAACGGCAAATCCGTGAGTTGTAGAGGTGGTTAGTGTAGCTACGTTAGAAGTAAGGGCTTTATTAGATACGGCTTTTGTAATAGTAGATACTGTGGTTGCGTACTCAGCAATAAGGCCAAGGTCTACAGCATCTGTAATATTATCATTACCAACAAAGATTAGTGGATCTGATACTGCAAGAGTAGACGTTTCAAGAGTAGTTCCTGTTCCGCCGAATGTTACGTTACCAGCAATATTAATATCGCCAGCTATACCAACACCACCAACAATTGTAAGAGCTCCTGTTGTAGGGCTAGTAGATGCGGTTGGAATTTCAATATGAACATTTTGATTTGGTGTAATAACCATCTGAGAGTCATCGGATGCTAATCCACCTGCTGCGAAAATAATTTTGTTTTGTGAACCTGAGTCAGATGTTGCAAGAACTAAGTTGCCTTTATCTGATCCGCCTGCGGCACCAACCATAAATATATAACCGTCGCCAGGTCCTGTGATAGTAAAGTCTGGATCTGAAAAACTTGAAGAAGTAATACCCATATCAATATAACCATCTGAGTCTGTTCCGTTATTTGAGTATGCGATAAAATCTGTTGAAGCGTTTGAGTTTGAGCTTGTATTCTTAAATGCTATTTGGGCATAATCATTTGCTGATGTTTGTGCAACGATGACTGGGTTAGTTAGCGCCGCTGCAGTTTGAAATGTCTGGGCTGCTGGTCCTACATATAGGATTGATGATACATTTATGGTCTGAAAAGAACCAGTTGTTGTCTCTGCATTTGCTAGGGCTTCAATTGCCTTTGCTACGTATACTAAATCTTTTGCGGTATATAGAGAAGCGGCTAGAGATGAAGCTATTTCCGTCTTAACTAAACCAATTTCTGTTGCAAGTGTCATGTATGTCTCCTTATGAAATTATAGCATTACCTAGGTTTAAACGCCTATATTAAGGCTAAGGTCATCTATAGATGCTTCCGCCGCAATTAGTCTAACATCGACGGCAGATACTGTCGCTTGAACAACTGCAACCTCTGCAGATGGGTCATATTTAATATATCTATTACTCAAGTATCCTGGCATACTCTTATTATACTATGAATATGATTTACGTTGCCAAAAAAGCTTTTTATAGGCTCCGTGAGTAACTCTCCTAATAAGGTGCAGTTGCCTAGATGACCAAGCCAAGTTATAAGGTACTTTTTCTGATTCCCATGAATCTCTTTTTATTGGTAATATTTGTGCAATTGGAGTTCCTGCTGGAATGACTCCCTCAAACCCTGCATTTAAAAAGAACGGCAATTCACCTGCTTGAGAATAATTGTCAGAGTCCATTATTCCGCTTGTTGTTACAAAAGGAAGATCATGTCTATTAAGGGGGTGTGTTACAAGCACACTATATCCTGTTGGAGTTTGTATTCCCCATGATAATACCCAAGCATACATCTCTGGATAATGTCCTACAGGTCTAGGTAATTCTGCCGCATTATTTCTAGGCTCAATTAATTTATCTGCTTCTCGCCATCCAAAAAATACTTTAGAGCCTTGTCTTTCTACAATAACATCATATGGTAACTCTATTGTGTACCCTGAAATTAATGTGTCCATAAAGGGCATGCATAACTTAAATCCTTTATTTATTCCGTAGTCTTCTTGAACCATTTTGCCACCCAAAAAACTTTGAGCTTTTTTATACCATTCGGGAACGTACTCCTTACTCGGAGCAGGTGTATTCAAAGTATTGAATGTCTGCTCCGAGTTTGGAATGAATTTAATCTTTTTCAATTAAAGATCTAATCCCATAAAGTAAAGCGCAGTTCCAACAAGCATCAAAGGAACAACTAGTGAGGCAATAGCCTTATAGTAATCCTTTAGAGGTGTCTTAAAGTAACTCTTACCTACAACAAGGCACTTGTGTGTAGGTGACAACATGTATCCCGCGTAATCAAACGCAAAGAACAAAGGTAGAGCCCCAGCACCAAATACGCTTGTTGAGATACCAACAAAGCCTGCAAACTTACCGCTGCTACCCAAAGAAAGGCTTGCTAGAAAACCTACCAAAGCCACAAAGATAATTAGATTGTGGTCGTGTGCTGACTTAACCCATTCGTTAATGGTGTCAAAGTTTGCTTTAACAACGTTACCTAAAATAATTACCAAGGATGTAAATACCAATACCTTTGCATATTCAATAATTTGACGGCGGTCTGCCTTAATGTCAGCTTGCTTCTGCCACTCTTCTTTTTCTTTCTTTGTGTTTTTTTCTGGGATCACGATGTCAATATCGTCTTCCTTAAGAACCTTAAAGATGTAGAACAAAATAATGGTTACAGCTGTAAGAAGAAGAGGCCAGATGTTTCCCATGAAAGACCAATAGCTAATTCCAAGTACTGCCATAGGAGTAATTACTGTAGCCTCTAAAGGAGACCAAAAGTAAAAGTGATGGGTTGATAGGTAATCGATGATTCCAAAGTTTTTACGCTTTTTAACATCGGTTGGGGCGATTGTGTCTAGTGCTCCTGCGGATACAGCGACGCGACCTGAAATCGGTAGGATACCCGACACAAACGAAATAATTGCTACAACAGCACGTTTAGACTTAACAGTCCTAGCAATCCAGCTGTAAAAAGGCAGGAAGATTTGACTTTTCTTTGCCGAGAACGAGATAGCCATAACTACGGCTAGTAATAAAATGTATTGCTGATTATGAAGCAATAACGATGATGTAAATTCCATTCCACCAGTCCTTTTTTGATTCCGTACTATTTAGTACTTTTTTAGAATAAATGCTAGTAAGTCCAGCATCCTTTACTGCTTGGTCTGCGGCCATCACCGTGTCTGTCCAATTCGCGTCATCGAACACAAGGATTGACTGCTTAGCAAAGCAGTCTCTATAACGGATCACGGTCTTGTATATATGCTCGTACTCGTGAGGCCCATCATAGAAAAATAAATCAACATCAGAAATTTTTGATGTATCTACTTTGTACATATCTTCATCTAATATGTTTACTATATTTTCTCCAATATATGGATCAATATTTTTCTTAAATTCTTTTAAACTTGTTGGGGGCATCCATGCTTCAGCTTCCGCTGGCTGAAGGTCTTCTTTCCACATATCTATAAAATATGCATTAAGCTTATTACCGCTTAAAGCAGCCGCTGCAGTTGCACCTAGATACGAACCAACCTCTAAATAAGTTGAAGATTGAGATGCTAGACCATTAAGTAGTTTTTGAACTCGAATACTTGTAAGTCCTGGAATATCAATATCTAGTTGTCTATTAACTGAATCTACAAGCTCTCTTACTGCTACTAAAGACTTAGGTTGTGTTCTATCTCCATACTTTGCAGCCATAATTTTGTCGCAATATCCGCAATCCCAACAATCAAACTTACATGTTTTAATTTTTTTTCGCCAGATATCTATAGGCTTATCAACCATATTGGTCTCTTTAATAAAATCATTAAAGTGCTGAAATAAAACTTCTTTATCATTTGCAAAATTTTCAATAATTTCCATAGTCTCACGGAGTCTTACTGTTGATTCACGCCCATGCATCTTAATAACATCAATACCTAGGTCATTTAAAAACTCATCCCAATCTGCTTTCCAAGGCGGGAAATTAGCAGTCTTTAATGGAACTGACTGATCTTCATAATCCCATTTATGACAAGATACTCTACTTATAGGATCATTAAAATATTGAGGACCATCTGTTCTTGTATTATTAAATTGATAATGCTCATCCATAATAATGCATCCACCAAGACATCCTTCATTTGCAAGAAGTGAAAGTTTAACCCCATATTTTTCTTTTGCTTTTTTAAACCTTAAAAGCTTCTCATGATCACGCATAAGGTCACGATCTAAATTAATATAATCAAATCCAGCTTTGGCTAATTTTTCAATGTCTCTTGGCTCAGACACATTTCTTAAAATTGTATTCTTAACAAAAAGATCTGGGAAGGCTGCTTTAATTTGTCCAGTTGCCATCCATGAAGTATGTGGTATTGTTACAGATCTAATTCCAGCCTCATACAGTTGTGAAAAATTTTCTATCCACAAGTCTAGATTATGTTGTGATGGTCTTACCTGAATATTATTAAAAACTGCAGAAGCAGTAATTCCTGTTTCTTCTTGAATGTGTAATGCTAGCTCAATTAAATAGTTATGATCTTCTTGTCCGCCAATAAAAGTATCACCCATAGCGTCTTGATCAAAGGGTGGAATTCTGCATGTAAAGTAAAAGTCATAAATTAAATCTTTATGCTTTTTTAAAAACTCTATAAAGTTTGTAGTAGCGTCTATGTCTAGCTTCGGATTTAGCGGTACGCTGAACATGTGGCCCCATCTTATGTAAGAAGGCCTTTGCCTGTGCATAGTCCTTACTATCTAAAGTATACTTAAATCTAACTGGTTTGTCAAGTATTTCACCCAACCTATTTTTCTTTAAATTTATAGTTAAATTATCTTTATTTAAATATTCAATTGTTGATGATGTTTCAAATGTATTAAAGTATCCACGACCTATGGCTGCATCTGCATACAACCATCCAAAAACTTCATATTCATCTAGCAAAACGTGTTTAATTTTTTTAGGCAAAGTTTCTATCTTTACAATATGCCAGTTATTCCAAGCGCCTATTGTTTGTAGTAAATCCCACTGATCTGGAGTAAACTTTTTAAGATTTGAACCATGTATTGCTGCGTACATTATTCTAATTCCAAAGAGGTATTCTGTAGCTTAATATCATAATTAACATTAGCAAGTTGTTTAACAATTCTTGATTGAATTTCTCCCATAGCTCCATCTACTCTTGTAGCCCAGTCTATAGCAACATTTAATGTCTTTACCTGATCGGCATGGTCTAGCATTGTAATTGCTTCCATGTTTCCCGTTCCAATTTTACCTGTTGAAATCATGTCTAAAGCTGCTTGTTTCCCTAAACGATATTTCCAGTACTCTTCTTCAAGTTCTTCTACTCTTTTAGGATCTTGTATGGCATCCTTTAGATCTGTCCCATCTTCTAAAAATGCTTCGCCAGTGTCATACATTTCTTGAAGTGCAAGAATAAAACTTTTTCTTTCTTCGTATCCTTGTGCAAGCCTACGGTGTAGCTTTAACAAATCATTTCTATTTGTAATTAATTCAAACTCTTTTAGTTTCATTTGAGCAGGAGAAGTTATTTTTTCCATGTCCTCATAAATTACTTCAATAACTGCTTCTTGTTTTGCAATATTCATAATATAGTTTTCAAGGGATTCTTCTCTTGATCTAATTTCAAGTAAAAATTGTTTATATTTTTGATATGCGGTAATTTGAGCATCGCCAACAAAATGTTTAATTTTAAAATATGGCATGGAGTGATCAACTTCTGTTGAAAACTCTAACCATTCATTTTGTTTGTCTGTAAGATCTGCCCTGTACGTTTTTAATCTTTGTTGTATAGCTAATTCACGCTCTTGAATAGAGGTTATACTATTTTGCATTTTTACTACTTTCTATTAAATGTAGGTTAGTTTCTCCAGAACCCTACGCCAGACGAACGGCCTGCAATTTGACCACCACCACAACAGTCTCCTGTTGCTCCAGTTCCAGAAGCTGTTCCTGTAGGCCACATACTAGATGCACCCATAGTTCCAACATCTGTAGCATAAACATATTTTCCTGAATCATTTACTTGTGTTTGTGCAGAAACGTTGCCGCCTGATGTATCTGAATAAACTCCTAGAGCATAGCCCGCAGTTTGCCCCATTAAATAATTTTCTTCTCCAGAAAACCATACTGGTTTTTGATAAGTACCTACAGAATTTTCTGTTGCATAATTCCATTTACGGAAATATCTCCCTCCGCCGTATCCACCTTCATTACCTGCATATCCGTATCCAACTTTTGACATCAAACCTTTTTGCTGCCCATGGTTCGATGGTGCAGATCCTGAAACAGATGATTCTGTTTCTGTTGCAAAAACAAATTTCTTTTTTCCATTAGCTTCAGAGTCTGCAGATGCAGAAGCTCCTTCGCACCACCAATATCCAAATGTTTCTCCAAAATGTGAACCTGCGCCAGTTCCACCTTGAGTAAATGATGTTGATAATCCTCCAACAAATACTTCAGTAGTCATATTAAATTTTTGAACTGTTGAGTTTCCAATATTACCATTTGCATAAGCATATGTATATCCGCCATCTGAGGCTGGAGCATATAGTGTTGAAGCATCTCCAATTGTTGATCCACTATTCATATTATTATTTTTAGTCATAGATGTATCATTACGCATATTAAAACATGATGTAGATGTAAATGCGCCTACTCCAGCTGTTCCTGATCCTTGTGTACTAAATACATAGGCAGTATCTTTTGTTTGTGCACCTTTAGTGTAGTTGCCTGCTTCTTGAAGCAAATCTCCAAGATTTGTAGTAATGTCCGTAGATTGATTTAGCTTATTAACATTTCTCCAGGCCACGGAACCTCTATATCCTCCAGCAACATAGCCAGTGGTTATAACCATTCTATTTAAAAATGATTTTGCAGCTCCGCCTCTACCAAAGCTTGCTTGTCCGCTTCCGCGACTAGGTACACCAAAAAAAGGCATTTATATCTCCCTTAGTAATTCTGACTTGCTGCGCCCATTACAATCCATGCAGATGCGACCCTCATAAATGTAAAGGTAAATATATCAATCTTTCCAGCTGTTGCTGTAGGTGTTGGTGCCGCTCCGCCAACCCATTTTAGTGCTGGGCTAGCTGCAACTCCATCAATCTGAATTGCGCTTGGTATAAATGATGATCCTGCTGCACCTTGTACCTGAACAACAGAAACGCTGAATGTTTTTGCATCATCTGTTGGTACATTTGTAAGATTTAATGTGTAGTTAGCAGTTGGAGCAGTTCCATTATAGTATACATTTGCTGCTGTATAATCTGCTGCCATTACGTTTGCGGTAATTGAAGTAGTAACAACATCTTCACGAAGTTCCTGTACATCAAAACGTCCTGTAATTCTTGCATTTCCAGAAGTTGTAAGTCCTCCTGTAAGTGTAGTTAGTCCAGTTACTCCAAGTGTTCCACCAATTGTAGTGTTTCCAGTAATTGCTGTAGTGCCTAGATTTGTTAAAGATGAAACTGTTGCTGCGGCTACTCGAACATCTCCATAGGCTAATCCTGCTTCCGTAAAATCTATAGAAGATGCTGGTTTTGACGTAGCATCCTTGAAGAATTTTATTACTCCATCTGAAGCATCACGAACTACACCTGCAAACTTGCGTCTTGCTGACACTGAGGCAGAACCTGTTGCGGCTGCTGAAACAACGTTAGTAGCTGTTTTAGCATATGTAAATGTTGTTGATGTTGGAACAGAAGCAACGCTATAAGTTCCGTTAAATGTTGAATCTACTCCAGTTACAACCACTACATCTCCTACTAAGTATGTGTGAGCTGCA
>Ga0114974_10004261_pt1 | contig 10706 bp, 20 predicted proteins | sample S_130206_EF_Meta_FD_87318 | JGI IMG/M metagenome (GOLD analysis project Ga0114974, IMG submission 87318) | Freshwater microbial communities from Lake Simoncouche, Canada to study carbon cycling - S_130206_EF_MetaG | ecosystem: Environmental > Aquatic > Freshwater > Lake | place: Lake...
AACAAACATAATAGACGGAATAAATATAGGATCAAACTCCATTATAGGAGCTGGGTCTGTAGTGACTAAAGATATTCCTGATGGTGTTATAGCATACGGATCTCCATGCAAAATAATAAGAGCCAATGAAGCATAATCCATACAGAATAGTTGAGATGTTCGAAGAAGAGATTGCAGAATATGCAGGATCTAAATATGCTGTAGCAGTTGATAATTGCACTGATGCCCTTTTTCTTTGCTGTGTCTATCATAAGGTTAGTGAAGTAACAATTCCTAAAAAAACATACCTTTCAGTTCCCCAGGCAATCATGGCTGCAGGAGGTAATGTATTTTTTGATGATATCGAATGGAAGGGAATATATCAGCTTTCCCCGTACCCTATCTATGACGCTGCTAGAAGATTCACGTCAGAAATGTACATCAAAGATTCATTTATGTGTCTTTCATTTCATCCTAAGAAACAACTTAAGCTTAGAAAAGGTGGTATGATTCTCACGGATGATAAAGAGGCAATGGAATGGCTTAAGAAAGCTAGGCATGAAGGAAGATCTGCAATTCCGTATACGATGGACAATATAAAATTCATGGGGTGGAACATGTATATGACACCTCCTGATGCTGCAGAAGGTCTTTGGATGATGTCAGGAATGGCTAAAGAAAACCCAGATGGCAAAGAAGATTATACAGATCTGACAATGAATGATCTCTTCAAACAAAATAAATAAATAAATGCTTCATATAGTTACCCCCCTTTATAGATACGAGACACTTCATATGGTTTATGCTTCGATACCAAAGAATGAAGATATCACTTGGCACATAGCAAGATCATCAAGAAGAGATACTGTCGAATCACTTGACTTCATTAAGAGTGATAAAAGAATTAAATATTATGAATTAGATTGTCCAGATTCTGATACCACAACTAAAAGAAATACTTGCTTTGCAGAAATAAAAGATGGATATTTTTGTTTCATTGACGATGATACAGAATTTCATCTGGGTATGTATGATGTATACAGAAAATGTTTTGAGTCCAATTTCGTCGGAATGATGATAGGAGAACAGTTGTGGATAGACGGTAGAATGAGATTAAAATCAGGACCACCAACAATAGCTAGAATAGATGCGGGTAATGTACTAGCACACAACTCGTGCCTTTCCGAATGTAAATGGCCGGTGAAAACTGAAGGATCATGTTGCTGGGATTACATTTTCTGGAATGATGTTCATAATTACTATAAGGAGTTTAAGACCGTAGATTCCGTAATCTCAATTTACAATTCAATAAGGGGCTAAATAAAACTGTCAATTTTATTGCTAAATGATCGATAATGGCATTGCGAATAATTTGTTAACGCTGGATCCGCATCAATGATCCCCCACCCTGGATAAATAGAGAATACACCAAATCCTCATGGAAAAAATAGAAGCTCTCTTTATCAGTGACGTACATCTAGGCAGTAAAGGAAGTAATGCGGAAGCAGTTTTGTCACTTCTTAAAAAATACGAACCCGAAACTCTCTTCTTAGTTGGTGATATTATAGATGGATGGTTACTTAAACGTAAGTTTAGATGGCCTCAATCCCACACAAATGTTATTCGTAAGATCCTTTCTTATTCTAAGAACAATACCAAGGTAATTTACATTCCCGGAAATCATGATGAATTCATTAGGGAATATTTAGATCTCTCTTTCGGTAACATAGAGGTTCATAATGAATACGTTTGGAAAAATACATTTATCACTCATGGCGATCTTTATGATGGCGTAGTGAGTCTTAAATGGCTAGGTATACTTGGATCCATTGGATATGATGCAGCTATCTCTATAGATAGAACACTAAAGAAGTGGGGAATGAAAAGAAGCCTAAGTAAATTTCTTAAGAACAAAGTCAAAGAAGCTGTTAAGTTCATAACTCAGTTTGAGGTGGAACTAACCAGGCAAGCTAAGAAGCATGATTGTCATACTGTTATCTGTGGACATATTCATCATCCGGAAGATAGAGAGATAGAAGGTATCAGATATTTAAACACTGGAGATTGGATAGAAAATAACTCCTATATCATATATAATAATAATGAATATAGAGTTATTAAAGGATAATCTAACAATCGTAATTCCCTCTAAGAACGAATCACGTACTTTATATGATTGCATATATCATGTAGCAAGACAATCTGGTATAACAGGAACAAGAATTATAATAGCAGACATCTCAGACAAAGAGGAATCCATTCAGTGGATCAGAAAAATCGAAACAGATTTTAAATACTCATTGAAAATAGAAGTCATACAAGGAGGATTTCCTAGTGAGGGAAGACTCAACGGAAGCAGATTAGTTACAACCCCATTTCTACTATTTTTAGATGCAGATATCTTTCTAACACATCCGGATATTCTAAAAGAATGTATTGGACACGAAAAAGGACTGTTAACTGTTCCTTTCTACACGGATAAACCTTATAGATGGGTATTTAGAATGTTTGATCTATTTCAGAGTCTATCAAAATCATTAGGAACACCTTTTGCTGTGGGCGGATTTCAGTTATGGAGAACAGAAACATATTGGAAAGTAGGCGGATATAATCCGGAAGAATTATTTGCAGAGGATTACAGCATCTCTCAGAAAGTAGATCCTGATGATTTTAAGATAAATCAAATACGAGGAACCTATACGTCAGGAAGAAGATTTGAAAATAAAGGAGTTGTGTGGATGTTTAGAATAATGATTAAATCTTATATTAATAGAAACAATTCCGAATTCTTCAAACACCATCACGGATATTGGGATTAAGGAACACAATATGATTTGATATCTATAATGATCATGCTTAGATACCTTTTAGTTTTTCTGTCTCAAACTCTTTATAACATATTTAAAGTACTTGAGATTAAGTACACATATCAAAATAGAATAGGTGCACTTCTTCTTAATTCTGTTTGGATCAATCTTGTTGCTTTACTCAGTACCTATTATTCTGTTGAAGATTTGCTCCGTGGAAATTTTGGTGTGGTGTTCTTTTATATAGCAGGATCTGTCATTGGAAAATATGTTGGAATGAAGTTAGATCATACAAGAAGCGATATTTGGAAAAGACTTTTCAGAAAAGATCCTTCTTAAGAGAACATTTTATATATTCGATATTATAATTTACATTTGATTCATAAAATAAATCAATCATGAAATTAATAGTTAAAGAAGGTAGTTACGAAGCAGATACATTGTGGCAATTAATCATTGAAGTGCTAAAGCACAGATTTTGGCACTTAAGAACCCACGGAAAGTGGATGGATTAAATATAAATAGCATATGAAAGGAAAATTATATAAACACCCCGAGCAAGGATGGATAATCAAATATAGTATATGCGTTCCTGGAATGATGACCAAACAGTGGGGTGCAGAATTACCCTTGCATCCTGACAATGTCAAAGATATTGGAGAATGGAGCAAGGTCTTTGATAATATAGAAGGAAGAATTGCATCCAATCCCGAAACAGAATTTGAGATAGTATCAGGATTTAGTAATAATGGACCAGAGCATTTTCCTCGCTATGCAAAACTTATAAAAGACGAGGAATCCGATTTAAAAGATTTCGATGTTACTCTGATGGACGGATTGGAAGAAGAGAGTAATGAAACACCTGTCTTTAATGGTAGCGGACAATGGCACAGAAGGGCATATCTTTATCTCAAAGGAGATAAGGTTGTCTTTGATTGCTCTGATGATGAATATGGGCCAATAGAATTTGGTATTGAGGATCTGGAGAAAGCACTGAAAGTTCATAAAAGAGAAGAATAGCAAAAAAGGCTTAGAATATTCTAAGCCATTTTTGTGCGCCATATATAAAGGAATGTAGAATGAGACAATGGCGGGAAAATCCAAAGAGCAAAGAGCAGAGGAACTAAAAGAAAAAGTGATCTCTCATTATTTGAATTGCAAAAGTGGAGTGAGAGTAAGAATACTAATGGATAATCAAACTGGATCTATAATATCAGGTCTCACAACAGAAGAATGGCACGAAATTCTGATTAAAGAATTAGGTGTGAATGAATCAGAAGTGCCTTTTTATGAAAGATCTAATCCCAAATGGATAAAAACAGATATCTAGAATAAATCAATGAGAATATTTTTACTGGGTGATTCATTCACCGATAACGTTTATCCGGATCTGCTCGAAAGAATAAGCACAGGGAACACCGAAGGACACCAAAGTGCTACCCTGAAATACACGCAGAAGATAAAGAAAGAGAATTTACCGGATCCCCTTCATTTCGAAGACTATCTTAGAATGTGGGGTCATGATGTTATTAATTTTGGTTCTAATGGATGCACAAACTATGATATCTTTTATAAATTCATTCGGATAGATTCTGAATTCAGAGAAGGAGATAGGATCATTATAAACTGGACGGGAATGAACAGGTATAACTGGATAGGCAAAGCGGGAAATAATATGTCCATCAACGGAGGATTACCTGATGATTATGAAACCAATCCCAAAACAAAAGTTTTATTTGATCAATATTTACATAGGATGGAGAGCAGTAAGCAAGGAGGTTATCTATTTAATCATATGGCTCCTTTCGCTGGGTATCTTCTAAAATTGAACGAGAGGTATAAGCCTATCATGTGGATTCCGAATGATTTTCCAAATGAAGCTTTCAAAGAGCAGAGATTCTATACCAATGAACCTTCTAATGAAATATTCAAAGGGATAATACCAGAATTTGATAAGCTCACTATAAAGGGCGAGACAGATATAGATGATAGACATTTTGGGAGATGGGGAAATTTCTATTGTGCTGTTATCTTTAATACGATTCTGGAGTACACTAAAGATGCAGATCATGATGGATATTACACTAAGGATAGAGAACTCTCAGATAGAATAGAACAAGCAATCCGAGAATCCAAACCTGATATAAGGTCAATCTCTTTTTTTAAATAATATATAGGAAGAATATAATTAAATTAATATGGCATATTCAGAAAAAGTAATTGATCATTACCAAAATCCTAAAAACGTTGGAACACTAGATAAATCTAAATCCAATGTGGGAACTGGTTTAGTAGGTGCTCCTGAATGTGGGGATGTGATGAGATTACAGATTGAAGTAAATGATAATATTATAACTGACGCAAAATTTAAAACTTTTGGATGTGGAAGTGCTATAGCAGCAAGTTCATTAGCAACTGAATGGTTAAAAGGTATGACATTAGAACAAGCAATCAAAATGGATAATATGGAACTGGTAGAGGAATTAAATTTACCTCCGGTTAAAATACATTGTTCGGTACTAGCAGAAGATGCTATCAAATCAGCTATTAATGATTACCGCATAAAGAATGATATGAACAAATTAATATTTGAAAATTAATTATGATTACAATTGGAGACAAAGCTCTTGAACACGTTATTGAATTGATGGCGGCAGATGGGATCTCACCAGAGACACACTTTCTGAGAGTGGGAGTTAAAGGAGGTGGCTGTAGTGGACTATCATATATGATGGATTTCGATGACACAGTAACTGAAATGGATGAGATGATTGATCTGAAGGTCGTTCGTGTTATCATTGATAAAAAGTCTGTCCTATACCTATACGGTACTCAATTAGAATACTCGGATGGACTCAATGGTAAAGGATTTCATTGGGCCAATCCTCAAGCAAGCAGAACATGTGGCTGTGGTGAAAGCTTTTCTCTCTAATCTAGATCTTCCCAGATTTTGCTATCCGAATTGTAGACATACAATAATTCAGGAACACTAGACAAATCACTCACATCAGGCTTACCTAGTATGGTAAAATGCTTGGCATAGACAAAGACAAATAGTGATTTAGTGTTTCTTCTTTTCTTTGCTTCATAGACTGCAGTGTATCGGTGGCTGTATACTTCAGTCTCAATCCCGAAGTCAATAGTGATCCTATCATAACTACCCAAAGACTTAGTCTTACCTAAGACACCTGTTTGATATGCCACATTCTCTACCATAACAAAATGCCCATCCTTATCTATATGCTCCAGATCTTCTGCATCCCCAATATGTCGGTGGTAATGTCCCTTTGCCATATCCTAAATATAGTACAACGTTTCGAGAATATTTTCTGTAGACTAAACATTTTATTTCCTCGTCAAAGTTTCTTATATTTGTTTCAAATAATAACTCATGAACAAAACCTCCTTAGATTGGTTCTTAGAGAACCTCCCAGAAAGATTCAAGAATGCCATTCATAACACATGCCAGGAAGAGATTCAGAAAGCCAGAGAGTTGGGAAAGACCGAGATAACAGAGGCTTGGGACAGTGGGCATTATTATGCATCTTATGGACATAACACAGAAATCGAATTGGATGCAGAGAGATACTATAGCCAGACGTACAAAAAAGATATATAGATCAAAATAACATATAAAGAATGAAATACGTAAAACTTTTTGAAAACTGGGCGAGTGACGAAACAACAAGAACACTTGATCTATCCAGATTTGTAATGGACACATCGGGAGAAGGAGAATCCGTTTTTATTATGGAAATGGAAGGACACTATTATATTTATTTAGGCGATAAACAAACATGTATGGAATTGGAGCGAATGGCTTCCCAGCATTTCCACACTGAATATTGGCACCATCCTGGAATTTCCTTTGTTGGGATCTCAGGGGATGGAACAGCATGGGTCGCAGGGGACAAGCTAGATGATCCGGCTGATGATAATTATAATCTGGTAGTTATGGGTCAAAATGGCTCGGAGAGTTTCAATGACGAAGCATTAGAAGAAGCATATTTAATTCCTCTTAGAAGAGGCTTGGTGATAGAGGTTGATGCTGAACATGCATCCCGTGAAATTGCACTGGACGAATTGGTAGATATGATCCAGGATTTTGACAAAACACACAGGGAAGAGATGAAAGACTTTCTAGACAGAAACCCAGATATTCCTAGAGGATCATACTAATAGATTATACCAAAGAGGCTTAGAGGGATCTAAGCCTTTTTTGTGAGCGGATATATAAAGCACTATGAAACACATCAGACTATACGAGGATTACAAAGACGAGTTAGGGCCAATGGCCCGAGATATATTTGGACTAACCAGTAAGATCGTTGTGAAAAATACGTTGATGTGGGAAATGGGCAAATGGATAATGGAAGGACCGATCGAGCATGAGAAAGAGGCAAAAAAGATAAGAAAGAGGATAGAAGATGCCATATGGGATGCAAAGGTGGAATGGGAAGAGCTAGAGGATAACGACGAGTCTGAGGGTGACGAATTTGAATATCAACAGGATAAAATAGAAACTGGTATGCCTGAGGAGCAAGCAGATCTAGCCCGAATAGGATGGAGAATCTATTGGGAGGAAGAAAATACCGAAGACTAATCAATGAATTTAAAGAACAAAAGAAAAGGCTTAGACAAACTCTAAGTCTTTTTTGTGGGGTTGTGTATCCGATTATTAATTAATGTGGATAGATGATCCCATCGGAATATGAGATTAGGAAACCTCTTATGTTTAAAAGTCTATAAAGTAAAACCCGTTCTATGTTAGAAATTGCCCAAGAGATTGTTAGAGGTGCAACCATCGCAATGATCTCAGTGTTTCTGTTTGTCTCCGTGTGTTACATGTTCATTCTTTCGATGATGTTTGCTTGGAGACTCTTCTCGAAAGCTATGAACAGGTTATTAAAAGATTAAAACTTTATGAAAATTTTAGAAATCATTGTGATAGGACTCCTCTATGTAGGGGTATTCTCCCTCATAGGACTATTCATTAAACTCATGTCCAAAGACAAGACCATTTATTAAAAGTGGCGACGTATGAGTATAGAAATTTACACCCACACTATAGACAAGTACCTTTCCTGGCAGGAAGCACGAGATCTGTGCCTTTCCTTAGGAGAAGGCTGGAGGCTACCCACCTTGTGGGAATTAGGCTATATCCATAAGCTAGGTAAAGAAGGCAAGATCCATTTAGGCAATTATGGTTGTTGGGGAGATAGGAGAGACGATGATTTTGCTTGGAGTAAAGGATTTCACACAGGAAATATTTATTTAAATCCTCTGGGCAATCTTAATTATGTTCTACCAGTTCGAGATATATAAATCCATGGAATTTATCTCACTTTTTGAAGAATTTGATCCCAACATTAAAGCAGACAGTGCTTCTTACAAGAAGTTAGTGCAGACTATTAAATTCCTAGAGGGCAAGAAGAAGATTCTATTCTTAACAACTTCTAATCGAGGAGCGTATGCAATTAAGGAATTAGGTGAAGTTCCTAAATCAACCCAATTAGCTAAATTGATCCAAGATTATCTTGGTCAGAGCAAATGTGATCTGATAGAAGTACCGGATCTGAAGATCTATCCTTGTGAAGGCAACGTCTCTCATAGAGAAGGTAATTCATGTGGAGTCAAAAAAGCTAAATTAGGAGACAAGGAGAAAAACCCATCTGGCAATCATCGCTGCTGGGCTAGTTTCAATAACGAGGACGATGAACTTTGGAAGATCTCCCTAAAACTTTTAGAATGCGATGCAGTCGTGTTCTGGGGATCAGTACGTTGGGGTCAAATGAATTCAGAATATCAAAAATTGATTGAGAGACTAACCTGGTTAGAGAATAGACATTCCAATCTAGGAGAGTCTAACATCTTAAAGGGCATATCAGCAGGTCTGATCTGTGTTGGTCAAAACTGGAGAGGCAAAGAAGTGATCCAAGTGCAGAAGGAAGTCTTAGCATTCTTTGGCTTTGATGCTGCTCCCGAACTGTCTTGGAATTGGCAGTTCACGATGGATAAGAATGATGAGACCCCAAAAAGTTACAAGCAAGCAGGCAAGGATTTTGATGAGACATTTCATCTGGATTAACTAAGAATATATAGATCAAAATAACAATTAGAATGAAACACATTAAATTATTTGAAGCCTGGGATCAGCCAGAGATCTGGTTTGCAGACTTTCATTTCAAGGATAGAAAAATAGAGCTTCCGAATCAGGAGATGCTTGATAGTTTGGGCCTAAAATTAGAGGCTTATGATAATTATGGATTCACCCTGCTAGGTTCAAGAGAAGGTTTAAACGAATATGCTAAGGAATCTGGAAATATCATGGTAGTGGCTGGAAAAGCGGATTCACACGGAACCTCAAGAATGCATCACGACCTGGATGAAATCCCTTATGATTACACAGAGGAAGAGAAATCAACAATAGAATTTTTCAACGGTGATGAAGTGACAGGTCCAGATAAGAACAAATGGGATGCAAAGGATATTGCAGCTGTCATAGACGCTGAGATGGAACAAGCATACGACGCTCATCTGCAAAGCGGAGGTGATCAAGATGATAAAGAATTTCTGAGAGATATCTTTCTCAAACACGAAGACGAATTATACGATCTTGGATATACAGAATCTTAAGATCAGAAAAGGCTTAGAACGATCTAAGCCTTTTTTGTGGGGATATATAAAGGCATGAGACACATCAGACTATACGAGAACTTCGAGGATCATTTAGATCCATTCACCAGGGATATCTTCGGTCTGACATCCGAGGTGGAGATAGTCAATTACGATGACGAATGGTCTTATGTCATGATAGGACCTTCAGAGAATGAGAGGGAAGCAGAGGCTGCAGCAGAGAAGATACGCCCTTATATCATACAAAGATACCAGGATTGGTTCGTAGAGGATGATGCAGAGGACACAGGAATAAACGATTACATAGATGACTATGTCTTCAATCACATACCAAAGTCACTCTACGAACCGATAGGCTATAAGATCTCTCGCAAGCCTATAAAAGAGTAGATATATAAATCAAATCAACACAGAAGAATGAAACACATCAAATTATTCGAGGCATTTCAAGGCGAGACCTCTAGAATGGTTATCTACGATTCAAGCTATGATTGGCAATATATCATTGAAGGACCTATAGAGCATGAGGACCGAGCCAGAGAGATAGGAGCAGAGATGCACGATCATCTGGTGGAAGAAGCAGATTATTATTTTGAGACCATCAGAAAAGAAGATGACGATGAAGCCGAGAACACTATCACTTTTGAGGAGTACATGAGAGATGTGATAGATTATATGGATAATGAGAAGGAAGAGCTGGCCAAGATAGGCTGGGAGATCAAATTGGAAGAAGGACAGCATTTTCGTTTTCGCGACACTCCTTAGTCATATATAAGAAGCAAGACCACACATAGAGAACCATAGAGATATGGCTTATCCCAAAGGACCTTTTAATCGAGGTCCTTTTTTGTGTGTCTTGAAACTTTTGTCTGAAACATTTTATATCTTCGGCTAATTCCTGTACATTTGACTCATAAATCAAAGAAGGAATGTTAAGCGAAAGAATAAAAAAGAAATTAGCTAGAAAAGTTAAGGATTGTTCAGACATAAACGATTATAGACAGATAGACGGAATGGACAGCTCTGAAAAAGGATCCCTTTTTGAGGATTATTTTAGTAAATTTCTATTCTTAAATCATCCCAAATTTAAACTATTAGGAGTAAATCAGGTTTTAAAGGTTAATGACACAGGAGCTACCAGTATAATTGAAAAGATAGGAATACCTGCTAAAGATCTTGGAACAGATAAATTAGTTCTTTTAGATAATGGCGATGTTTGGTTTGTCCAAGATAAATTTAGAAGTAATCAAATCTCATTAGATCTTGGTGACATCTCAACGTTTG
>Ga0114974_10004264_pt1 | contig 10705 bp, 8 predicted proteins | sample S_130206_EF_Meta_FD_87318 | JGI IMG/M metagenome (GOLD analysis project Ga0114974, IMG submission 87318) | Freshwater microbial communities from Lake Simoncouche, Canada to study carbon cycling - S_130206_EF_MetaG | ecosystem: Environmental > Aquatic > Freshwater > Lake | place: Lake...
AACAACGCCTCATAAGCTGGGAAATAAGTGTCGTACTTGATCGAAAGGTAAGGCACACTGTCGTAGATTCTTTTCAAACTAGAAGGCATTTGAATTTCCTTTTGTACGCCCAGTTGTATACATAGACGATGGCTTAGCCGGGGTAACTTGTCAGGATAGGAAATTACCCTGACGACGAAGAACACCAAGCCTGGAAGCGTGCCAATGCATAGTACGTTCGATGGCGGTTCTTATGTCAAAAGCCTGACGTAGGCCAAGAGCCGATTGCACATGCTGCAAATCGGGAAAGAAGTCGTGCCGTCGCCCACCGTTTGTCGGCTGGCTCTTGTAGACCAATTGTGGATTGGGAACTGTGTTTTCGGCTACTAGGTGCGCAACTTCGGCGTGACTGATTGGTTCGCCTCCGCCCACGTTGTAAACGTCACCATCCAACCCGTCCAACAATATTTTTAGTAACCATGCAGCTGCATCACTACCGTAAATGTAACTACGTCTGGTAGCACCGTCATCGTGAAGGCGGATGTCATTGCCCGCCAGCGCGTCGCGTATGAAATTATTTAGTGCCCAAGGCGCATCCAGCGGCTGAAACGGGCCAAAAAAGGTAAAGGCTCGCGCTGTGCTGACGGGTATTCTGTACTGACTCGCGTAGAGATTTGCCAGACACTCAGACCCACGGCGCGATTCAGCATACACGTTGTGTACACGAGCGAACTCCAACACGCCGATGTCTGTCTCCCGCAATGCTTTCTGCTGCAATTGACCGCCAAGAACGAGGCCTGAGCTGATATTAACGAAGCGATGCAGCAGCTCCAATCTGGCAGTAGCAGCCAGCGCGTGCATCATCCCAGATAACACCGTCTCATAAACACGAAATGGATCAGAGGCGTGAACACGGGGGTCAGCAATGCCCGCAGCAAATAGCACCAGACTGACATCCCTAGCCAATTCAAATGATGAACGGACATCGATAGTTTGTAGGTGAATATCGTCACGACCGGCAAGGTGTGGGTTCCCCCGACTCCATGCATCGACCGAGCGGCCTAGAAGATCCAAACGAACTCGGCAGCCCAGATCGTCATTCAACGCCGCAACCGTCTCAGCCAGCCATGTGCCAATGAATCCAGTGCCACCAATCACAGCGATACGGTGCCCGGCGAGACGGTGTTGCAGTTCAGGCTGAAGTTGCAGGGACTTTAGGCAATCTTTGCGAATCGATCCTGGAAGGTCGTTAGACATTAGTAACCTCAGCACCTAATTGTTTACTTTTAAGGGCCAGAGCCACTTCAAGGATCAGACTTTCCTGCCCCGCAACAGCGTTACGGCGGCCTAGCTCAAAAAAGATATCGCGGGGATCTACGCCATGCTCTTGACCAATACTATTAACCTGTTTAATGAACCCGGAAAATACGCCTGACAATCCTGAAACAACACTAGTGGAAGAGATGTAGGGCAACGACTTAATCATGGTCTTCTCCGCTAAGTCCGCTGCATCCAGTATTTTGTAGAGGTCTATGCCGGTCTCAAAGCCCATTTGCTGAAAGACTGCAACAAGCACTTCCAGCTGCGCATTACCAGCGCCCGCCCCAAACCCACGGGCACTGCCATCGATAATGCTCGCACCGGCATCTACCGCCGCCACTGAGTTAGCGATACCCATACCCAGGTTGTTGTGCGCATGGAAGCCTACAGGAATGTTCAGCGCAGCTACCAGCGCCGAGATTCGACGGGTGACATCCGAAGGCAAATAGGCCCCGGCCGAGTCCATGATCACCAAGCCTTCGGCACCGTAAGCCTCCATCTTGCGAGCCTCATCCGCCAGCATTTCGGGCGAAGCCATGTGACTCATCATTAGCACGCCATATACTTCCTTGCCCTGCTTTCGCACGTATTCGATATGTCGCTGGGTAATGTCAGCCTCGGTGCAGTGCGAAGCAATACGAAATACATCTACCCCCAGATCCATTGCCATGGCCAGATGACGTTGTATCGTGCAGAAGCCGGGGATGGCATGAACCGCCATCTTGGAGCGAGGCAGGTTTTCGCGAGCAGTCTTGAGAATAGATTCATCCGATAGCGCGCATTCGCCCACTAACATCGAAGAGGCCCCCAATCCATTGCCATGACCAACCTCAACGATAGGAACGCCGGCGCTGTCGGCTGCCACGCAGTAGGCCGCGAACTGTTCCTGCGATATCTGATGACGAACTGCGTGGTTGCCGTCGCGCAAGGTCGGATCGCTAATCAGGATCTTCTTACCCATATTGTTCACTCCGCCCGTTGTAAGGCAATACGCTCGGCGATGCCGATTGCGGCACAGTTGATGATGTCTAGGTTGCCAGCGTAACGTGGCAAGTAGTCACCATTACCTAGAACTTTTACCGTCGTCACGACCCTATCGCCCTCGATGGTGGGGGGAACAATCAGTTGGTAACCGGGCACGTATTGCGTAATACGTTTTAGCATCTCGTCAACCGAAGCTCGAATCCGAATCACGTCCGGGTTTCTAATCTTCGCGTAAATGGTTGTTTGCATATCAATCGGTGGGCGTGCCGGGTTGAGAATCAGGATAGCCTTTGCCCGGCGAGCGCCGCTGAATTTGATCAGGGCCTGCTCAGTAGTTTCGATGTACTCGTCCAAATTGGCGCGTGTGGCAGGTCCGGCGCTACGAGATGCAATGCTGGAAGCCACCTCGATGTATTCAATATCTTCGTGCACTGCTGCGATTGCGTTTGCGATGGGTACCGAGGCCTGACCACCGCAAGTGATCATATTAATATTTTTCGCACCATGCGCGATGATCTGATCGGCATTGATTGCGGGCACGCATAACTCGCCAATTTTGGCTGGCGTCATATCTATGACCATCCTGCCTAGCGTCTGCAGCACTGGCCAATGATCCACATGTGCGGCCGCAGACGTGGCGTCAAATACCATATCGATGGTGGCGGCCTGTTGCACGATAGCTGCGATCCCGCGGTCGGAAATCGGCACGCCGAGTTGGCTGGCTTTTTGCATGCCGTCGGAGCGAAGGTTCCGCCCCACAAACAGCACACATTCGAGTTTAGTTGAGCGCATCGCCTTGATTAGCAAATCGGTGCCGATGTTGCCAGTACCAATTATGGCAACTCGAGTCTTATCTATTGCCATTGCTTTTTTCCATGAATTTTCACCAGTAATCCGAAATCCAAGATCGCATTCGTTTCAGTTACCACACCTTCCATCGATGAAAACCGGGGCACGTAGGCGAATTCCGCGGCTTTACGATTGCGGGAATAGTAATAAGGTTTAGAACCGGTCGCATTCACAGCAACCCTTTCCCCAGACTCGGCATATTCATATTTCAATCCGAACTGCCGTTGCATTGTTTCTAGCAGAGTCGGCTTGTCGATCGCTTCGCGCGTATAACAATCGACCGCACAATTGCGCGGTGGTGCGGCAAGAACGCGGTCAACAAGTTGGCAAAAATCTTCAGGATGAAGGAAGTCTCGCACCATGTAATCGGATGACGTTTTTAGTGTTTGTTTATCGCGAATGGCTCGGACAATATCCGTAATGAAGAACCGCGCCTCGACATCTTGTGATCGACTGAAATAATTGAAGACCCGCAAGTCCACGATTGCCAGGTCGGGGCTGCAACGATGGCGGACCTCGGCATACATCTTTGCGATCGCGTAATAATCTTGTGGCGCGATATTGTTGATAGCAACCCGGGCCTCTGTAGAATCACACACTGGCTCAGTAAAACTGTTGCCATATACTGCACCACTTGAGAGAAACAAATAACGTCGCCCGGGGTTCACTGCTAGCCCCGCGAGCACCATATCATCGAACTGTCTGGTGACATCGAGTATCGATGCGCCCATTTCTGCAGCTCGACGAGGGTCACCAACGCCAACAAAGTTGATCACCGCATCGTGAGGCAATTCGCCATATTGGTGATATGAATGCAGCGAACAGGCGGCGGAAATTCCTTGCATCTCAAGCCAGGCGCGTATGGCTGGTAGAGCGCGACCATACAGTTGTAACCCAGTCCGCCCCTGCTTCACCATTGAGCAGATCAAGTCGCGCGCGATCTGACTGCTGGCGCCGAGAATTGCAATGGGTTGCAACATTTAGCCGGAGCGACCTTAGCGCAACGTTCTTGATTTCCCGTGGACACCCACGAGCATTGCTTTCTCAAGCGTTTCGATCGGCAGCAGTGGCGACAAATCTTCTAATGGCGGGGAAACCAGTGCGCCCTGTGGCGTCGATGCGACTGAAAGTTTGGGTACGAATAACTGCTCTGGATGCATGAATACCTCACAGATCACCGGGCCGTTAATGGCTTGCACCCTTTCGAGCACACCGTCGCAGTCTTCCCAGGATCGTATCTGAAAGGCGGGGATATCGAAGGCAGCAGCGAGCTTGGTAAAGTCGGGACATGACAGACCAGAACTCTTGTTCGTCCCTACGTATCCGGCTTTATTGAAAAGTGCATTTTGCGTATGCTTAATCATCAAATAACCGTCATTGTTGAAAATGAACAGTTTGATGGGGAGCTGGTGATGAACGATGGTCTGCAGTTCCTGCAAGTTCATCATCATGCCGCCATCACAATTAAGGCACATCACCTCACCTCGATCTGTAGCGAAGGAGACGCCAATCGCCGCCGGCAGGCCGTAACCCATTTCCCCCAAACCAGTCGAGGTCATCAGCCGCTGAGTAGGCCCAAACTTTAGTACCTGGTGACCACACAAGAGCGCAGTGCCCATATCTGTGACCACTATTTGATTTTCTTTAAAGACGCGGTTGAGTCGCTCCATGAAGCGGTAAGAATTGATAAATCCCTCTGAATCAGCATGCTCTGCGCCAATCCAGGGAAATTCTTCCCGGTACAATTCGCAGCGCTTCAGCCATTCTGTTTTTGTACCGATTCCCTTGGAAGCGGCTTGACGCAATGCGTCGATAAAAGACCCCGCGTCGGCATGTATAAATTCACGCACTCGATCACCGAACTTGTGACCTTCGGTCTCATCAATGTCTACCAAGTCGATCTCAGCACTGCGCGCCAACTCGGCTAAGTCATAGCCAACCTGAGGAATTGCCAAGCGAGTGCCTATAGCCAACACATAGTCGCTATTCTGCAGCACGAAGTTGGCAGAACGCTGCCCATAGACCCCCGCACGGCCGAAGACGCGTGGATGATCGGAGTCCACCATATCAATCCCCGCCCAGCTCACCAGCGCGGGGATATTCAGTTCGTTGATAAGTGACACCACACGATCGGCCGCCCCAGCGAGCCGTATACCATGTCCGAGCCACAGCACTGGACGCTGAGCTTTGCGCAGCGCCTCTACAACGCGTGTGATCACCACATTAGAGGGCCCCAAACGTGGCGTGACATTTGGTTTAAAGTTTTCCAGTGAAGAAACTTCGAGACGTGCAGATTGCACACTCATTGGAATTTCCACCCAGACCGGGCCCGGACGACGATCCAAGGCAATGTGCGCAGCCTTTCCCAGTTGGTAGAGTGTCTGCGTCGGGTCTGTCACACGTACAGCGTACTTTGTGATTCTCTCTACCATCTGCACTGAATCGTAGCCCTGCACACCCCACATGCGCAGAGGATTTTCCGGCGTGCAAAACTTGCCGTTCTCATTGCCAGCGATGACCAGACCCGGCACCGAATCAGCCCAAGCGGAAACCACACCGGTCACCCCATTTGCCGAACCGCCTCCAGTCGTTAGCAATGCGGCAGCAAGCCTGCCGTGAGTACGGTAATAGGTCTGCATCGCCATCGTAGCGGCCTGCTCATGATGCACGCAGACAATCTCGGTATACCCACGGCGTGTAATTGACTCAAACAGATGAACATTGCCAGCACCAATAATACCGAACGCATGCTTCACGCCTAGTTGCTCTAGGAGCATTGCCACCGCATCACTAACTTTGATTTCGTTTTTCATGTTGTTGCCCGGTCAGAAATTTATTCCAAAGAACTCTTCGAGCTTGTCAGCAATATAGCCGAACTGCTGATTACACTGCGCAGGAAAGGTTCCCGCACGGCAGGCCGAATGCAGAGCAATCGGGTTATTTAAGGATTCCCTAATGATTCGGTGCGAAATCGCATTAATCAAACGCCACGCCGAGGTAGCCCTCAATCTTGCCGGCGGCGAACTCCATCATTTCTTTCGTGAGGGCGGGTTGTACCCCGATCCAGAATGTGTTGTTCATTATGTTGTCAGTGTTGGTCAGGTCGCCACTGATCCGGTACTTGGCGCATTGCATGTAGGGCTGGCGGGTCAGGTTGCCGGCAAACAGCAAACGTGTTCCGACCTTGTTCTGATCCAGGTAGGTCAGCAGGTCGAGGCGGGACACTGGGCTGTTGTCCTTGAGCGTGATCGGAAAACCAAACCACGACGGGTCTGAATGCTCTGTGGCCTGGGGCAACTGTACAAACTCTTCGCAATCTTTAAGGCGCTCTTTCAAAAAAGCAAAGTTGTCTTTGCGTGCCTGGATGAATTTCGCGGCCTTCTCCAATTGCGCAAGGCCACATGCGGCCTGCATGTCGGTGATCTTGAGGTTGTAGCCAAGATGACTGTAGGTGTACTTGTGGTCGTAGCCCTTCGGCAAATCACCCAGCTTCCAGCCAAAGCGCTTACCGCAAGTATTGTCTTTGCCTGGCATGCAATAGCAGTCACGCCCCCAGTCGCGAAAGCTCTCCGCAATGGTTTTGAGCTCGTCATTGTTGGTGAAAACCGCGCCGCCCTCACCCATGGTGATATGGTGTGCAGGATAGAAACTCAGGGTTGCGATGTCACCAAAGGTGCCAACCATCTGACCGCGATAGGTGGCGCCCAAGGCATCGCAGCAATCCTCTACCAGCCATAAATTGTGTTTCTTGCAGAGTGCCGTCACCACATCGAGGTTAAAGGGGTTGCCCAGGCTGTGCGCCAGCATGATGGCCTTTGTCTTCGGTCCGATCGCCGCCTCGATCTTGCTTGCGTCGATGTTGTGGGTGTAACGATCTACGTCTACGAACACAGGAACAGCGCCGAACTGCAAGATGGGATTTACGGTGGTGGGGAAACCCGCAGCAACACCAATCACCTCGTCACCTTGGCTAATGGCGCGCGCACCCAGCTTCGGAGAAGTCAGGGTGCTGAATGCCACCAAGTTAGCCGATGATCCCGAGTTCACGGTAATTAGATGCTTCACCCCTATGAAGGCTGCCAACTTCTTCTCAAACTCGGTATTGAAGCGCCCCGTAGTTAACCAGCCATCCAAAGAAGCTTGAACCATGTTCCGCAATTCGGCAGCATCTAAAAGCTTGCCGGAGGGCGGCACAACAGAGATGCCGGGGAAAAAGGGTTGTGGCGCGAGCGTGATCGCTGCGTATTCGCCAACCAGTTCATCTATCTTGGCGCGCAGCGCTTGGGCTTTTGAGTTTTCCATGTCCAATGTCTTCAAGTTTACGATCTCGCTACGAGGGTCTGATAGTTATTAATTTGGGCGAGTGTAAAGGCATGCATATCTTGGTTCTCGAGTCCCGCGCGGGCCCATTCCACAGTAAGCTGAAGGCTAGCGTCCAGGTTAAGGGCCGGTCGCCATGTCAATCGATGCGTCGCTTTGGAGATATCCAGTCGCAGCAAGGAGGCCTCGTGCGGGTGATTCGCCCCGTCCACTCGCCACATCGCAGAGTCGCCCCACTTGGCGGCTAACTGCCGCACGATCCACTCCACGGTTTGCGCATCGTCCTCACGCGGGCCGAAGTTGAACGCCTCGGCATAGGAGGCGCCATCGGTAAAGAGGCGCTCAGCCAGCGTGAGATAACCACGCAGAGGCTCCAGCACATGCTGCCACGGTCGCACGGCGTGAGGGTTACGAATCATGACTGGCTCGCCGCGCGAGAAGGCGCTCAAGATGTCGGGCACTAAGCGGTCTTCGGCCCAGTCCCCCCCGCCAATTACATTACCAGCGCGCGCCGACGCCAACGCGAGCTGATGCTGCGAGAAGGTCTTCGCGTTGAAAAAGGAATTGCGGTAGGCGGCAGTGACTAACTCCGCGCATCCCTTGCTGCTGCTGTAGGGGTCAAAGCCACCCATGGCCTCGTTTTCGCGGTAGGGCCACAGCCATTCACGGTTCTCATAGCACTTGTCCGTGGTCACATTTACCACAGCACGCACGCCCGCACATTGGCGCACGGCTTCTAGCAGATGAACCGTACCCATGACATTGGTGGAATATGTTTCTACGGGGTCGACATAGGAGCGCCGCACTAGGGGCTGCGCAGCCATATGGATCACGACCTCTGGAGCCGCCTCGCGAATAGCCGCCAGCAGTTTTTCGCTTTCACGGATATCACCCATGATAGAGCGCATGCCAAGGCCAACATTTGCCTCCTCAAACAAGTTAGGTAGGGTCGGTGGTTGTAAGGCATAGCCAGTAAGCTCTGCCCCCAACTGTTGCAGCCACAGACTCAGCCAGCCGCCCTTGAAACCAGTATGACCGGTTAAGAAAACACGCTTGCCTCGCCAGAAGCTCGGATTCACGCCCAAACCTTCCAAGGGGCTTGGCCTGATTGCCACAGCTCCTCTAAATGCGTTTTGTCGCGCTGCGTGTCCATCGGTTGCCAAAAGCCATGATGTTGATAGGCGGCAAGCTCTCCGCGCTCAGCGAGGGTTTCGAGCGGCCCGCGCTCCCAAACGCAATCGTCTCCATCGAGCAGGTCGAGCACCGACGGGGATAGGACAAAAAAGCCACCATTGATCATGCCGCCGTCGCCCTTGGGCTTTTCCTCAAAGGCTCGGACCTTGTCACCCTGCAAATCCAGAGCGCCAAAGCGGCCCGGAGGGAGGGTGGCTGTGAGCGTGGCCTTGACCCTATGCGCTTTATGGAAAGTAACGAGTTCAGCAATATTGACATTACTTACCCCGTCTCCGTAGGTAAAGCAGAAGGCCTCTTCATCTTTAACATGAGGTGCAACGCGACGCAGGCGGCCGCCCGTCATAGTTTCTTCCCCAGTATCGATCAAGGTCACCCGCCAAGGCTCCGCACTTTGCTGGAGTACTTGCATGCTGTTGTCGCGCATGTCGAAGGTGACGTCGGACATATGCAAAAAGTAATTTGCAAAATACTCTTTGATCATAAAGCCTTTGTAACCACAGCAAATCACAAATTCATTCACACCGTAGTGCGAATAAATTTTCATGATGTGCCACAAAATCGGCTTGCCGCCGATTTCAATCATCGGCTTGGGTTTCAAGTGCGTTTCCTCGGATATTCGAGTGCCAAGACCGCCAGCCAGAATTACCGCCTTCATCTGTTTTCCCTATTCAGATTGGATTATTTTTTTCGACTATTTCCTGATAAGTGCCAACTCGCTTGACCCCGCCACCTGCAAACTCAATCACTTGCGTGCAATTCCGCAGCGTGGTTAAGCGGTGTGCGACGATCAGTATCGTCAGGTCACTACCCAGACTGTTGATCGAATTCATCACGGCATGTTCCGTCTCGCTATCTAAAGCGCTGGTTGCCTCGTCAAAGACGATTACATCGGCTTCTTTGTAGAGAGCACGTGCTATTCCGATTCGCTGCCGTTGCCCACCTGAGAGTCGAACGCCCCGTTCTCCGACAACCGTCCCATACCGGTCTGGCCAGGCTTCAATCGTGTCTGCTATTTGGGCTCTCTGCGCTGCCCGCTGTATTCTCTCGGGGTCAATTTGATCTAAAGGTATGCCAAACGCGATATTTTCTGCGACAGATGCATCAGCCAAAAATATTGATTGCGGGACGTGCGCTATGTGCGTCTGCCATGTTCTGCAATCCGCAGCATTGATGACTTTCCCATCGACTTTTAAAGCACCTTCCGAAGGTGACAGCAAACCCATAGTAATGTCCAGCAGGGTGCTTTTCCCGCTTCCAGTCGTGCCAATAAAACCTATGCGACTGGTTTTAGGGATCGTTAAATTTAGGTCTTGGAAAACCCAGGGTTGATTTTCTGCATAATGAAATCCAACTCGTTCAAATGTTATTTCTTTTTGAAATGCAAGCGGATGTGAAGGGGGGGAGTCAGCGTAGTCGGGCAGAGGTTGATCAAGGAATTCCAATGCATCACTGAGTCCGGCTTGTCCGCCACGAATACTCGACAAGCTTGCATAGGCTAGCTGAAGTAGTGGCAGCATTCTTTGCGCAGCAAATGCTAACGTCCCGATCACAGGTATCGCTTCATCCAGTCCATCTGGACGTATAGCAAGCGAATAAGCCATTGCAGAAATCATAGCTAACCCAAGCGCCTCAACGATATATCGAGGGCTGACAGCAATGATGGCAATGTTGGCTTGCGCGCGGCGAAGCTGAGAGTCCGCATCGCGGTATATTTTTGAATAGGCTTTCTGGCTACCATCAATAATTACATCCCGGATTCCACCGAGGGCTTCTTGTAATACTTTGATAACCTGAGTTTGCTGTCGACTAATGAGTTGACTATTAGCTAACATGCGCCGACGAGTGATAACAATTGTCAGGGCGTAAATACCAACAAAGCTGCCGAGGGCCACTAAGGTGACTATCGGTTGTATTGAGAATAGGGCAAATAATACGGTAGTCATCATCAGTCCTGAGCTAATGATGACTAGTAGTGGCATTACAGCCTGGTGCACGATGCCATCCGCCTTAGAGCTAATCGCTACAATCACTTCGCTGGTATTGCGTGTTAAATGTACCT
>Ga0114974_10004265_pt1 | contig 10704 bp, 10 predicted proteins | sample S_130206_EF_Meta_FD_87318 | JGI IMG/M metagenome (GOLD analysis project Ga0114974, IMG submission 87318) | Freshwater microbial communities from Lake Simoncouche, Canada to study carbon cycling - S_130206_EF_MetaG | ecosystem: Environmental > Aquatic > Freshwater > Lake | place: Lake...
ATCCTAGAACCTGCCGTCATGTTGTGGGCATAACGAGTAGTGACTGTTGCAGTCGTTCCAGTACCTGTAATAGAAGTTACAAACAATGCGGGCTTCAAGGATGAGCCAGTAGAAAACTGAATACCTTTACCAGACTGGTAACGGAAATAACGGCGAGTTTGACGAATCAACTGTTGATTAGGCGCTCCACCACCAGCGGTAAATGCTACACCACCGTCAAAAGTACGAGGCTCCACATAACCAGCAGGACGGGCATAGAGCGTAGTAGTGTTAGCCACGTTGGTAATAGCCGCCGCTGTTACTGTTCCGTTAGTATTTACAAAAGTAAATGAGTTAGCCGATGGAACTGTTGCAACAACAAATGCACCATTGATAGATGTTCCTGTGCTAGTTGTACCTTTGATATAAATCAAACTGTCTTTTTGCAAACCGTGAGCGCCAGTTGTTGTACAAGTTACAGTAGCTGTACCGTCTGTTACAAACGCTGTTGTTCCAGTTAAGCTAATACCGCAGTTTGAATAAAAATAACCTACGTACACATAAGTGCCAGTTGCGCTATATTTTTCCCCTGCTGCTGGAGCAGTAGTAGGAATAACTGTAAATGTTGTACTAGCAGATACGCCAGCAAGAGTCATCCACCATCCATTTGCATACGCATCAGTTGCGTTTTGTATAAAGATTGGAGTCTGTGCTGCAATCGTAACTGCCGCCGCAGTAGTAATTGTTAATGTTGTTGTGCCTGTAATACTTGTAACATTCAAAGGCTGTTGCTGAATATTGTATACGCTTTGTCTATTGTTTTGAAGCGCAATAGATTCCCACTTGGTAGGTTGCGTACCATATTCAAAGTCGGTATCAATCAACGCCTGTGGTTGAGATACACGAAATTTTCCCACTGGGTCTTGTGCTCCCGGCGCAGGAGTAAAGTACGGCGTTGCCGCACCCGAAACACTAGTGCCTTGAATAGGAAGCGATTTGTTTGTTGCCGAATCTACGACGGTCCATCCACCTGACATATTAAACTCCTTAAAGCCAAAGAAGGGGGCCGAAGCCCCCACTTAATTAATCGAAGTTAGCGTATGGGTAAGTTGTGGAGTTACCAATGCTAGGGTCAGGTTGGGTATAGACAACTTGAATACCATATTTACCAGCAGTAAATGGTGCAGCACCGTTTGCGCCTGATACGTTAGTTGCCAATGTAATAACAACCTGAGAAATCAAAGAACCATTGGGGTCTGTATTAGCACCTGTGGGGTTAGTGATGTCGCCTGTTGTACCAGCAAACAAGTTGTTCAACTGAGTGGCACTGAAAGCAGTGGTCAAACTCTGACGGCCTGCGCTAAACGTAGTGCTTGATGTTCCAAGGGCTGCATAACGGGCTGTACCACCTGAAGCTGTAAAGCCGTTGCTCACCAAAACTTCCATGCCGGTAACAGTACCAGTGGTTAAAGTTTGGAGGGCTTGTACATCAACAATAACATTACGAATCAATGAACCGTAAGGCAAATAAAGAACTGCGCCGCGATAAAGAATCGTTGCTGTGTCAGCAGTGATTGTCGCTGCTACGGGTGGATACACAGTAGATGATGCTGTGTAAACAGTTGCGTTAGTGTTAGCGACGTTGTTTGACGAAACAAACACTCGGTTAGCACCAGCATAGTTTGCTGTGTAATTACCTGTGTTGGTCAAATCAAGAACGACTGACTGTGTTAGGACCGAGTAACCTACGTTACGAAGAGGGCCAAAACGGTTGTTGCCCTGTAGGACTGGGCCTTCAAATGTGGAACGTGCCATGACAAACTTCCTTATGCAAAAGAACTCTTACCAATCGTTGCATCGTCTGCTGGGGCAGTGGAGGTAAGAGCAATCACCCAGATGTGGAGAATATACACTATTTTGCAGGTGTGTCAATCAATTTATTAATTTCTTAAAGACTTAGTAACAGGTAATTTTTATTGTTTGTGGTTCGACACAGGTAATGCAATATAAGCATACGCGAAAAAGAAAAAGGCCCCTTGTGGGGGCCTTCTTTAGTACTTTTAGTTCTTGTTTTAGAAAGAACCAGAAGAACCAAAGACTCCAAGAGGGTCTGACCAGCCAAAGCTGTAACGCTCACGAGCCTTATAACGTACGTTGCCGGTATCAAAATCACCGTCCATTGAGTTTTGCAATGGTGTACGAACAAACATCTTCAAACCGTTAGGTACGTCAGTTGTCAAGAACCAAGCATTTGTGTCTGTCAAATAGTGGTTAACGGTGTACCCTTCGGGGATAGCGCCGTTATTCTTGATAGCGTTAATGTCGTTGTTGTTTGTACCAACGCGCAAACTTGTTTCCAAGAGGCGGGTAGCAACGAACATCAATGCAGGTGGGATTACCAGCTTTTTGGGCTTGGCGGCGATTAACAATCCACGCTCGTCTGTCCAAGCAGCGATTGCAATAACGGCGGCTTCCAAAGAAGTCTCGTTAAGGTCGGCTTGAGTAGAAGGAGTGTTTGCGTTAACACCACCGTTAACCAAGGGATGGGAAGCGCTAAACAGAGCAACGCCGTCACCGCCAGCATAAGCAGCAGAGAAGCCATTGTTCAAAGTAGCAGCAGCTTTAATCTGCTTGGTGTATGCCATAGCACGAGCCAAACCTTTGGTATAGCGGGCTGACAAAGAATCGTAGAGGTTATCTTCGATAGCTTCTTCAGTAATCGCAAAGCCCAAGGCGATGGTTTCGTGGTTGTAGCGGGTAGTCCATGCCTCTTGAGCATTGTCATAAGCGATGGCAGAACCCTCGTTTTTGACAGGAGCGGCAGAGAAGCCTGACAGCTTGGTCTCTTCTTCAAAGCTACGCTCTGAAGTTTCGATTTCGTACAGTTCTTTATGCTCTTCGCCGTAGCGTGCATACTCTAAACCGAACAAAGCGTTAAGACCCGGAAGGAGTTCCTTCAATAGTTGTGCGCGTGAAATAGCCATTTAAGTTACTCCTTAAGCTGTTTGAGTACCAAGAGCAGTGTAATACGAGTGCGTAGCGAAGTTAATCTTGCAAAGAACTTCTTGGTACTGCGTAAACACCATCGTGGATGCGGTTGGAATAACGGTAGCTGTAGCGGCGACTCCGCCAGCATTAACTACCCCGTATTGGGCATTAACAACAACTGAAGTTGCGCCAGCAGTTGTGACCGCCGTAGAAACGTAGTTTGCTGTACCAACAAATTGACCATTGGATGCCAAGAAACCAACATCTGTACCCACGGGGAGTGGTTGCAATGTGTTGTTGGTAGCCGACAAAGTCAAAGTTGTTGTGCCTGAAGACCATGTTGCTGTTCCCAAAGGAATAGCGGTCTCTTGAACCACGTCAATAATTTTAACGGGTAAAGCAGCAGTTGTAGCAGCAGAAGATGCCAAAATGCCGTTTGACGAGTTACCAGTATTGACGTTACCAGCCAAGTTAGAGATAGCCATGTTTAGACCAATCATGGAACGTGAAGCAGAACCAATAACGATTCCGCCTTGCGTAGTCACGACAGCAGCCTTGAACACTGTATCTGGGTCGTCGGTTACGATGGCGTATCCGTCTCCAGCTAAAGTAGAAGCAGGCCAGTACTGGCTAAAACGTTTTTGCTTGGACACCGGGTCTGTATAAGAACAGCCCAAGAAAATGCCTACGAAACCTTCTCCAGCCGCACCAGTGGAGGCAGAGCCACCAGTAGTAACTGCTAAACGGGTAACGAAGCCGCGTGTAATAGAAACAATATCGCCATAAAAAATGTTGGTGGCATAGCCGTATTGCACGGGGTAGTTACGAGTAGAACCCGAAAATACCTGTCCACCAATCAAGTTTACCGGCTTCAGTCCGTAAGGACCGCTAATCGTCGGAAAAGCCATTTGAGACTCCTTGTTAAATTAAGAACCAGAACCAAAAGTAACCTTCGAGCTACTCTCTTTAAAGAGTGGCATTCTTGGGTCGCTTTCTCTCATCAAATTGTTATCTACAGCGTCCATCTGGGCTTTGTTTTGGTTAGCAAAATATGCTCCCCGCTGTTTCAAAAACTCAGTTGGAATTTTGCAAAGCAACAATCCACCCACCTCGATGTTCCCTTTTAGAGGACCGTCAGTGGCTGCGTGCATCATCAATTCAGGATACTCCTCCGCTTTACAGGGTTCATATCCTTCGCGTAGCTTAGAAGAACGATTTTGAGGGTCGGCTTGTCCCATCATGCTGATGCGTACCCAACGGTGCGTCCAGCCCTCTCGTGGTTCGGGTGATGGTAAAGTTTCCGGGGGTTTCCATGCTGCTACTCTCTGAGTAACTGCGCGGGTATCCAGTTCACGGGCAAGGCGATTTTGCGCCTTCTCTTTTACTTGTTCCATCATATTTCCCTTCTAAGTTTGGCAACCTGTTTCGCATATTCTTCCATTGGCACCCCAAGGCGACGCGCAATGGCGGCTTCGGAAGCTTTTAGTTTTATACGATTAGGTGAGGTGCTACGTGTAGCAGGAGCTACAACAGCAGCAGGTTTTGCGGCACGGCGTGGAGATTCGTCATCTTCATCCGGTTCTGACGTTCTTTTTGGAGGCAGTTCGTCTTCCTCTTGGCTCTGAGCGTCTTCAAACTGCTCAGGAAATCTTCGGCGCATTGTTTTATCAATGGTTTTAAAGTACTCTTCAGTACCTATGTAATCCGGACCATACTGCTTTTGTAACTTTCTGTCAAGCCCCATAGCAGATGCCGTCATTTCTTCGTCTACTCCCCACCAATCACTGTTGTTTTCTACCCAACGCTGAGTGCGCTGATTAAGTTTTGGTTTCTCAGCTTGAGGTGGTTGAAATTCTCTTTCTTCGACTTCGATGGGCCTCATGTCTGAAGTTTTATCTAGTCTTAAAGTAGCCTTTGCTATTTCTGCTTGGGCTTCTGTGATTGCGTCTATATCACCTTGCTCGTAAGCTTCTTTGTATTTACGTTTGGCGTTCTCTAATTCACCTTGTGCAGATGACTGAGACTGCTCAATATACATTTTGCTACCGCTTGCAAGTTGCTGTTGGAGGCGTTTATTCTCCTCATACACTTGCTTGGCAAAGGTTTCCGCCGCTTCGCGCTCGCGTAGGGCTTCTTCTTTGGCACGGCGCTCGTCGTGGTTTGCGCGAGTCATGCGTTTAATGCGTTTTTGCACTTCTTTAGAGTAGGACGATAACTCTGCATCGTTTGAGAAGTCATCAGCGGTGTCCGTTGTTGGGGCAACTCTGTCAGCTTCTGGTCTATCGTCTTCTATCTCGATGTCCATCTCTTGCGTTGGTTCTTCTTGCTCGTGTGGAAGTTTGTATTCCTCTTTAAATTCAGCCATGTCTTACTCCTTATGCGGCACGGGAAATTCCCCGGGGGTCTTGAACGACAGCTTCAACCGTATCATCATTGATAATGCGGAATTCTCTACCGTGAATTTTCAGGCGGGTGCCCGAATTGGGTCGGCAAATGACAAAGTCACCTACCTTGCACGAAGGTCCATTTGGGAACCTTGTTGTATCGGTAAAAGCGTCTGGCCCCATCTTGACTACAAATAGCACTGGGGTCAGTACTTCTTCATAGTGCATGGTCTGTCCAGACTTAACTATCCCTATATCGCTATCGGCAAACTCCTCCATTGCTTCTGGGACAATGCACAGAAGGTGGAATCGTTGTGGGTCGGGCAACTGCTTGGCTTTCTCTTCAGCATCTGTTTGCAAGATACCAGAAAGGTCAACGGCAGAGACGTTGAAATTACTCATCGGAATACTCCAGTTTTACGGCGAGGTCTTTGACAAGTGATTCTGCGTGGGTTAGACCTCGAATAATCCCGCAGACATGCCGATACTCGGCAAAATCTTTAGCCCCGCCCCCGTTAAGGAACACGGCTTGGTCGTTACGGAGCTTGTCAATCTCCCTAGCTAAATGCGTCAATATTTTGTCATTCACTTATTGTCCTTCTTAGGTGGTTGTTGTTTGTTTTGTTGTGAACGTTGTTGAGCCATTTGTACAGCCATCTGCGCCTTTTGTTTAGCTATATCTACCCCAAGGCGAACACCTTCTAACTGCTGACTCTTAGCTAATTTGTCTTTATCTGAAGCGGCTTTCGCCCCTACCTGCATAGCAGCAATTTCTTTTTGCGCAGCAATTCTTGACTCTTCAATTCTAATTTGGTCAGCCTTAGTAGCAGCGTCAACTGCTTGTTTTTGCGCTTTGAGTTTTAAATCTTCTTGGCGCAACTGCAACTCTTGCATCTGCATCTGTACCACTGGGTCTTGCATTTGCTGCTGGTTAGCCTGTTGTTGCGCTTGTTGTTGGTCACGCTGTGTAAGTTGCTGAGACGCTTGAGCCACTAACATTGCAATCTTGTCTGCCAACTCGGGGGGCATATGTTTGTTTTGCTCTTCGTTAGGCAACGGCATATTTATAGCCATCTCAATTTGTTTGCGATACTCAAACGCAATGTGCTCGTTAATATGGGCCATAGCAGACGCCATAATTGCTTGCGCTTGCGGATTCATTGCCATTAATTGCTGAATTTTAGGATTCTGAATTGCCGCCATATGTGCTTGAATATGCGCTTCGTGATTTTGTTCTACAAACGCTTTTACAGGTTTGCCAATAAGAACATTCTGGTTCTCCTGTACTGGGTCAGTAGGAACCATATCTTCTTCAGTTTTTACTAACTTGTCGGCGTTTTTAATGCCTAGAACTTCAATCATCTGACGATGTAAAAGTGGTAAGTCATACAACTGAGGGGCTGACTGTGCAAGCTGCATTGCCGCTTGATACTGCACAATCTTCTGTGCCATCGTTGCTGCGTTGGGGTCACTAACTGGAATTACATCTGTTGAGTCATAGTCTGATTTCTTGGCTTTGCGACTTGCGTCTTCAGGGTCGTAATCGTAGGACTCTGGTGTGTAGTCGGCAATGATTGCTTTTAGTAATTTGAACTCTTGCTTCATCGTGTAATGCAAACGAGATTGAACCGCTGTCATCACCTTTAATGTACGTTCAAGCAGAGCCAATGTTGTACCAACAGGAGCGTTAGTGCTCATGTCTGACACGTTCATATCTCCACTAGAAGCAAAAGCGCGACCTTCTTCTACTATGTTCTGAAACAAGGCATAGAGTACTTGGGAAGGTTCTTTATATGGCAGAGGTAATATGTTGTCTCGAATACTTCCCGAGGGTACATCCACGTCTCTAAACTCACCGGGTTGTATAGGAGTATCGTCGCCTTTGATTCTGAGGCCACGGGATTTGAGTCCGCCGGGGAGATTACTAAGAGTACCAGCATCAACAAGCTGCCGAATAAGCATAGTGGCAGACTTAGCGTAACCGCCAATAAGATGGATAAGTCCATACCCATAGAACCCAAAACCCGGGATGTATTGATAGTGAACAAAGTGTTGGCGCTTGGTGTGGAGTTCATCGTCTTCATACCAATTTCTCCTAATTGCTAGAACAGTTCTAGAGCCTTTTTCTAGCGTTACTACATAGGGAAGTGCAATACCTGTCTCACGTTTTTTCTTATCTTTATGTTCAAACCCGGGGAGGTTTAAATCTACGTGCATCTCTAGCACTCGGTATCTATCGTCTTGGGTTGCAGTCATGCCAGTCTCTTCGGCTTTTTGCTTCTCAATATCATCTAAGTCATAGCCCGGTTCACCTAAGTCTGCGTCACAATAAAACCCAGCTTCTTGTAGTTTAATTAACTCGTTTTCTGTTTTACGCATGACGTGCGTAACACGCTCTGCACCCTCCAGATTACTTGCCCCGTACGGCACAACGATGTCTTCAGCAGGAATAAACACCGCGACCTGCCTACCTTTGCTTGGGTCATAGTACACCTTCTTAAATGCTGAACCCGCTATGGGTAAGTTCCACAACATCTTCTCATGCTCTGGTCTGTACTCGACCATTACATCTGTCAATTGGTAGTTCATGTCCTCGCGCACGCGGGCGGCGGCTTCTTCTTTTAGCAGGTCTATTGCCCCTACAATTTGCGTCTTAACTGGACCCATCGCTGGGAACGTCTCCATCATTGCTTCACTCTGAAATCTCACAACTGATTCAGTCAACATGGGGTGGAACACTCCACAAGCTCCCTGCCAAGGTTCAGTCCTATCTTCATACTTTAAACCTAGTAATTTCAAACCATCAACATAGGTTTTTATCCAGTCTTTGCGGTCCATCTGGTCTTTATCAAAGTCCTCAATAAGGTCGTTAGCTAGTCCACCTAACTCACCTTCATCCATGTATTCAGCTAAGTTTGCACCAAACGTCTCGGCAGTTTCGCGTTCTGGTTTTAGTTGTATCTCAATATCCCCAAGACCAATATTGACAGACTCTGGGTCCTCAATCTCAATCTCCATATCGGGGCCTTCCTCCATACCAATACCCATAGGGGCTGCATACAAACCTTTATCCATCGAACTTGTTGCCATGATGTGTCCTTAAACTGTGTAGTAGCGCTCACTGCGCCTACTTTTAAACCATTGAATCTCTTCAGGTTCATCGCTTGGTAAGCGAAGAAACCCACCCTGACGAAACCGCATAAGTGCCAGTGTTGTTGCGTCTACCAAGTCATCGTGTTCGCCTGACGGAAACGCAGCTACTTCGTCTACTAGTTCTTCAGCCCAACGAGTCTGAGGAACCCATACTTTGCCGGATGCAATTATGTCTGAAACTGAGTTCAAACGGGCAATTTTGTCCTGCCCCCTGCTTGGCGTGTATTCTTGTACAGGTATGCCCATTGCACGCATGTCATATATAAGTGGCGCACCAGACGCTTTTTTCTCTACTAATACGCTATCAGGTTCGTACTCGTTGTACTCTTTTAAAAAATCTCGTTTTAGCTCCGGATACTCAACACGCTTCTTATATGTGTTTAATAGGATAACGTTCGGCGCTCCGTGGTCTTCATCTAGATAAAAGATACCCCAAGTTGTGCCAGCAGAATAGTCAGCACGGTTATTTTTTTCAAACGCGGTGTCCCATGTCTGCAAAATGTACTCGCATTTAGGTGGGTCGTCATGCTCCCACCATTTCCACCAGTCTCTTTTGACAATAGCTGACTCATTTCCGACAGGATTTTGCTGATATTGAGCCTGCCATTTACCGTTTGGAAGTTCTTCACGTAGCGCTTCTAGCTGTTCTAAGGGCCAAAATCCGGGCCATAAAGGGTTACCAGAAGGTAAAATTGCAGGAAATTCAATGACTTCCCACTCCTCACCACCTCTTTGGGCCGAAGATTTAAGCACTTGTCCCGTCAAATCTCGCATAGCCCAGCGAGTCATAACAATAACAATAGACCCACCCGGCTGTAAACGCTGACGCGGACCTGACGTATACCACTCATATACCTTATCGTAGACTTCTGGATTGCTGGCAGCCATTGCCGCCTCTTGTTCTGAATGCGGGTCATCTATTATTAGTATGTCAGCGCCTTTACCGGTCACAGCACCGCCCACACCAATAGCAAAATAGTCACCACCAGCGTTAGTATTCCAACGTCCAGCCGCTTTTGAGTCAGTTTGCAGCCCAACATTAGGAAAAATTTCTTTATAAATCTCTAAATCCACTAGATTTCGCACTTTTCTACCAAAACCCACCGCTAATTCAGCAGTATGGGACGTTTGAATTACTTTTTTATGTGGATATTTACCCAAAAACCATGCTGGAAGCAGATAAGACGCAAATTCTGACTTGGTATGGCGGGGTGGCATGTTAATAATGAGCCTTTTAAGCTCCCCACGGGCAACTCGCTCAAACGCATTAGCCATTTTGCGGTGATGCGCACCCTCAATGAAGTGGGGCCACATCTTTTTTACAAACGGCATGAAAAATTCCCTTGCGTTTTCTCGGTCCGCAAGTATTTCATGCTCCGCTAGGGAAGCATAAAGGTCCCTTAATTGGGATTCAGGAAGATTTGGAAGTATCTTCAGAAGATTCTGTAATTCCTGCTGGTCCATCTATTAAACCTAGCTCCTCGTTTATGTCTCTAGGGATGACGTCTTGCACATTTCCAGCAATAAGTCGCGTAATTTTCTCTTGGATTGCTTGTTTTAGGTCTACCGAAGACCTATGGGTAATAGTAATCTCGGATTTTTCAGTAAACGCCCCAACATCAGACAGTTTTCCTAGTAGTTCAATAGCACGAAGCTCACTCTTAGGTTCGCCGCATGCGCTTATCTCTAGCAGCCTATTAGTTATATATGTGCGGGCTTGGACCGCGTCTAAGATAACGCGCTGGTCGTACTCTGATAGCAACGCACTTAACTTCAAAGCTACGTTACCCTGATACAACTGGGGTGGGTTAATTACTTCTTGAGACTTATTAGGTTTTTTCTTAGTGTCTACCTGCTTAAATAATTTACGTGCAGCTTCTTCATCTTCCGCAGTCATTTCAAACGGCATACCAAGTTCTGCCATAAGTGTAGCAGTGACGGCGGCTGTTCTTACATTGTCTTGTAGGGTTTCCCCTAATTGCTCCGATAAATTATTCGGAACGGGGTGTTCATTAGTTGGCTCTATATTTAGCATGTTGCGGCAGTTTGTGCTGCCTCCTTTGGAGGAAAAGTTTGCGGCGCTCCCTTTGGATGGGTGAAATGTATCACACATATATAGTACGTGCAATAGGGGAGGTTGAGACTCCTACCCGGGGGGTCTTGCTATTAAATATACATAGACGCTTTAGCGGCAAAAAAG
>Ga0114974_10004267_pt1 | contig 10698 bp, 8 predicted proteins | sample S_130206_EF_Meta_FD_87318 | JGI IMG/M metagenome (GOLD analysis project Ga0114974, IMG submission 87318) | Freshwater microbial communities from Lake Simoncouche, Canada to study carbon cycling - S_130206_EF_MetaG | ecosystem: Environmental > Aquatic > Freshwater > Lake | place: Lake...
GGTCCTCCCATTGGCCGCGATGCGGGCGCTATGATCGAATTCGGCGCGATAAAACGAATCGGAGCCGATGGTGATGTCGCCGATGTTGCGATTCGTGCTGAGCGGAGACTTGGAGATGAAGTTGACCAGGCCGCCGGCCTCGCCGCGGCCCATGGCGGCGGACGCCGGGCCCTTGACGTATTCGATACGGTCATACAATCCGCGGTCGCGGTTCACCGCGAGCGGGGCGATGTAACCGTCGACGTAGGTGTTGGAGATCTGCAGACCGCGCACATACATGATCTCGGGCTGGTGCGTGTTGGCGCGGGGCTGAACGTTGGGCACGAATTTGGTGAATTCGCGACTGTCGAAGATGAAGGCGTCGTTCAGGAACTCTGAGGTGACGACGCCGACGGATTGCGGCACGTCGATGTAACGCAGATTGAGCCGGGACGACGAACTCGAGTAATCGGCGCCGTATCCGGTCGAGGAATCGGAGCGGACTTCGAACGGGTTGAGTTTGACGGGAGCTCCGGAGGAGGCACCGCCAGCGGGTCCGGATGAAGATGACGAGGTTTGCGCCGGAAGCGCGACGGGAAGTAACAACAGGCCGACCGCCTGGCTGAGGCACCGCAAGGTGCGAGGGTTTGTGGGCATAATATTTTGGGGCTTGAGAATGAAGAGGCGGCGGGTGAACGCGGATTTACCTCCTCAGCGCCGGCGCGAGGGCGGCATAGGATTTCTCGGCGGCGGCAACCGGATCGTAGCCGGGGCGGCTGAAAATCTGGCTGCTCACCTCGACGACCGCCGGACCGTGGTAACCGTATTTCTTGAGCAGCCGAAAGTAGTCGGCGTAGTCGGTCTGGCCGTCGCCAGGCAGCAGGAAGCGGACGTCCTTGCCCTCCTGGCGCGCGTCCTTCACGTGCACGAACTTCGTGTAGGGCGCGAGCGACCGCAGGCTGTCTTCGATTGAGAGGCCGGCGAGCACGTAGTGGCTGTGGTCATACGCAACGGCGAGGTGCGTGCCCTTCGCCTCCTTGAGCACCCACAGCAGTTTGTCCGGCGTGTTTACGGCGCTCGAGACGTGGGCCTTCACGGCCACCGTGACCCCGTGCTGGCGGCCGATCGTGTCCCATTCCTGCAGGCGCGCCGCCATCATCGACTTCTTGGTCTCCCATTCGGCAGGCGTGCCGCCCATGACGGTTTGCACGATCGGGGGATGGGCGGAATCGATTTCCGCCGCGAAACGCGCGGCGAGTTGGAGCACCTCGAGATGGCCGGCGTGGGCTTTCTCTTCGGCGGTCAGACTCAGGTTTACCAGCAGGCTCGCAACGGGAAGTCCGGCGGCGGTGAGTTGTTGCCGGATGGTCGCGCGTCCCGCCGGGGTGAGTTTGGCAGGTTCGGTGGGGAAACCGGCAATGAGGGAGAGTTCGACGTTGCGATAACCGATCCGAGCGCACTCCGAAAGCGCGCGGTCCAGCGGCAACGTTTTCATGCCGTAAAGGCTGAAGCCGAGGCTCAATCCCTGGCTCGGCGCGGGTGCGCTGCGCGCGGCGAGGGCCGAAAGTCCAAGGCCACCGGTGGCGACTGCGAGGAATTCGCGTCTCGTCGTGATCATGCCGGGACTGCGGCCGCGAGGGGACGATCCGTTCGGGCAGTGGTTTCGAGCCGCTGGCGCTCGGCCTCCAGCAGTCCCATCCACGAACCCATATATTTACCGTGATCGTGAAACGTGCGACCACTAACCAGATTGCCGTCCACGACGCACGCTTCGTTGACATAGATGCCGCCGCAGACTTCGAGGTCGAACTGGCACTTGGCCACCGTGGCCATGCGCCGGCCCTTGACGCAACCAGCGCGGGCAGGGATTTCCACCCCGTGGCAAACACTGGCGACGGGCTTGTTGTGCTGAAAGAACCACCGAGTGATGCGGATCAAATCAGGGTCGTCACGGATGTATTCCGGTGCCCGACCGCCGCTGAAGAATATCCCCACATACTCCTCGGGGTTGATGTCGCGAAACGCGATGTCGGCTTCGATCGTGTAGCCCTCCCATTCCTTAGTGATCGTCCAGCCCGGCTTCACTTCGTGCAGGACCATCTGGTAGCGACGCTTGTCCGGCGCGGCTACGACCGGAGTAAAGCCGGCTTCTTGAAGTCGGAAAAACGGATAGAGGGTGTCGACCGTCTCGGTCGCATCGCCGACGATAATCAGAACTTTGTGCGGCATAGTTTGGAAAAGAGACGGGAGCCTCGGGGCTGAGGCAGGCTACTGGTTAGCGCAATATCTCGGTTTGAACCTCGATGCTTGATGCGTGAGAGCCAGTCAACAAAAATGATCGATCACATCGTTCATTTATCTTGAGCAATGCTCCGAGCCCGCACAATAGCTCTTTGTCCGCATAAGCGGCACCCCACACACCGCATCCGACCTCACCGATTGGTCGGTCCCCCGAATCTCCCTCCTGCCGTGACTGATAGTTCTCAAAGCCCAATCTTCCCCGGTTCCGCTTCTATGCCGCCCGCCGTGGCAATCACGCCGGTCCGGCGAAATCTCGTTCTCCTCGCGGCCTTTCTCGGCTGGATGTTCGACGGCCTGGAAATGGGCATCTTCCCTTTGGTGGCGCGGCCGGCACTTCTGGAAATGCAGGGAGCCACCGGCACGGCGGGAGATGGCTTTGTCGGCCAATGGATGGGGACGATCACGGCGCTTTTTCTGCTTGGCGCGGCGCTCGGTGGACTGACCTTCGGGTGGCTGGGCGACCGGGTCGGCCGCGTGCGGGCGATGAGTCTCGCGGTCCTTTGCTACTCGGTCTTCACCGGCATTACCTACTTCGCGCAAACGCCACTGCAACTCGGGATGCTGCGCTTTGTCGCCGCGTTGGGCATGGGCGGGGAGTGGTCGTTGGGCGTGGCCTTGGTCATGGAAGTCTGGCCCGAGAAACATCGTCCCATCCTGGCCGGTGTCATCGGAGCCGCAGCCAACGTCGGGTTCGCCCTTGTCGGCCTGTTGGGGATCTTTTTTCCAGTGACCCAGGATTCCTGGCGCTGGGTAATGCTCCTCGGCGCTGCACCGGCGCTGCTCACGTTTTTCATCCGCCTCTTTGTGCCGGAGTCGCCGCGCTGGATCGAGGCAGCGCGAGCCGGCCCGGCGCGTCCGCTCCAGGAAATTTTCGCGCGCCCCCTGCTCCGCGTAACGCTCCTCGGAACGTTGTTCGCCAGCATCGCGCTGATCGGTTCGTGGGGCTCCGTGCAATGGTTGCCCCTGTGGGCCGACCAGATGGCGGGACCCGGCGAGCCACATGCAAAAGCGTATGCGCAGACCCTCACCGCCATCGGTTCGATCGTCGGCTGCCTCGGTGGGGCTTGGATCGGCGGCCGCATTGGCCGACGCCCTGCTTTTTTCCTGCTCTGCCTCGGCTCGCTGGGTAGTTGCGCGTGGATTTTCCGCGGCTTCGACCACTACGGCGGCGGATTTCTTGCCATGACGTCTCTGGTGGGCGCGACCACGGCGGCGTTCTACGGCTGGCTGCCACTTTACCTCCCAGAGCTTTTCCCCACGCGCGTGCGCGCGACGGCGCAGGGTGTGGCCTTCAACACCGGGCGCATCCTCGCCGCCGCTGCCGCCGTTCAGATGGGGGCACTCATGAAGATGTTCGACGGCAGCTACGCGCGAGCAGGCGCGATCATCACGCTGGTCTATGCGGTGGGATTGTTCGTCATCTGGCTTGCGCCCGAAACCAAGGGCCGGCCGCTGCCGGAGTAACACTCTCCGATCGCTTGCACCGTTTGTATCTTCCCTGCCATGGCGCTCATCGACGCGAGTGAAGTGAACGACTCCTACGACGTAATCGTGGTGGGCTCGGGCGCTGGCGGAGGCCAGTCCGCCTACACCCTCACCATGGAGGGCGCCAAGGTCCTGATGCTCGAGGCGGGGAGAAACTACGACCCGCTCAAAGAGACCGCGATGTTTCAGACCAACGCCGACGCTCCCCTCCGCGGCGCCGGCACGCCGGACAAACCGCGCGGCTTTCACGACGCCACCGTCGACGGTGGCTGGCAGGTGCCGGGCGAACCCTACACCAACGCATCCGCGAAACCTGAGGAGCAGTTTACGTGGTGGCGTTCGCGCATGCTCGGCGGTCGCACCAACCACTGGGGCCGGAATTCGCTTCGGAACGGACCCTACGATTTCAAGCCACGCACCCGCGATGGCCTCGGCTTCGACTGGCCGCTCACCTACGACGACGTCGCGCCCTACTACGACAAAGTCGAGATGCTGATCGGCGTGTATGGCGCCAGCGAAGGCATCGAGAATTCACCCGATTCGCCGCCGGGCGTGCTGCTCCCTCCGCCCGTCCCTCGTGCGGGTGAACAACTCGCGCGGAAGCATGCGCGCGCGATAGGCATCCCTGTCGTCCCGATTCACCGTGCCGTCCTCAGCACGCGTCTCGATGACCGCAATCTCCCCGCGAAACTCCATCCGGGAAATCCCCGCGCGCAGCGCCTGCTCGCCGAGTCCATGCGCGCTCGTGCGGCTTGTTTCTGGGCGACCCACTGCCACCGGGGCTGCTCGATCGGCGCAGCCTACCAGTCGACGACCGTCCACCTGCCGCCCGCGATGGCGAGCGGGAACCTCGATCTCGTGACGGACTCGATGGTGCGTGAGGTCACTCTCGATGGGCAGGGCCGCGCCAACGGCGTGGTTTTCATCGACAAGAAAACCAGCCGCGAATGCCGCGTGCGCGGCCGCGCCGTCGTTCTTGCCGCAAGCTCCGCAGAATCGGTCCGCATTCTTCTCAATTCAAAATCGCCCTGGTTTCCCGGCGGCTTGGCCAACACCAGCGGCCTCGTCGGGAAATACATCACCGACACTGTCGGCGCCTCGTTCGGTGGACAGGTGCCGCAATTGGAAAATCTGCCACCGCACAATGAGGACGGCGCGGGCGGCCTGCACGTCTACATTCCCTGGTGGCTCTGCAAGGAGCAGCAACAGGGGAAACTCAACTTCCCCCGCGGCTATCACGTCGAGTTCGGCACGGGCCGCAGCATGCCCGGCGTGGGCATCGCCAACGGCACGGTGTCGATGACCGGCGGCGGTTACGGCCGCCAGTTCAAGGAAGACATGCGTCGGTACTACGGCTCATTCGTGAATTTCACCGGCCGCGGCGAAATGATCCCCAATGAGAAGTCATTCTGTGAACTCGATCCGGAGGTGAAAGACCGCTGGGGCATTCCCGTACTGCGCTTCAATTGGCAATGGTCGGATCGCGAGTTGCGGCAAGTGGTGCACATGCAGCGCACCTTCGCCGATCTGATCGGCGCGATGGGCGGCAAAGTCCGCGGCACCCCCGATTCCGACGGCCGCCGCGCCATCGTGCAAGGCGGCGCCGTCATTCACGAAGTCGGCGGCGCGATCATGGGCGACGACCCGCGGAAATCCGTCACCAATCAATGGGGCCAGACGTGGGACGTTAAGAACCTCTTCCTCACCGACGGCGCGCCGTTCGCCAGCAACGCGGACAAGAACCCTACACTCACCATCATGGCGCTGGCATGGCGCGCGTGCGACCACCTGCTCGCCGAAATGAAAAAAGGAAATCTATGAAGGCCTCGGTCCTCCTGATCATCCTTTGCCTGAGCGGCTCCGCAGCGTTTGCCGCGAAACCGATCGACGTATCGACATTGCCACCCCCGGCCGCGCGCCCGATCAACTTTGAGCGCGATGTCCGCCCGATCTTCGACAAATCGTGCTACTCCTGCCACGGACCCGAAAAGCAGCGCAGCGGCTACCGGCTCGATCAAAAGGAATCCGCGCTGACCGGTGGCGAAGGCTCGGCCCCCAATGTCGTGCCCGGCCAGAGCGCTGCGAGCCCGCTCATCCACTACGTCGCTGACTTGGTCGAGGACATGCTCATGCCGAGCAAGGGCGACCCGTTGACCCACGAGCAAATCGGCACCTTGCGCGCTTGGATCGATCAGGGCGCGGCGTGGCCCGACGACAGCCGTTCAATCGCCAGCGATGCCGAGAAATGGAAATCGCACTGGTAGTTCCGCCCCGTCACGCGGCCGGAGTTACCGCGCAATCCAGCGAACAGCGCACGCTCGCCGATCGATGCGTTTGTCGTGGCGAAGCTGAAGGAGCACGGGCTCGCCCTCTCGCTGCAGGCCGATGCGCACACGCTGATTCGCCGGCTCAGTTTTGATCTGCACGGATTGCCCCCCACCCCGGCTGAAGTCGATGCGTTCGTCGCCGACAAATCCCCGGACGCCTACGCTCGCCTCGTCGACCGGCTGCTGGCGTCGCCCCGCTACGGCGAGCGCTGGGCGCGGCATTGGCTCGATGTCGTGAAATTTGCCGAAAGCGACGGCTTCGAGCGCAACAATCTCCGGCCAAACGCGTGGCCGTATCGCGACTACGTGATTCGCGCATTAAACGAAGACAAACCCTACGATCAGTTTGTCCGCGAGCAACTCGCCGGTGACGCGCTCGGCGTCGACGAGGCGACGGGCTTCATCGTCGGTGGCTCGTTCGATTTCTTGCAGAGCTTCGAGCCGCCCTACTTCAACCAGATCCAGCGCGCCGACGAACTCTACGAGATCGTCGGCACCACCGGCAGCGCGTTCATGGGCCTCACCGTCGGTTGCGCCCGCTGTCACGATCACAAATTCGATCCGATTTCGCAGGCGGATTACTACTCGATGGTTGCCGTGTTTCAGGGCGTCGAGCACGGCGAGCGCCCCATGCACCCGCGCAATCACGAGGAAATGGAAGCCGCGGCCGCCGCACAGCGCAAGCGCCTCGCGGCGCTCGACGCGCAGCTCGCGCCGTTTGCGCCAAAGCCGCAGGCGCGCCGGGTCATCGTGCTCACTCCGCGAAAGTCGGGCGACGCCATCGCCTACACTCCGGGCAAGGCCCGCGGCCAAGCCAGCGATTCGGGCGACGAGCTGCGCTTGCCGACGCTGAACGCCAGCTTCCATGCGCAGTCTCCGGCCCACCATGTGGGCGGGTGGCAGCCGTGGGATGCGCCGTCGGCGGGTCGCTACCGCGTTTGGATTTCGTGGGGCGCATCGTCGGACCACGCGAAGGCCGTCCGCGTCATGCTCGACGACCGCGAAATCGCCCGCGTGGACCACACCAAGTTCGCCGACGGAGGAACCGTCGTGCCCGCAGAAAAACGCTGGAGCGGTTTCCACGATGCCGGCGTTCACACGCTGACGCCCGCCAGTCGAATCGCGCTTCACTCCGAGCCGGGCGAAGGCATGTGCGCAGCCGACGCACTCTTGTTCGAAGAAATCAGAAGCCCCGCAGACGAAGCGCCAACGCACGCGCCTCACCTGCGCTCGCCTGTTGTCGTGAAAACCAACGAGGAGCGCTTCGTCGCGGTCGACGCGAAATTTGTTCGCTTCACCGTCCTCGGCTCCAACACACCCGAGGGCTACATCGATGAACTCGAAGCCTTCACCGTCGGCCCGTCGCCGCGCAACGTGGCGCTCGCCGAGTTTGGCTCCCGGGCCACTTCACCCTCCGTGAACGGGGAGAACGGCAACCCATTCTATCTAACTGACCGCCGCTACAACGAGCGCGCCGCCTGGAATTCGCCGGCCAACGGGCCGGGCCATGTGCAGATAGAGTTTCCAAAACTGGAGCGCATCGACCGCGTTCTCTGGAGCCGCAACCGCAGCGACCGCCAGCCCAACCTCGATGATCACCTCATCACCGACTATCTGATCGAGATGTCGACCGACGGGCAGTCGTGGACGCAAGTCGCCTCGTCGCAGGACCGCCTCGGCGACGCGTGGCGCAAGCGCGTGCCGACGATCGTCACGCTCAGCTCCGTGCCCCCGGCGCGCACCGCGGAAGTCTCGCAACTCGTCGCCGAGCGCCGGTCGCTGCGCGAGCAGGTGAAGCGCCTTACGGATTTCCCCCCGGTGTATGCCGGCGCGCTCCGTGAACCGGGACCGACGTTTCGCCTGCTTCGCGGCGATCCGCTCACGCGTCGCGAGCAGGTGTCCCCCGGCGGCCTCGCGCGCTTCGGGAAAAAACTTGTGCTTCCGCGCGACCTTTCCGAGCGGCAGCGTCGCCTCGCGCTGGGGGAATGGCTGACCTCCGTCGAGAATCCGTTGCCGGCCCGGGTCATGGCGAATCGCGTCTGGCACTACCACTTTGGCACCGGTCTTGTGGACACGCCCAGCGATTTCGGGATGAACGGTTCGAAGCCCACGCACCCGGAGTTGCTCGACTGGCTCGCGACGGAATTCGTCGCCCGCGGCTGGAGCCTCAAGGCCATGCACCGACTGATTCTGATGTCGGAAACCTACCGGCAATCGTCGCGCCCGCATCCGAAGGGCCTCGAGGTCGACGCCGCGAGCCGGCTGCTCTGGCGATTCCCCGCGCGACGGCTGGAGGCCGAGCCGCTGCGCGACACGATGCTCGCCGTCGCCGGCCAGCTCAACCTGCGTGAGGGTGGCGCAGGCTTCTTCCTCTTCGAACCCAGCATCAGCAAGAGCAACATCCAGACCTACGTGCCGAAGCGCGAATTCGCGGAGGACGATCTTCGGCGCATGGTCTATCAAACGAAGCCGCGCGCGCAGCTTGACGATGTCTTCGGCGCGTTCGACTGCCCCGATGCCGGCCAGATCGCGCCGAGCCGCACGCGGTCGACGACACCGTTACAGGCCTTCAATCTCCTCAACAGCCCCTTTCTGATGCAGCAGGCGGCAGCCCTCGCCGCCCGGCTCGAACGCGAGGCGGGCGCCGAGCCCGCGGCGCAGGTGCGTCACGCCTTCCGCCTCATGCTCGGCCGCGAGCCGGCCAAGGACGAAACATCTGCCGCCACGGCCATGATCACGGGACGCGGCCTGCCGCTTTTCTGCCGCGCACTCTTCAATGCCAACGAATTCGTCTACGCGCCCTGATTCGACCATGAGCCATCCGACCCTTTCCCACGCCGGACGCCACCTCCTCAGCCGCCACGACTTTCTGCGCTGGGGCGGCACGGGTTTGGGCGGCATCGCCCTCGCCTCGCTCCTCGCCCAGCAACGCTTGATGGGCGCCGCCCCGTGGCGGCCGCAGATCGAAACGCGCCTGCCCAACGCCCCCCGCGCAGCGCATTTCCAACCCAAGGCGAAGCGCGTGCTGATGATTTTTTGCTCGGGCGCGGTCAGCCATATCGACACCTTCGACTACAAGCCCGAGCTCATCCGGCTGCACGGACGGCCGATGCCCGGCGGCGAGGGCCTCATCACCGGCCAAGGCATGCAGGGCAACGTGATCAAGCCGCTCTGGGAATTCAAACCTCGCGGCCAGAGCGGCAAGATGGTCTCCGATCTCCTACCCGACCTCGCGGAACTCGCCGACGAGATGTGCTTCATCCACTCGATGACGGCGAAGTCGTCCGCGCACGGCCCGGCCGAGAACCAGATGAGCACCGGCTTCATCCTCGACGGTTTCCCCGGCATCGGTGCGTGGGCGACGTATGCGCTCGGCAGCGAATGCGGGAACCTGCCCGCCTTCGTGGCGATCTCCGATCCGCGCGGCGTGCCGCAGACGGGCTCGCGCCACTGGGCAGCTGGCTTTCTCCCGGCCGCGTATCAGGGCGTCGCGTTCAGCGCCGACAAGCCAATCCCGCACCTCAACCGCCCGCCCGGCGTAACCGCCGGGGACGACCGCGCGACCTACGATTTCCTGAAGTTGCTGAACGACCGCCACCTCGCGGAAAATCCCGGCGACAGCGAGCTGGCCGCGCGCATCTCGGCCTACGAGCTCGCCGCCAAGATGCAGCTCGCGGCCGCAGAAGTCGGCGATTTCTCCAACGAGAGCCCTCACACCCTACGGGCCTACGGCGTCGACGACGGCAACAAGATCAAGGCCGGCTTCGCCCGCAACTGCCTGCTCGCGCGCCGCCTACTGGAGCGTGACGTGCGTTTCGTGCAGCTCTTCAACGGCGCCTACGCCATGGGCGAGGGCGTCGGCAACTGGGACGGCCACAAACACATCGTCGATCAATACAACGTGCACGCCCCGATCCTCGACCAGCCCGCCGCCGCGCTCCTGCGCGATCTCAAGCAGCGCGGGCTGCTAAAGGACACGCTGGTGGCGTTCGTAACCGAATTCGGCCGAATGCCGACGTTTCAAAAGGGCGCCAACGGCCGCGATCACAACGAAAAGGGCTTCACCGTATGGTTCGCCGGCGCGGGCGTGAAACACGGCTTCAGCTACGGCGCGACCGACGACCTCGGGTTCAAGGCCGTCGACAAAATCACGACCATCTACGATCTCCACGCCACCATCCTCCACCTCATCGGCCTCGACCACGAGCGGCTGACCTACTACAATAGCGGCATCGAGCGCCGGCTGACGGACGTCCACGGACACGTGATTGACGGGATCCTCGCATGACACGGCCGGGCGGACACACGCCGCTGTTGCTTCCCGTCGCCAAAGCCCCCGACCGTGTCGGCTCCAACGTTCGAGTCGCTCATCCATAAACTCTCCTCCTCACTCCGCAATCTCCGCGGCGTCGGCCGGCTCTCGGAGGCCAACATGGCCGCCACCCTTGCAGAGGTGCGCTCCGCTCTGCTCGCGGCCGACGTGCATTTCAAGGAGAAGCCGAAGGGGGTAGAGTAGGCAGGAGCTGGCCGAGGTGAGTCAGCCAACTCCCGCCCCTCATCAAACCGGACGGGCGGATTTCCCGCATCCGGCTTTCCGGGAACATAC
>Ga0114974_10004269_pt1 | contig 10696 bp, 10 predicted proteins | sample S_130206_EF_Meta_FD_87318 | JGI IMG/M metagenome (GOLD analysis project Ga0114974, IMG submission 87318) | Freshwater microbial communities from Lake Simoncouche, Canada to study carbon cycling - S_130206_EF_MetaG | ecosystem: Environmental > Aquatic > Freshwater > Lake | place: Lake...
ATAACTGCCACGATTGAACCGCTCGATATGCCCTGTGCTGCGCCAGTGCGCCCACCCGGCTCCATCATGAAGCCAGACAAGTGATTCCTGGCGAAGGCTCACTCATGTGCCAAACGCCCGCTCACACCAGTCGCATCCGATGCCATCGCAACGCAGGCAGGTGCCATCATTTTCGGCTTTCCCTTCCCCTCCCCTAGGAAGCGGAACATCCGGAACATGGGGAACACTGCCGGTCTGACTCGTTCCGTTTGTTCCGGATGTTCCGGGCATATGGGGAGAGGCTGGCAGATAGCGTTGCCATGCGTCGTGCAGGTCCGCTCGCCGGTATCCGTTGGCCGTGATCGCGGTCGTGGAAGGTGAACTGGGCTATGCACTATATGAAACCGTGGGTCAGCTGAAGCGTACACTATCAAGCGAGAACCATGGTCACTTCCGCTTCGAAGGCCCGGGCCTGCTGATCGATGCCGAGGTCAGCCGCAGCCAGTTCGAAAGCTGGATCGCGCCGGACCTGCGGCGGATTGGCGAAACGCTCGACGCGGCGCTTGCCAGCGCCGGTCTGGGTGCCAGCCAGATCGATCAGGTTTTCCTGACGGGCGGCTCGTCGCTGATCCCGGCCGTGCGCCGGTTGTTCGAACGTCGGTTTGGGCCGGACAGGATCGCCAGCGGCAATGAGCTTACCTCGATTGCCCATGGCCTCGCACTGCTGGGAGAAGCCTCCGACCTCAATGACTGGGTCGCTCATGATGCAGAACCGGCATGAAAGCCGGAGCAGGTGCGTTCAGGCCGCGCCGAACAGATTGCCGATGGCCCAAAGCCCCATGGCCAAAAGCAACAGCGCCGACCAGGCGAGCACACTCATCTGCCACGCACGCAGAGGCCTACGCCCCGGCTTCCCGCCAGTGGCCGGCTGCGGCCGATAACCCCGGAATTGCTGTTCGTTCTTCGGCGGACGCTTGAACTTGTGCACACTACCCATGGCACATCACTAGGCCTGTCGCTGCAGAATGTCGAACCTGTTCAGGTGCCGTTCTCATGGCAAAGGGCTTATGCATCATCGGGCTCAAGCCTGGCCCCATCGACGATGGAGTCATGGCGCTGTCTGTTCAATGCGGCGAGGTGTTTGTCTGCCTTGGTGCGGCCATGTTTCAGCCGGTTCGCTGCCGCCTTGCTTTCGCCTTCCGCGCGTTTCCTTGACTTGCGCGCCAGCCGCAGATTGATGATGTCGCCCATGATGAATCTCAGCAACCTTCGGAGATTATCTCGATAGCCTGCGGACTGGCGCCAGACGCAATCGCCAGCAATCGATCGACATTCGGATGCGCTCCCGGGTGGGCGCGGGCATCCACGGTGTGTTCGGCAAACAGGAGCAAGCCATGTTCGGCCGACTTTGCATTAAGTGTGCCAAAGGCCTGCTTCAGGTAATGGTAGACGGCAAGCGAGCCTTGCTTGCCCGGCTGATTCTCGATGCTGGCAACGACAACGCCGTGTTCGCTCACGAGGTCTATGCGCAGCACGCTATCGACGGGCGGCAATTGCTGAAGATTATCCTTGAACGTCGCACCTGGTTGAATCATCGCCATCATTTCCCGAATATCTGAACCGATTGCGCCCCGGCGCGTAACAGCTTCTTCGCAAGTCTGCCATGACATCGGACGCAGGTCCGCTAACGTGGGTGTCTGGCGGCAAGCGCGATGCCTGCGAGATTTTGCCCGCGCTTGATCCAGCGGATTCGCACCTCCGGTATCGCGGTAGCCAGGGTCAGGAACGCGGCGGCATGCGCGTGCGGGGCGCAACCAGTTCGCAAGGCACTGCTGGCTTGTCGGATCACCTCGGCCGCATCGCCAATGAATGTGACATCGCCAAGGCCCAGCGATTGCGCCAACTCCAAAGCGCAGAGCAGCGCCTGCCACTCGCCGTCGCTGTTGGTGCCATACCCCAAATCATCGAATATGTGCGTCACGCCCCGGACAACAACGGCGGCTTCCATGCGTCCGGGATTGGGGCGGCAGCCGCCATCGAAGAAGAGCTTCAGCCTTCGGCGCATCCTGGGCCTCTCCATGATCCTCGCCGCCTGTTCAGTCCGTCACCTTCAATTTCACCCAGATTTCGACCGGCGCGGCGAACTTGCCGGGCGCAGGCTTGCCCACATCGATCCGCTCGGCGACCACCAGCTCTCCGGTCGCAAGATTGAAGCTCGCCCATGGCTTGGGCATCCGGTTGAACGCCATCTTCTGGATGGGACGGCCGGTCGCCGTGTTCATGATGGTTGCAATGATGCTCATGGGGCACGCCGCTAACTGCAATTTCCGCAAGTCGCCAGCGGGTACCTTGCGCAATCACCAGTCTGTCGGTCGCCACCAGCTCACTTGTGCGCGCGCGCCATCCTGCTAGCCGCGCGTCATGACACAGACCATGATCACAGACTGGGCGCGCGGCGACATATTCGGCCTCGATTTTCCTGCGCATCCCGAAGCACTGCAAGGTGCCGGGCCGGAATTCCTGACGCGCACCTTTCGCGCAAGCGGAGCGTTGGCTGCGGATAACCGCGTCACGAGGATTACCCGCCTCGACGAATGGAGGCTCGGTGGCACCGGGGTAAAGGCGCTGCTTTCAGTCGAGTATGAGCGCGACGCGCCGGGCCTCGCGCGCGATCTGTTCGTGAAATTCTCGCGCAATTTCCATGACAAGGTGCGCGATAGCGGCAGCTATCACATGCCTTCGGAAGTGCGGCTGGCAAACCTGTCTCGCGATCCGGATTTTCCGGTTGCCGTGCCCAAATGCTTTTTTGCCGATATCGAGCAAGCTACGCTCACCGGCGTGATCATTACTGAACGCATTGGCTACGGACAGGGCGCAATCGAGCCGCATCACCCGAAATGCATGGACCACCTGCTGCCCGATCCACTGGCCCATTACAGTTCGCTGGTCGCCAATCTGGCGCGGCTGTCGGGTACGCACAGGTCAGGCCGGCTCGGCAAGACGGTGGAGCGCGATTTCCCGTTTGATCTGGATATGCTGGTCGCCCGTCGCCCGCCTTTTGACCTGTCGCTGCTGGTCAAGCGGATAGGCCGTCTCGCCGAATTCATCCTGCAATATCCCCATCTCTTTCCTGCACACATCGCCGACCGGGCTTTCCTCGCAGAGTTCTGCGCCGCTGCCCCGCTGGTGGCCAATCAGCAGGAGGAAATGCTGCGCTTCCTGTATGGGCGGCCCGATATGATCGCCCTGTGCCACATGAATGCAAACATCGACAATGCGTGGTTCTGGCGCGAGCCGGACGGCGCGCTGCGGTCCGGACTGATCGATTGGGGCAGCGTCGGTCAAATCTCTGTGGCCCAATCGATTTGGGGCTGCATCGGCGCGGCGGAGCCCGAGACGCATGACCGGCATCTCGAAAAACTGCTTGAACTCTTCGCCGCCGAATACGCCCGCGCAGGCGGGCCATTGCTCGATCCAGGCGAACTCGCGCAGCATCTGGAAATGCATGTGATGATGTCGGCCCTGCACATGACTACGGCTCCGCCTGCCATCCTGCGTGAATTGCCCGATCCGCATACTGCCGCCGACCGCTTCGATCCGATCTTCACGGAACGCGAAACTGCGCGGGTGCAGCTGAAAGTTACTATCGCGCTGCTGAACATGTGGCGCCGCCGCGACCTTGGCCAGCATCTGCGGGCTGAAGCTTCCTGGCGTCGGTAGACCCCGGGAAACGCACTTCGAAGCTGGAATCCGGGTGCGGACTTGTGGAAGGGTCGCGAAGCCAGAATTCGAACAAGTGCGGATGACTTTGAATTGGTTTCTGCGCAAATGCCGCGCGGTCATGGCCAAGCGCCCGAGCCATGGTGGCCAGCGCCGCCGACTGTCACGCGTCCGTAATCGGCTGAACCTAGCCTCTGTCGCACTGCTACCGGTTCGGCGCAGCCGGGCCCGCTCAGCAACCTGATAGTTCCTGATTCGGAAATGAAGGATATGGCCTTGCGTGCATTGTGGACCGCTTCTCTCGCGGCAATCTGGGCGTTGGCCGCACCGGCGGCGGCGCAGGATCTGCCGACTGGCCAGACGCTGACCCCGCTGGCGGCACCCGGCGCGCATTTCGAGCCGCTCACCGCGCGCACCGGACCGCATCCCGAAACAGTCGCCGATGGCGCGGCGGCCGTGGCGCTTTCGCCAAACGGTCAGGAGATGCTGATCCTGACCAGCGGCTACAATCTCTATTACGGCGCCGATGCCGCGCTGGTTCCGGCGCAATCGGGGCAATACATCTTTCGCTATCGCATCACTTCGTCCGGGCCCCGCCATGTCCAGACGGTGACCGTGCCAAACAGCTTTTCCGGGATAGCCTGGGCGCCCGATGGCAACAGCTTCCATGTCGGCGGCGGTGTGGACGACAAGGTCTACAGCTTTACGCGGGACAAGGGCCTGTTTTCGCCGTTTGGCGATGGCATTGCGCTGGGCCACAAGGCAGGCAACGGGATCGATGTCTTGCCGCAGGCCGCCGGTGTCGCGGTTTCGCCCGACGGGACGCGGCTGCTGGTCGCCAATTACTACAACGATTCGGTGACATTGATCGATCTTGCTACCCGCAAGATCATTGGCGAGCTGGACCTGCGGCCGGGCAGGATCGATCCGGCCAAGGCCGGCGTTCCGGGTGGCGAGTTCCCCTTCGCCGTGGTGTGGCGCGGCAATGACCGGGCCTACGTCTCGGCGCCGCGCGACCGCGAGATCGTGGCCCTGGCGATTGCCGGCAATGCCATCACTGTTGCCTCCCGCATCCACACTCTCGGCGAGCCCACCGCACTGCATCTCGATGGCGCGGCTCAGCGGCTCTATGCTGCCCAAGACAATGCCGACCGTCTCGCCATCGTCGATACGGCCAGCGATAGGATGATCGCCGAACCGCAACTGCGCCTGCCCGAAGGCATGGATCCGGTCGAAGCGGGGAAGGGCTTCAACCCCAACAGCGTGGCGGCGGGGCCGCAAGGCACCTTGCTGGTCACTTACGGCGGGATCAACGCGCTGGCCATGGTGCAACCGGCCGATGGCGCGACCAAGGTGCTGGGGCTGGTGCCCACCGGTTGGTATCCCAGCGCCGCTGCTGCCTCACGCGATGGCAAACGCCTCTTCGTGGTCAACCGCAAGTCACCGCCGGGTGCGAACCCGCGCTTTTGCGGTCCCAAGGTGGCCGTGCGCAAGGGCCCGCCCGATGTCTGCGGCGCCGGGGCCAACCAATTTGTCTTCCAGCTCGAAAAGGCCGGGCTCCTTAGCCTGCCCAGTCCCAGTCCGCGCACCTTGCTTGCGACGACCCGCCAGGTCGCCGCCAATATCCACCTCGGCGACACCGAGACCAGGGCTCGCGCCGAGGCAGTGATGGCGCAACTGCGCCAGCGGATCCGCCACGTGGTCTACATCGTCAAGGAGAACCGCTCCTACGACCAGGTGCTCGGCGACCTCGAAATTGGCAATGGCGATCCTTCGCTGACGCTGTTTCCCAAGACCATCGCGCCCAATCACCACGCGCTCGCCAGCCAGTTTGTCACGCTCGACAATTTCTATGATTCGGGCGAACAGAGCTCGACCGGCTGGACCTGGACCACCGCCGGGAGGACCACCGATCTGCTCGAAAAGACCGCGCCAGTGAACTATTCGCGGCGGGGCCTGGCCTATGAAGCCGAACAGGTGGACCGCAACATTGCCGCCCAACTGCCGCTGGCCGAGCGGCGCAAGGCGCGGCCCGCCCTGCCGAACGATCCTGATCTGCTGGCCGGCCCTGCCATGGTCACCGCGCCCGATGGCGATGCCGACGATCAGCAGGGGCAGGGCTTCATCTGGCATGCGGCGCTGCGCGCGAAGCTGACCTTGCGCAACTACGGCTTTTTCAACGCCACCGTCTACGCCGACGACAAGCCGGGCGATGTGCCGCCGATCCGCGATCCGTTCGGCGATCGTTACAAGGTCTTCGCCTCGGCCGACCCCGTGCTCGCGCCGCTCAGCGATCCGTGGTACCGCGGCTTTGACCAGCGCCTGCCCGACTATTGGCGGCTGAAGGAATGGCAGCGCGAGTTCGCTGCGCAGGTCGCCGCAAATGACATGCCCGCGCTGACCTTGCTGCGGCTCGCGCACGATCATTTCGGCAGTTTCGCTACGGCTATCGATGGAGTCGATACAGTCGAGACCCAGATGGCCGACAATGACTATGCGCTGGGTGCGATGATCGAAACGATCGCGAAGTCGCCCTTTGCCAAGGAAACTCTTGTCTTCGTCATCGAGGACGATGCGCAAAACGGCGCCGATCATGTCGATGCCCGGCGCTCGCTGGCCTATGTCGTTGGCCCCTATGTCAAGCAGCATGCGCTGGTCTCAAGCCGCTACAACACGGTCAACATGCTGCGCACGATCGAGGCCGTGCTGGGGCTGAAGCCGATGGGGCTTAACGATGCGCTCGCCGTGCCGATGAGCGACCTCTTCGATTTGAACCAGACCCAGTGGAGCTACACCGCGACTGCCTCGCCGCTGCTCCGGCAGACAAAATTGCCGATCCCCGCGGCGGCCTTTGGCGGTCAGGTTGCCATGCACGCCTGCCCGCTGCGCACGCCAGCCTATTGGGCACAGGCGATGCAGGGCCAGGACTTCAGCAGCGAGGACCGGCTCGATACCGATCGCTTCAATGCCGCGCTGTGGGCGGGATTGGGACGGGGCGGTGAACCCCGACTCCACACCGGCGCTGATCTGCGCGAGGGCCGGGATAGCTTGCTGGCCGGTGCAGCCCGCACCGCGGGCTGCCCGAATTGAGAGCCATTCGGACTAGGCGACAACCTCGCCGAGCGACTTGCCGGTTTCCATGCTCTTGGCGCCCCATTTGTCGAGCGACACGCCCATCACCTGCTGCAGAGTCAGCCCGATCCGGCTGACCGGCGTGCCCGCGCCGTCGACGTAGATCCCGGTCTTCATCCGCCCGCCGGCGCTGCCTGCGGTCATGATCGGGATATTGTCGATGGTGTGGAACTTGGCGAACTCGGTCTCGGAGTGGGCCAGGACCAGCGTGTTGTCGAGCAGGGTGCGATTGCCTTCCTTGATGCCATCGAGCGCGCCGACGAAGCCGACCCAGGCTTCCATGATCTTGGTCAGGAAGTAGGTCGCGTTAGGCTGGTAGCCGAGCCGGTTGTCGAGCACTTCCTCATGGGTCAGCTGGTGGTGGGTGATGGTCGAGCCGATCCGGGTCAGCGATGAGGCGCCATTGTTGAACATCATGTTGAAGATGCGGGTCTGGTCGCAGGCGAGCGCCATGACCAGCAGCTGGGTCATCAGCTGGTGGTTGAGGATCACATGTTCGATCTCGGCATTGACCGGCAGGTCGGCGACACTCCGGGGCACGACGCAGCTCTGCAGCGGTTCGGGCTTGGTCAGCTGGACATCGAGCTGGTTCTCCAGCTGGCGCACCGAAGTGTAATACTGGTCAAGCTTCTGCTTGTCCGCTGCGCCGACTGCGCGCTCGAGCGATTGGCGCTGCTCGGTCACCGCCGAAAGCACCGAGCGCCGCGCCATGACCTGCGGATCTGGCGTGAATGTCGCGCTGTTGGGATCCTTGAAGCCAGTGCCGAAGATGCGGGTATAGAGCGCCGAGGCCGAGACTTCGGACGGATTGAGATTGCCGCCGCCGCGACCCGACAGCGAATTGCGGGGATCGCCCGAGGCCGACATTTCGAGGCTGCGGAAGCGGGTGCGGGTGCCGATCAGATCGCCGATCGTCACGTCGAAGCTTTCGCCCGGCAGTCCGCGCTCGGCGGTCAGTGCGCGGCCGGTCCGGATCGCCGGGCCGCCGGTGGCATGCGGCAGGTTGGGCGCGCCATCCAGCGGCACGTTGAAATTGCCGTAGACGTTGATTTTGCTCTGGAAATCCTTGATCGGCGCCAGTTCGGGCTTGAGCTCATAGTTCGGCCCGGCCTTGCTGGGGAACCAGCGGTTGGGGTTGACGCCCAAGCCCCAGAACCAGGTGCCAAAGCGGATCGGAACCGGCGCGCCGGTTGCAGCCAGCGCCTCGCCGTTGCCGTCCAGAAACAGGTCGAGCAGCGGCACACCGACCGCAACCGCGGCGCCGTTGACTACGCCCCTGAGGGCAGTCCTGCGGGAAATGTCGTATCCCATGCACCTATCTCCTTTGTCCGGCGTAACTAATCTTGGTTGAGCCCTGATCGAGCGGTGAGGCCTTCACTTGCCATGTTTCCGGCATAGTCGCCACCTTGAGGAACAGAGCACGGATGCCATAGCCGCTGGCGGCGAATTGCTTGTCGAGGCCTTCGACCCACGGCGAGACATCCTCGCTGCCCAGCCCCGTGGCATATTCCAGCGCGCGGCCAGAAACACACTGGGTGGTGCTGGGGCTCTCGGCCAATGTCTTGCCGAGCCCGGCCGCGCCTTCATAGTGCAGGCCATCGAGGATGCCGCTCGAATCGATCGGTGTATCGTTTTCGGCGGCGCGGAATGCGCCGATGCCGTCGAACTTTTCAAGGCTCAGCCCGACCGGATCGGTGATCTTGTGACATCCGGCGCAGACCTCGTCGGTGCTGTGCGCGGAAAGGCGGCTACGCGCGGTCGGAGTCGCCTTGTTGTGAACGTCCTGCACCGCGGTGAAATTGACGTTGCCGGGAGGGTTGGGCACCGGCTGGCACATCAACAGTTCGCGGATCGCGCGGCCGCGCAGGGTCGGCGATGAGCGACCCGAATGCGAATAGATCGAGAGGAACCCGGCCTGGCCGAGCAGTCCGGCCCGGTCATCGCCCGGCGCGAACTGATAGGGCTCCCAGCCCGACGATTTGCGCACTGGCACCTGATAGAGCGGCCCAAGCGAGCGGGTCATGAAAGTGTTGGGGGTGGTGAACAGCGCGCGATAATCCCCGCCCTTGCCCAGCAGATGCGCAGTAATCGTGCGCAGGGTCTGTTCGGGCAGGGCCTTGGCGACATCCTGATTGAAATAGGGATAGATCACCGGATCCTTGGCCAACTCGTCGAACTTCTCGAACAGCAGCATGTCGGAGAAGAAGGCGCGCAGGCCTTGCTCAAAGCGCGGCGAATTGACCATCCTGCCCGCGATCACCGCCAATGCGGCATCGTCGGTTAGCTTGCCCTGTTCGGCGGCCTGCAGCAGCGCTTCATTGGGTGTCGAATTCCACAGCATGAAGCCGAGCCGCGAGGCGCGGGTGTAGTTATCGAGCCGCAGGCTGCCCGGATGGGCCGGATCGGGCTCGGCGGTTTCCACGACATAGAGGAAATTGGGCGAATCGAGCATTGCTGCCAGCGACAGCTCCAGCCCCTTGTAAAATGAACCGGTCGGCGCGGCGGCGTCGCCTGCCAGCTTGACATAGAAATCACGCTCGGCCCCCGTCAACGGCCGCCGGAACAGCAGGCGGCCGAGCGGCGTCAGCACCCTGGTGGCGCAATCGGCATCGGCCTTGCCGGGATCGGTGGGCTTGCATTCGGCGAACTGGCTGCGGTGCGCCTCGTCGAATACCTGCGCGGCAACGCCCCGGGCCATCGCATCGAACTGCTCAAGCCCGGAAGGCGAAATGCTCGCCTCGCGCGCGCCGCTGGCGATCAGCTCGTGCACCGGGCGCACCACTGGCTCGAAGCGCCCAGCAACGCGCACATCGGGCCCGAAGATGTCGGCAATCGAATTGCGATACTGCGCCTCGGTGATCCGCCGCATGGCGACGATCTGGAACTGCGGGGCCATGGCTGCCTGCGCGGAAGGGGCAGGGGCACCGCCGCCTGCCGGGGTGTCGACAGCGGCAACGCCCGCTGCCAGCGCCGATGCGGCGGCAAAGCCCAGGGTAAACAGTCTCAACTTTTTCACGCGCTTCATCGTGCTGCGGTCCTCTGCCCGTTGGGGACATCATTTATGAATGCTGGAACGGCGCTCATCACCTCGGCTGACGAGACGCCGCTGCACTTGCCGGTTTTGGTATCGCGCAGGCCGTCGGCCAGATTTACCAGAGTGTTGTGATAGGCGGCGCAATCGATGCCCGCGACCAGCGCCGTGCCCGCGCCGCCGAGCGCCATCGACTGAAAGACATCGAAAATCGGTCGGTATCCGCCGACGAGGCCGCGCAGCGTGCCGTCCGGCTGGAATGCCAGCCGCAGGCGTCCCTGGCGCATTTCCCATTTGGTGCGCGCGCCGCGGATATCGCGCGCGCCGCCCTGGCCCCAGGTCTCGGCCAGCACGATGTCCTGCGGCCGGGTGGTCAGCACTCCGTCGACGATCCGCCCATGCAGCACATTGCGATAGCGTGGCGCCGTGTTGCTGACGGTGAAGCTGACCCCGGAGAGGAAATTGCCATTGGTGTCGACATTCGGCCGGTCCGGGGTGTTGGCATATATTACTTCGACGTCGTTATCGCTCTGCAAGCTGTCGACGCCCCGCAACAGCAGCACCTGGGTCCATTCGCCGGACGACAGGAACTGCCTCGCGCCACGGATGATGTCCCCGCCCGATCCATCGACCCCGCGCCATTCGAGCGTGCAGCCCATGGCTCGATAGACCTGATTGTCGATGCCTTTTTCGCCGGTTGGGCTGGTGAATTTCTCATGCGTGCAGGTGGAGTTCGGCGCGGCACCTTCATCAAGATTGAGGCCTAGTCCATAGGGGCTCTGCACGGTCTTGATGACCGGATGATTGAACATTTCAGGCTGCGAGCAGATATTG
>Ga0114974_10004271_pt1 | contig 10695 bp, 7 predicted proteins | sample S_130206_EF_Meta_FD_87318 | JGI IMG/M metagenome (GOLD analysis project Ga0114974, IMG submission 87318) | Freshwater microbial communities from Lake Simoncouche, Canada to study carbon cycling - S_130206_EF_MetaG | ecosystem: Environmental > Aquatic > Freshwater > Lake | place: Lake...
CTGGATTGGTCTATGCAGGCGCTGCGTTGGCGGCAGTGCCAGCGCAGTTGTGCGGTGAATGTCGCCTCGAAAAGTACGCGCATTGTGGTGGCTTCCTCGAAGGCGCCACCGTCGATCGCGACAATGCTTTATGGGTAGTAGATCTGCTCTCCGGGCGTGTCATGCAGGTCAATGCTGATGGCAGCTGTACCACGCGCGCCAACACCGGCGGCCAACCCAACGGCGCCAAGTTCGGCCCCGATGGCCAACTGTGGATCGCCGACAAGTTGCTGGGGCTGCTACGTCTGGATCCCAAGACCGGCGCCATCACTGCGGTGGCCAGCACCTATCGCGCCGAGAAGCTGCGCGGCCTCAACGACATCGCCTTCGACAAAGCCGGTGGCCTGTACTTCACCGAGCCCTATGGCTCCAACGCGCTCAAGCCCGATGGTCGTTTGTTCTATCTGCCGCCTGGCCCTAACGCCAAGCTGCAAGTCGTGGCAGCCAACCTGGCCTTCCCCAATGGCGTAGTGCTCTCGCGCGATGGCAATGCGCTGCTGATCGGTGAATATGCGCTCAAGCGCATTACGTCGATGCCGATACCCAACAGCCCCAACGACTTTGATGCCACCTATGTGTGGGCGACCACCAGTGGTGGCGTCGGACCTGATGGCATGTTGATGCTGGCCGACGGCACGCTGCTAGCTGCCAACTTCGAAGCTGGTGAAGTGCTGGCCTTTGACAGCGTTGGTCGCTCGCTCGGGACCATCCCCGTACCGGCAGGTCCGCGCGTCACCAACCTGGCACTGCGCGATGACTGGCTCTATGTCACCGAAGGGTCCAGCGGCGAAGTGTGGCGGGTGCGGCTGCTCAAACGTTGAAAGTCCGCAGCCCCAGCATGTTGCCGCCCTCGCCTTACGCGCCCGACTATGACTACATCATCATCGGTGCAGGCACAGCAGGCTGTGTGCTGGCAGCGCGTCTGACCGAAGACCCTGCCGTACAGGTGCTGTTGATTGAAGCCGGCGGCGATGGCAGCCATCCGTTTATTCATGTACCCGCCTTGGTCGGCGCAGCGCTGGGTCGCCGCGATTTGAACTGGGGAGGGTCCACCGAGCCGCAAACAGCCATGGCCGGACGTCGCATTCCCTTGCCGCGCGGCCGTGGGTTGGGTGGCACCGGCGCAGTCAATGGCATGGCTTACTTTCGCGGTCAGCCTCGTGATTACGACGATTGGGCTGCAGCCGGTAACGACGGCTGGAGCTGGCGCGAAGTGCTGCCCTACTTCACGCGCTCGGAAGACAACGCCGATCATCCTGCATCGACTTGGCATGGGCGCAGCGGCCCCATTCAGGTGGCGCACATCGCCAAGCCCAATGCGCTCAACCAAGCGTTTCTGTCGGCGTTTGCCGCAGTGGGCCAATACCGGGCCTGTGATGATTTCAACGGGCCACAACCGGAGGGCTATGGCCTGCGCCAAGGCACCATCCGCAAAGGGCGACGCGATTCGACGGCCACGGCCTTTTTGCAGCCTGCATTGCAGCGGCCCAACCTGCATGTGCTGACGCGCAATCGTGTGACGCGCATTGTGTTCGACGGCAAGCGTGCAATCGGTGTCGAGACCTTGGGTCTGGGCGGGCAAAGTCGTCTCATCGCACGTCGCGAAGTGCTGCTGTGTGCAGGCGCCATCCAATCACCGCAGTTGCTGATGCTCTCGGGCATCGGCCCCACTGAAGAACTGCGTTTGCACGGGCTGCCTATCGTGCAGCACCTGGCTGCTGTCGGCGCGCACTATCAGGATCACGTTGCCGTGCCGGTGCTGATGGAATCGCAGGACACGCGATCTTATGGACTGTCGTGGCGCACCGCGCACCGCGCAGCGGGCAATCTGGCGCAGTACCTGTTGTGGCGTGCAGGACCTCTGGCCAGCAATCTGTTTGAGTCCACTGCCTTCATTCGCAGCAGCGCCGCAGCAGATCGCCCCGACCTGCAGATCGTGTTCCAGCCGGCGCGCCGTAACCGCAACAGCTTTCCGTTGCCACTGGGCCATGGCCACGCCATCAACAGCGTCACCCTATATCCGCGCAGTCGCGGCCATATCGGCCTGCACAGCGCAGACCCTTCAGCAGCACCACGCATCCAAGCCAACCTGCTAGCCGATGCTGCCGACCTGCAGCCACTACTCAAGGGCATACGCCTGGCGCGCCAACTGCTGGCCGATCCAGCGTTTGCCAAGTGCCGCGCCATCGAAGTGGCGCCCGGTCCGCAAGTGCAGGACGAAGCGTCACTCGAGGCCTATATCCGCGCCAGCGCCAGCACCGTGCACCATCCCACCAGCACCTGCCGCATGGGCCGAGGGGAAGACTCGGTTGTCGATGCGCAATTGCGCGTGCATGGTATCGAGGGCCTGCGGGTGATCGATGCGTCGGTGTTTCCGAACATCATCGGCGGCAACACCAACGCACCGGTGGTGATGGTGGCCGAGAAGGCGGCAGACTTACTGCGCGGACTGGCGCCACCGGCACCCGCACCTATTTGACAGCTCGCACATCGGGGGACAACACATGGCTGCAGAACACATCAAGCACTGGCGCGTAGGCGACGTAGAGATTGCACGCATCGTTGAGGTCAATGCCTGGGAAGACGACATCACCATGTTGCTGCCCGATGCCACACCGGCGTTCGTGCAACAGTACAAGTGGTTGCAGCCGCACTTTGCCACTGCCGACGGCAAGATGATTTTGTCGTTCCAAGCCTTTGTGCTGCGCTCACGCGGCAAGACTTTCATGATCGACACCTGCATCGGCAATGACCGGCAGCGCGAGTTCGACGTGTTCACCAACATGCAGACCAGCTTCCTGCAGGACCTGCGAACCGCAGGCTTCCCGCCCGAGCAGATCGACGGCGTGCTGTGCACCCACTTGCACTTTGACCATGTGGGTTGGAACACACGCAAAGAAGGCGATCACTGGGTGCCCACCTTCCCGCAGGCGCGCTACTACTTCGGTCGCGAGGAATATGCGCATTGGCAGCATCTGCGTGAGACCGACGGTTACCACCATGTAGATCATCTGGTCGATTCAATCGATCCGATTGTGCAAGCAGGTTTGGTGGATTTCATCGATCCAGACTTTCAGCTCACCGATGAAGTGTCGCTGATCCCGACGCCAGGCCACACACCCGGTCATGTCAGTGTTTTGATCCGCTCTGGCGGTCAGGAAGCGGTGATCACCGGCGACATGATGCATCACCCCATCCAGCTGGCTATACCGGCAACCCACGGCCGCTTTGATATGGATCAGGCACGCGGTGCGCAAACGCGTGTCGAGTTTGTCGATCGCTTTGCCGACACCGCAACGCTGGTGATCGGCAGCCACTTCTCCGACCCCACTGCAGGACACATCGTCACCGATGGTGCGTCCTGGAAACTCAAGACCGAGTGAGATCACCATGGCATTGACTCCAGACCTGTCGCAGCACGCAATATTCATCACCGGCGCCGGACGCGGCTTGGGCCGTTCGATGGCGCTCAAGCTGGCACGCTGCGGCGCAGCGATTGGCGTGGTGGATATTGATGCCGCGGCCTGTGCTGCGGTTGCTGCAGAAATTACTGCTGCAGGCGGACGCGCCACTGCACTGCCTGCCGATGTCAGTAGTCGTGCGGCACTAATGGCCGCGGCAGCGCAGTTTGCTGCGCAGCATGGCCGCATCGACGCAGTGATCAACAACGCCATGCTGCTGCGCTATGAGCCGCTGGAAGCCATCACCGAAGAAGTGCTGGATCGCATGACCGGCGTGGGCATCAATGGCAGCGTATGGGGTGCACAGGCACTGCTTGCGCACTACGATCCCAAGCGCGGCGCCACGCTCATCAATATGGCCTCGCCGGTAGCAGGGCGCGGCTTTCCCAATACTGCCGCCTACAGCTTGGTCAAAGGCGCCATCGTTACCTTCACCAAGGTATTGGCTGCAGAGTTGGGCCCGAAAGGCATACGCGTAAACGCGCTCTCTCCCGGATCGGTGCCCACACCCGGTGCACTGGGTCTCAACGATCCGGCCGAGTACGAGCGTCGCAGCCGCACTATTCCAATGCGACGGCTGGGACATGAAGACGACAACGCCGAGGCCTGTGCATTTTTGCTCAGCCCCGAAGCGTCGTTCATCAACGGCGAGATCCTCAACGTAGACGGCGGCATCTCTGCCGCAGGGTGATACAGATGAGCAAGCCCATACCCGAGTTTGATATTGATATCTTCAGCCATGAGTCGGTGCGCAACGCCAATGCTGTCGACGACCGCCTGCGCGAGTTCTCGCCTGTGGTGAGACTGCCTGGCGAAGACGTCACGATGATCGCGCGCTTTGAGCATGTGTCGAGCGGCCTGCGGGACTGGAAGACCTTCTCATCGACCTCACGCCCTTGGCACGACCCAAACTCAGTGCGGCCCGAACTGTTGCTGACAGACGATCCACCCAAGCACACCGGTGTGCGTTCGGTGGTCGCCAATGCGCTCTCGCCGCAAGCGATGTCCAAGATGGCCGAAGCCTTTCGCGCCGATGCCGATGCCTTAATCGGTCGATTAAAGGCCCAAGGTGACGGCGTGCAAGTCGATGCCGTAGCCGACATCAGCCAAGCGTTCGTCTACAAAGTGCTCCCCGATCTGCTGGGTCTGCCGGAGGCCGGCCGTGAGCATCTGTCGGCCTTCGGCAATATGGTGTGGGCCACGATGGGCCCAATGAACACACTGTTCCACGAGACCATGGCAGCCACAGGCCAACCGGTCATTGACTGGGCCACCGATGCCTGCAAGCGCGACAACTTGCTGCCGGGCAGTCTGGGCATGGCCATGTATGAAGCTGCCGATCGCGGCGAAATCACTGCCGATGAAGCCTATCTGCTGGTGGGCATTTTGTTGTCGGCTGCGGCAGACACTACAGTGATCACGCTGGCCAATGCCGTACGCGCGTTCAGTGAGTTCCCTGATCAGCTTGAATTGGTGCGCAACGAACCCAAGCTGGTGCGGGCTGCATTTGAAGAGAGCCTGCGTTGGGATTCACCCTCGCGCATGGCCGGTCGCATCGCGATGCGCGATGTTGAGATCGACGGCTATGTCATTCCTGCCGGCGAGCGTTGCGGCTTGATGTTTGCAGCCGCCAACCGCGATCCGCGCAAGTGGACCGACCCGGAGCGCTTTGATGTGCGCCGCCCCAACACCGGTCATCTGGGCTTTGGCTTTGGTGTGCATGCCTGCGTGGGCCGCGCACTGGCGATGCTAGAAGCCGATGCACTGCTGGGTGCATTCACGCGTCATGTGACGCGTGTGACGCCAGCCGGTGCCGTCGAACCGTGGATGACCACCATCGGTCACGGACCGGCAAAGTTGCCGGTCCATCTGCAGTTCTGATCGCGCTGCAGTGATGAATCTCCGCGGTCAGTCGGCCGCGGAGAGAATCATGTCGCTCCAGCGCTGGAAGCGATCGCAGTTGGCGTTGTGTTCCATCACGCCAGCAGTCAGGGCAGTGAAAGTAATGTCGCGCTGCGGATCGACCCAAAACAGCGTGGTGCCGGCGCCATAGTTGCCAAAGCTGCGCGGTGAGGCCAGCGCACCGAACATGTGATGGATTAAGCGCTCGCCGCGGATCGTGAAGCCCAAGCCAATGTAGGCCGGCACTTCTTCCAAACCCTTTTCGGCACCACGGCGGTAGTACAGCTCGTTGCGCTTGTCACCGGTGTGGTTGCGCGACGCCAGCTCGACCATGAGCGGCGACAACAGGCGAGCCCCGTCAAGCGTGCCACCCTGACGGAACATATCGGCAAAGCGGAACATGTCGGGCACGGTCGAAACAATGCCGACCCAAGGCATTTCGGCCTTTTCGTCTTCGAATGCACCGTTGGGGCCGTCGACATTGCGGCTCTTGTGGCCGATGGGATAGTTGCCCCGAAAATCTGGCACGACCTTGCGCGACTTGAGATCAGCACGCAGACCCACCGAGGTGTCGTGCATCTTGAGCGGATCGAGGATGTCTTCCTGCACGATCTGCCGATAGCCACGCTGCTTGGGATCCGTGCGCAGCAGCGCAGTGGCCATCAGCACATGGTTGACCAGCGGCGAGTAAGACACCTTCTCGCCAGGACCGCACTCAGGCGTCACATGCCCGATCACCGCGGCCGACACTTCAGCGAAGTTGTCGATGTACCAGCCCGGAGTGACCTCGAACAAAATCGGGAAGCCGGCTTGGTGCGACAACAGATGCCAGATGCGCACCTTCTCGCGGCCCTCGCCCTTAAACTCTGGGATCAAGTCGCTGATCGGCGTGGTGAGCAGGAAGCGGCCCTGCTCAATCGCCTGCATCACCAGCAGATTGGTGAAGGCCTTGGTCACCGAGAAAATGCTGAACACCGAGTTGTGGGCCAGCGGCAGCTTGCGATCGGCATCGGCCGTACCCACTGCAGTGTCGAAAACGACCTTGCCGCCCTGCGCCACCTTCACAACTGCGCCGTGATAAAGCCCGCGGGCGATCTCGGACTCGATGACTTTCTGCAACTGAGCGAATCGGGGCTGGTACATCGTTGAATTTCCCATAGTCATGAAAGGCGGGCTAACAAGCCCAACAAGATAGTGACATCAACCGCTATTGCCAATGGCAGCTTACTGCGCGTGGCTGGCCACTACGGGTCTGCTGACCAATCTGCACGCCAATGTGGCCACCGACACAGCTACCGCAAACAACACAAAGAACGCCGCCGGACCACCCACATCAAGCGCTGCAGCGCCGGCCCAGGAGCTGGCCACTGCACCCAAGCGCCCTACACCCAACATCACGCCAATACCGGTGGCGCGCAGCCCCGTGGGATAGAAGTGCGTCGACAACACATACAGTGTGGTTTGACTGCCAGCGGCACTAAAACCAATGCCAGCCATCAGCGCCAGCACCGCACCTTGGGCAGGTTGGCCGCGACTAAACAACAGACACAACACCAACGCTGCTGCGATGCCAACGGCACCGATCACAGCTTGAGCAGTGCGAGAGCCGGACTTACGGCACAACAGGCCCACGACCAGACTGCCCGCGATACCACCAAGACTGAACGACGTCACCACACTGCCAGCAAAGCCCAGCGGATAGCCTGCTGCCGCCAACATCGCCGGGCCCCAGCTGAGCATGGTGTACAGCGCCAGCAGCGCCATGAAGCACGCAAGCCACATCAGCAGCGTGTCGCGACGCAGCTCGCCCTTCAGCAACGAACCCGGTGATGCGCTGACTGAATCCTGGCTGCGTCCTGCCAAATAACTCGGCGACTCGGGCAGTGCGCGCCAATACAGCAGAGCCACGACCAGCGGCGCAATACCACCAATGATGAACAGCGTGCGCCAGCCAGCCGATTCCAACACCGCAGCCGCCAACACGCCCGCCACCATCGAACCCACCGGCTGACTGAGCATGGCAATGGAGGCGCCCATGCTGCGATGACGCAGCGGCGTGAACTCGGCGATCAGTGCAGTACCGTTGGGTAGTGCAGCGCCCAAGCCCATTCCAGCAAATGCACGCAGCACACCGAACAAGAACAGTCCGTGCACCTGTGATGCGACGCCGGTCGCCAGTCCAAACAACGCAAGGCTGCAGATCAGTCCCGTGCGTCGACCCACGCGATCACCGAACCAGCCGCCAAACGTGGCGCCCAACGCCATGCCCACCAAGCTGCCGGCGGTGATGGGTGTGAGATCGCCACGCGTCACGCCCCAATCACGGATCAAAGAGGGGATAGCCAGACCCAGCAGTTGCGCGTCGAGTCCATCGAGCATCATGCCCAGCACGACGAGTCCGACTATCCACCTGGTATAGGCAGTCCAATCCAGCGTGTTGTGAGTCTGTGTCATGACATTACCGCCTCGATTAGGAAGGGACCGCGTTGCTGCATGGCCGAGGCCAGCACGTCATCAAATGCTTCAGCGCTGTCGACACTCACGGCATCCACGCCCATACCGCGCGCCAACGCCACCCAATCCAAAGCTGGATTGCTTATGTCGAGCAGTCCTGCGACCAGCGAGTCATCGACCTGAGCCCCGACGCGCTCCACCTCAGCGCGCAGCACTGCATAGGCTCGGTTGGCCAAAATAACCGTGACAACATCAAGCTTCTCGCGTGCCTGAGTCCACAGCGCCTGCAGCGTAAACATGCCGCTGCCATCGGCCTGCACGTTGATCACTTTGCGATCGGGCGCTGCCACCGCCGCGCCAGTTGCCAGCGGAATGCCCTGCCCCAATGCACCACCAGTGTTGGTCATGTGCACATGCGGTGCAGCACAGGCTAACTCCGCCAACACGGCAGGTCCGTTGCTGATGGCTTCCTCGGACAACAACGCGCCTTCGGGCATGTGCCGTGCCAATGAGCGACCGATAGCCGATGCAGTAAGCAGGCCGCGCGGCAAATCTGGTCTTGGCAGCAACGGCACTGGCGCAGTGACCTGCGGCGCCTGCAGTGCATCGGCCAGCGCTTCGAGCACCTGCACTTCGTCCTGCTGCTCATGGCACAGACTGGTGAGTCTTGCGCCCTCGGGTGCCAACCAACTGGGAAAGTGTGGATAAGCAAACGGTGCGACAGGCGGTGGCGCTGCCACCAGCAGCAGATCGGACACACCTTGCAGCACCTGCACTGCCAACTCAGCGCGATAGGGGATGCGGGTCAGCGGATAGACACCTGACCCACGCCACAGCTTGGCGGTCATCATGTCGGTCAACGGCCGCGCACCGGTATGCGCGCAGATGCGCCGCAATACCTGCAAACCACGCAGGTCACCACCTGCAGCCCGCACCAGCAGCGCAGCAGCAGAGCCGCGGGTACGCAGGATGCGCACTGCCTCGGCGATGACCTGGGGATCTGGCGGCGCTGCAGCCGGCAGCGGCAAGGGCTGACTGAACCCGACCGTCGTGCCCCAGGCGCAATCGGCCGGCAGGATCAGCGTAGCAATTTGGCCGGGCCTTGCGCGGGAGGCTGCCACCGCTGCTGCACCATCGGCCGACAGCGTCTGGGCATTGGCGGCCATGCGCAGCCAATCCGATACCGGTCGCGCAATCGCCTCCACATCGGATTTAAGCGGACTGTCCCAGCGCTTGTGCCACGTGGCGTGGTCGCCCACCACATTGACGATGGGGCTGCGGGCGCGGCGGGCGTTGTGCAGATTGGCGATGCCGTTGGCAAAGCCCGTACCCAGATGCAGCAAGGTCAGCGCAGGCTTGCCAGTGACGCGCGCGTAGCCATCGGCCATGCCCGTCACACCGCCCTCAAACAGGCCCAGTACTGGCCGGATCTGCGGCAGCGCGCCCAGCGCAGACAGAAAATGCATTTCCGAGGTGCCGGGGTTGGCAAAGCACACCTCTATGCCAGCCGCAGCCAGCGTGTGCATAAGGCTCACCGCACCGGTGACAGGCGCGTGTGGATCTGGCGCAGCGTCAACGGCCACAGCGTTCCCCTGATTATTATTTTGGCACTCTAAGCCACCCTGCTCGCCACTGTCGAACAACGCGCTGGTGGCCGGCTTGCCCTTGAGATCAAGAGGAACACGCCGCACTGCATAAAGCCGCGTCTTCGGGTACCTTGAGGGTGTTACAGACTGTTTTGGGCGGGGGTTTAGATGGGCGTCAGCAATTCAATCCTGGGATACGGCTGGGTCAGGCTGTCTGCGGCCTTCCTGCTGTTGGGCTCTGTGCCTGTATCAGCCCAACAATCGGCGCCTGCCAGCAAGGTGACCGAGGGCTACTGCCTCAAATGCCATAACGCTACCGATTGGGCCGGTGGCGTGGCGATGGACACGCTGGACGTGACCAAGCCTGCTGCCTCAGCAGAAGTCTGGGAAAACGCCATCAAGAAGCTGCGTGGCCGCCTGATGCCTCCGGCCGGCGAGCAGCAACCGTCGCAGGGCGACATCGACGCCATGGTGGGCTTCCTCGAAGGCTCGCTAGATAACTCTGCGGTGGGTCAGTCGCACGTGGCACACGTGCCCATACAGCGCCTCAACCGAATCGAATTTGCCTCCACCGTGCGCGATCTGATCGGCGTGGATATCAACGCCAAGCAGGCCCTGCCCACAGAGGTTGAGGTCGAAGGCTTCAGCAACATCGCCCGCGCGCTAACAATGTCTCCGTCCTTCATGGACCAGTACCTGATTGCTGCGCGCAATGCAGCGCGGTTGGCCGTTGGCGAGCCCGTCGCCAAGCTGGCTAAGGTCACTATCCCTGCCACCACTGCAGGTGCCTCGGCCTTCCCGCTCGGCACCCGAGGCGTGATGCCGCGCGGTGGCATCCGTTTCATGCATGTGTTTCCGGCCGACGGCGAATACCACTTCAATGTGCCGGAAGAAGACTTCATCGACATGGGTCTGTACCCGCGTGGCGCACAAACCGCTGCCACGCTGGTCATCCTCATTGATGGCGTCGAGGTGGTTCGCAAAGACATTGGCGGTGCCGCATGGCTGGACATTGCTGACCGCGATGGGCCGGCGGGACGCAAAGAACTGCTTGCCAAGGTTGCTAGCAGCGCACAGGTGGCTGCCGGTCGTCATGAGATCGTGATGACTTACATCGAGCGCTCGCGGGCACTGAGCAACGACGCTACGGTCGGTGGTGGGTTTGTGGGCGGCGTCGGTGGCGACGCTGGTCCCGGTCGCGTCTCTGATGTGCCGATCATCCAGACTGCCGTTGAAATCGAAGGCCCCATTGC
>Ga0114974_10004276_pt1 | contig 10689 bp, 22 predicted proteins | sample S_130206_EF_Meta_FD_87318 | JGI IMG/M metagenome (GOLD analysis project Ga0114974, IMG submission 87318) | Freshwater microbial communities from Lake Simoncouche, Canada to study carbon cycling - S_130206_EF_MetaG | ecosystem: Environmental > Aquatic > Freshwater > Lake | place: Lake...
AAAATTGCTGTTAATCCCAGTATGGAATAGACAGCGGCACTTAAACTAATAATAAGTGCGGTTGCGAGGGTTATATATCCGAATGTCATTCTATTATTTAGCGCCATGTTCTGTGTTTTTCTGCGACCCATTCCTTGCCATCGTATTCTTCAACATACCATTCTACGCCAGCAGGAACTTCTACAACTTTAAGTTTAGCATAATCACCACCGGCATTGCTACCTAAACGGCGAACTGTAGCTACTAACGCAGGGTCATCTCGAGAAATATTTCTTCCCCAAAATTCCTGATCATTGATCATAATCTTACTGCCTAATCTATTTTGTGTATCTCTATCTTCTTGTTCTTCTAATGTGTATGAGATACCAGCAAGGTCCAGATATAACAAAGATGCTTCTCTACTTAAACTAAACCCGCCATATCGAGAGTTGATTACAATGTATTGTACGCCACGTAACTGTTTGAGTAGTTCTTCGTGGTCTGGATTTACCGAGGCCATTTGTTAATAGTAATATTATAGTCACGTTCGGCGTGGACTAGTCTTTGTTCTAATTGTTTTAGTTTACGCTCAAAGCGAATTTGTCTAGCAATCAAAAATACCACAGCCGCTACAACAAGAGTAAACATTAATCCCCAGCCAGCTACTAACCCATAAGTCCAATACCATAGTTCGCTAATATTATCGGTCAGTAACTTGATAGGGTTCATTCTGCTTTACCACCTGTACAGGAGCCGCCGTTGAACCAAAGTTCTTCAGCTTGTTCGCGATATTTGGCTAATTCGTATTCATCTTTTTTAATTTTGTATTGATCTTCTGTAAGCGAGTGCCAGCCACAACAGTCGCCTGTTGGGCTACGGCCACATCCGCATAAGGCATATACTTTACCGTCTTCTGTTTTTCTAACTTGCATTAATCTTTCTTTCCACCAAATAATTGCAACAAGTTTAGGAACAAGTTAATAAAGTTCATATACAATGATAGCGCACCCATAAGTTCAACATTAGTATCGGGCTGTTCTACTGATACCATTTGTCGAATTTGTTGTGTGTCGTGAGCAGTAAGACCTAAAAAGATAATAATAGCAAGAGCTGAGATTACCATGGTTGCTACTGAACTACCAACAAAAATGTTAATAATACTAGCAATAACAATAGCAATTAAGCCAATGAACATAAACTGTCCTACACTTTCAAGACTGCGCTTAGTAAAATATCCATAGCCACTCATAGTCGCAAACAAAACAGCCGCACCCATAAATGCGCTAACAATAGATCCAAGGTTGTACACAATAAAAATAGTACTAAAACTTAAACCCATTACTGCCGCAAATGCGTATAACATTATTCTAGCTGTACTAGGACTCATGCTACGCATTTTAAATCCTAATACTAGTACAAATGCCAGTGGCGCAAATACTACAATCCATTGCATAACGCCAGTGAACAAAAATTTCATAAGCTCTGGACTTGAGCTAACTGCTAAACTTACAATACCTGAAGTAGCAATAGCTAATGCCATGTGATTGTAAACTCTTAACATAGCAGAGTTAATAGCATCTGCTGTACGATATATTGCTGTTGTCATAATTTTCTCCTTATATAATTAAAACGGCCATTTAGTGTTGGGATTGACCGTAAGTTCTTTGATTACTTCTTTATGTTCTTCCATAATTTTATCTAACTCCTTTGCTGGATCCCACTCTTTAGCATCTGGATCATATGGAATACCACGCCATTGTTTAATATTAAGTGTTTCCACTTCTGGAGTGTCATCCTGATATGAACTAATCCAGCGTGATCCAGTCCACTTAGCTTGGTACTTATACGAATCTTTTCCAGCTGTTTCAATTTCATAGTTACCTACATACACTGGATTAACTTTAACTGGGAACCAATTAGTTGTAGGATATTCAATGCTGTCATAGTCAACATATCGTTCCCATGACTTATCTTCTTTAACTAAAAAGAATCCAAAGTCGGAACTTTTACCTGAAGTGTTTGCCCCGTTGTTTTCAATCTCAACATCGTCATAATAAACATTACTGATAAAATCTTCACCGTCAATGTCATCATAAAACAACACTAATTTTTCAGGATCAAACGGAGCAGTTAATTCAATCTCGCCTTCAAAGAATGTGCCTTTTTCATTTGAGCGACCAATAAACACTACCTCGCCTGCTTCTGCCATGCCAATCCATGCTTCGTTATCACAGCATAAACCAATAGTTGTCCCGTCAATAGTTTCAAGTGATTCTTCTAGTACAGTTTCTCCGTGTTGATCAGTAATTTGTAACGTGCCAGAATCTCTACTTACACCACTAGAGTGTGCTAATCTATCGCACTCATACCAAGAACCTGGTTCAAACGGAATCATTTCTTCTGGAATGTTTAGTTCTTCTACAGCATCATAATCCCAAGCAAAATCACTTACTGAAATTCTGCGATGTTTAAAGTAATCATAAATCTTACGATCAATCGTGCCCATAACAATTTCGCCACCATAACCCCACATTGAAATATTATATGTACAAGGCGTAAACTTTAGTTTATCGATAAGTTGCTGTTGTTCTTCAATTGTAGCCATTATTCGTCTCTGGGTAGTGTAGCAGCTTCTTTAACTAACACAAGTAATTGTTCTACTGTGGGTACCATAATTTTAGCATTGCGATATTCTTCATCTTCATCGCGGCCGCTAATTTCAACTAAGAACCCATTGTCATACATATTGATAGTAAAGTTATCACTTACCTTAGCAAGTTTATCACCAATTTTGTTTACTTGTTTCTTTGTCATTTTATTTGTCCCAATCAGATTTATTTCTACATTCACTGAACAACCAACATATAATTGTGGCTAGTATGAATCCAGCGCATATTACTAGTATTGCTTCCAATAACCATATTCTAAAATCCATCTTACTCTCCTAAACTATAGTATATTATACTACACAAAGGTGGTAGAAATCAAGACTTCAATTTACCATTTACCTTAACTAGTGCGCCTTTGTATGTCCAATCTCCGCCAACTTCATCTCCGGGTCTGCCAGTAATTTTCTTAAATGATGTATGTGGTTTGTTGTGTGCGTTCAATCGAAATTCAGCAAACTCTTCTGGTGTAAGAATGAATTCTGCTACTGGACCTTTAGCTTCTGACTTTTGGCATTCCAGTTCCATTTCTTCAAAAATATTAAATTTTCTGCGTATTACTTTCATCAGTAGTTCTCTTTTACAATATAATATTGAGGCTTAGGAAATTTTTCCAACAACTCATTATCCTTAACATACTTGTGCATTTCAGGTGCTGTAAAAAACATCCTGCTACTATACTCTCTACTTACGGGCTTATGTGTAGCAGAATCAATAATTGATAGATACCATGATTTTAATGCCATTTTGTTTCCTTTAATTAATTTACTATATAGCTATTATAACGGTATTTGATTTAATAGTCAACCTTTATAGTTTCTCGCCTGGTTCAAAGCCGCGGAAGCGTACAAATCTAGGAAAGCGTAAACTGTATGTGCCGTCCTGGTTTTGGGTAACTGCGTCGGCGGCCACTTCAACGACATCACCAATAATACTATCAGCATTGTCCCAATAGCTAGTACGGTCATCATCGCTAAATCCAGAACCAACATTAACCCTAATGTTGCGGTTATCATCTATGCCTTCACAAATAAATGCGCCCAGTCTGCCTTCGTTGCGTCCTGTGCCTTCTTCAAATCCAATAATATTTAAGTCAACAGTAATAACTGGCTTCCACTTGAGCCAAAAAGTTGAACGTTTACATTCGTATGGGGCGCCAATATCCTTAATCATAATACCTTCAAATCCTGCGTTAACAGCATCGTTGGCATAGCGACGTAGTATATCATGTCCTTCAGAAATACTAAGGTCAACATCTAACCCGTCCATAATACGTAAACAGGTTGTTTCGTCAAATACTTCTCGATATGATTCTAATAATAAAGTGCGCTTGTGCTGTTGCGCATTCCAGTAGCCTCGGTGGAAGTCTTCTAGTGGAACTAAATCAAAAATAGTATAAACTAAATCGTCTGCTTGTACGTCTGTTTTGCGCTGTGCTTGTTTCATTAATGCTTGGAAACTTGTGCCAATTACCTCACCATCAAATACAATGCCATTTTTATATTTGCCAAATAGCCCACGTAACTTAGGTCTAATTTCTTCTAACGCATCTTCAATGTGTTTAAAGTTTTCAAATGGTTTACCATTGCGACTAAACATTGTTACATTATGACTAGTCATAACTGCTAGTACACGTACACCATCTAATTTTTGTTCAAGCCGTTTGACACCTGTCATTTTACTTGGGTGTCCATCGCTACCGGATGCTAGTTGACAAGTAAATGTTGGAATAGCCCACTCGGTATTTTTTAACACTTTGTTAAGTGTTTTTTCACTAATGCCGCAACGTAAGTCCTTAATAAGAACACGTCGTGCTAAGTTATTCCATTCTAAGGAATCAAACTGTTCTGCTACTTCTTGGATCTTATCACGGGCCGCATGACCGGTAATACTGCGGGTGCGTAGTGCTTCGCATAACGCCCAAAACTTAGGCCAAGGGTTAACCTGGCCCGTGATGTTCTCGGTCTCTGGCACTTTTCTAACGCCAAAGACATAAAATGGATTGTAGGCTTGGTAGCAGTTAAACAAGAAGCATTGAGCATTGGCACTACCTAACTTGGCTGCCATTAATGCTTTTTCAATAACTGATTCTTTGTGTAATCTGCCGTCACTACTTTCTAAGTCGCGGATCCAGTCTGCCGCCAATTTAATCCCTTCAAATTGTTGTGCTGTATAATCTATTGTCATACTATTTAAGGCTCCTAATATGTTCAATAACTGCTACTGCTTCGGGGAAGCCTTCTCGCTCTTTTTTCGCTACTACAGTTTCAATCATGTCCATTTGTACATCGTGTAATCCGTTAACAAATGTCATAATGTCTGCTTTACTCATTGTATAACTAATTTTATATTGTTTTTTAGGTTCCATTATGCCATTACCTCTGCCACTACCTGTGGCCAATTAATTTCACGTTCTTTATACTGAATAACACCTTCGTACTCTAACTGAGATTTTTCAAAGTCACTCATCCAGTTGTCTTGCTCAAGACCATAGCCAATAATATTAACTCTAAAACCATCATTGTACATTTCAATCTCGCCACGTACTGTGTCTACCACAGCATCTAAATCTTCGTCGCCTGAGAGACCTGTAACTTTGATAGAGTCGCCGCCTTTAGCTTTCCAGTAAGCATCTTTGCCGACACCTAATGTGCCATCTTCACGCCAAGCATAGTTTTCGTAATGTTGGGTTTCAATAACTAGAATCATTTTTGCTCCTTTTTATTAACTATACAACTATTATACAGTTTTTGGAATTAAATGTCAACCTAGCTGTTTACTGTAGCGTAAGGGCTAAGTTCTTCGTTAGCTGGGTTAGCTACAAAGTCAAAAGCATATTCGCCGGTGTCGCCAATAGGACTTACTTGTACACTACCCAAACCAAACTGTTTGCTCAGTCTATGGAATACCTTACGGGCCTGTGCTTCGTTGATTGTGCGAACAAACAATGTGCCATTGTAAAACTCAGTTTTAACTGGCTCGTTTGTAAGCTCTACTTTAACTAATTGATCTACTAAAGTTTCAAACATTTTAACTCCTTTTTATTAACTATACAACTATTATACGCTAACAGGAATTAAAAGTCAACCAAAATGTTGTTGTATTTTTACAACGAATTAGCCAGGCACTACATCCTGTATTACTTTGATATTAGTGGGCGTACCTAGTTTGACTTCTCTAGCTGGTTTACATTCTGCTTTCATGCTGGTGAACTTTTCAGCATAATAAGACTGTTTGGCTTGGCAATTATCTTGACTTAGGTACACAGAGTGTACGGTATAGTTACCAGGATGTACTGCCCAAAATATTAGTGCCCATTTCATATCATGTTATCCTTCTTCTTAGCATTATTATAAAACAAATGGCGACCGATTGTCAAAATATGTTCATCCGGATGCGCCCACTTTGGTTGGCGGATATAGTCTGCGTGATAAAATAAACTGCTACCTAATCCGCGAACCCGTGCGCCTTCCAATACTTCAATAGCAATAGCTTGAGATTCTTGCCATAAGTTCTTATTAGGTTTTGGTAACTTCTTTAGTAGCGTCCAACTAAATTGCTTTTTGGCATATACTACTTTACATACATCATTACCCCATTTACCTGTTTTCATTCTGTTAAGGGTAACATGGGCTACAGCATATTTGCCAGTTTTATCTTCAACTCCTGCTTCATAGTAAATGTTTTTAGTCAAACACTCTACGTCTTTTGGTGTGTACTTAACTACATATTTGGTTTGAATAATGTCATCCAACTTTTCTTCTAGCATATCCATACGTGTTTCAGCACGGTATAAAATAAGGCCCAATAGAATGACTGCTATCGTTGATAGAACTTTATTGAACATTATTTGCGATACAACGAAACTGCTGTTGCATCCTTTTTAAGTGTTGTATAAATGCTGTAGGTTCGTGGGCCGCGATATTTTGTGCGGTGCTTAATACCTAAACTGCTTAAAATTTTACGAGCACGACTAAGTTCGAATACAGGAACTTTTTTCAATAGTGATGCTTCAACTTTTGGTCCGCGATACTTTTCAATAAATGCTTGGTCTTCTAGACTCAAACTAAAAACTAAAAACTTATCCATTTACTACTCCAAATTCGTTACGATAAAACTATTATACGACTTTTGGAATTAAATGTCAACCAAAACAAAACCCCGTATAAAACGGGGTTCTGAGTGTTGTATTTCTACAACGGTACCTGCATGGGTGTGGTATTAGGGATAAGGATACTGTGAAGGCGAAAGAGGAGCCTCTGGCGGTGGCGGAATTGGTACAGATGGAATTTGATTATTGGATGAAATGCCTGTACTGTTCAAACTTGTTTGTCCTTGGCGCAAGGTAGCAACGATAGATTCGCCAGCTAGTCCTGATGTAGTAAGTGACTGGAGATATTGATTCATTCCACCAACTGAAGTATCTTGTCCGTATTGCGGTAACTGTGAAGTAAATCCATAAACTGCCGGAGTGTTATTAGCTTGTAATTGTGTAAAATCCAATCCTGCTTTAGTTTGATTAGACTTTTCTAAATTTAGCTGTGTCATTATATTGGCCCAATTGGTATTCAATTGAGTGTTTACTAAACTAGCAATTATTCTATTAGCAGAAGGTATTAACCCTGCTCCTGATGGCGTAGCCGATGCTTGTGAAACTTTTTGTCCGCTAAATGCTACTGAAGCAGCAGTAGCCATAAAAATAGGAGTGGCCGGTACATTAGTAATTCTAATAGGGAAGCCTGGTGTCCTGTTTAAGTTAGGACTAAACACTAACCCTATTAATGCTGGATTTGATGTATCAATGCTCAATACTGATTGTGTAAATTGCGCATTAGCTGGCAGATTAGTATTAAATGTTACTTGTGCGCCAGGAAGAATACCTTGTGTAGTTACTGTGTTGGCTAAAAATATTTCTCTACCTGTAGCCGCTGTAGTTCCTGATGCGGCGGTGGTAAATGCTAAATTAGCGGCAGTAGCTGCTGGATAAGTTCCTGCAGCTGGTCCACTAGGAATTACAACAGGGCCGGTAATAGGATTTCCATATACACCAGTAACTGTTTTGTACATATCCTGATATACCTGGGCTAAGCCTTGTACTGGTAACTTACTAATTATTGATGTTGTGTTAGACAATGCGTTGGTCATAACAGTACCAGCTGCCGTTCCCATTACATTATTAATTAATACTGTGTTATTTTGCCCTGTGCCACTGCCAGCTGTTGCTAAAAGTGTATTTGCTGTAGCAGGTGATACTGCTGATGTTTGTGCGCTTACTACAGGCAAGCCAAAGGTTGTTTGTACATTAGCCGCAGCAGAAGCAAGTGCTGGCAATGTTAATGTGCTAATATTAGTAATACCTTGCATACTAACAGCCAATGCTTTGTTAGCTAGTGCTATCTCTGGCGGTATCATTAATGATAGATTATCGTATGCTGTTGTCATGATAATGAGCTCATAGCTACTGCTGGTAATGTTGACTGTATAGTTGAATTTACAGCACCGCTGGAGTTAAGATAGATATTTTGACTTACCCCATTAGTTCCAGTAACTGTTAATGTTTGGAAACTATTGGGGAATATTTTATATGGGTTTAATAAATCAGCCATAGTATTAATATTTGCTGTAGTAACTCCTAATACTTGTAATACTTGTGTAAGTGTTGTGCCTGTAATTTTTGTCATAGCCGTGTACATGGCTTTTTGATCTGCCGTAGAAGCTGAAACAGTTGGATTATTTAAATTTACAATAACGTCAAGTGATACGCCAGCGTTGGCAAATTCTAATGTAATGTCTGAACTAACGCCGCCTAAAGAATTAAGTTGTTTAATTAGTGCTAGTGGTGTACCCAAGTTACTGAGGTCGGCTAAATTAATCAACGATCCAAGTTTAGCCAAGTCTGCTGAAAAAGGAACAGTACATTTATTAACAGCGGTAATGCCGCCACTGATCATATTGTTATAGTTAGTAAATGTGCCGGCCATTATCTTAGCTACCTAAATATGTTTGACTGTTAACTGCTGTATTAATAACTTGATTTGTTATGCCTGCATAGGACTGTGCTGTTGATACTGCTTGACAGAATTTACTTAAATCACCATTGCCCATATATGTATTAGCTGTGTTGCCAATCAATGTAGACATCAACACTTGTGGCCAAGCGGCGGCGTTTGCTGCTGGAACACTATCACCCAATGCTGGACAAGTAGTTGCGCCCATGGTTAATAATTGACTAACAATTTCAGGTGTTAGAATTGCTGGACTTGCTCCTGGAGGAGCACCTGCTTGAACAGACCCGCCTGCTCCAACAACAGCAACAGTTTTAACAAGCGGTGTAAAAATTGTTGATATGTAGGCATTGAGTGCGGTGGTAAATTGGGCGTTGGCAGCCAGGCCTTGGTTGCGCAATAAGCCATCAACAGCATTAACTTGTAAGGGAGAGTATAAACTTGGATCGTTAGCCATATTAAGAGTTAATGTCTCCACTTCCTTCTATTCTAACGTGTCCACAAGTATCAACATCGCCTACGTAAATTACTCTGCGACCTTCAATAGTAATGCCGTACTCAGAAGCTACACACTCAGCGTGTGCGTGTTTGTCCCTGTTAGGGTTGTGACAAGTTACCGGGGAGCCGTCTAATGCTATAGCTCTGCCGTTCATTTTAACAGTGGACGATCCTGATATTACAGCACCGCCTCCACTATTTTTGTCACCAACACGAACTATTGCTCTTCCCATCTTATCCCATTAAGATTTTGCTATTTCTAACTGGCTTAATGCCAGTAGTTGCTTCTAAGTAATGATCACTTACTTGTTCAGCAGTACTACAAATCATTGTTATTGCTGATTTATTTATAGTGATGTTTTCCTTGGGATCTGCGGTAAAAACGGTAAAAATAAGTTGAACGCCCTTTTCGGTAGGTACAGCACTTAATGGCTGTTCTACTACAATATTGTCCTCGTTAACTTCAATAACTTTGGTAACAATTTCGTCTGCGTTGTGTAATTTTAATGTATATACTTTGCCTGCTTCTAGTTTCATATTATCCTTGAAAATGTTTACGGAGTTCTGTGAACCCACCAATGTAGTTATCGTCCAAGAAGATCTGGGGTAAAGTTCTTGCTGTTGGTACTGCTTCCAATAACTGTTCCTTTGTCCAATCACCTTGGCTAATGTTACGTTCTTCTACTTCAATGTTTTTTTGTTTTAATAGCGCCTTTGCTTGAACGCAAAAAGGGCAGGAGTCTTTGCTCCATACTACAGCTTTAGTCATACTTGTTCCTTTATTATTATAAGTTTGGCAATGCGTCGTAATCGAGAGTATCTGACATAACTCCAATAACGTAATTAGTTGATTCTGTTTCCTGTAATGCAGATTGTTTATTACTTGTATTCACGTGTTTGTTAAACCAAGGAATAGGAGTTGTCTTAGGAGCAGGAGTTTGATATTTAACTCCAATTTCTTTAAGAGCACCTACCGCTGTGTAGTCAACAAAATCTTTGAGAATATTTGCGTTGAGTCCAATGACTGGTCCTTTTTGGAACAAGTAATCAGCCCATTGCTTTTCTTCTCTTATAACATCCAAGTACATTTGATATACTTCTGCTTCACACTCTTGTTTAGCGCGAGCAAAGCGTGGATCTTCTTTGACTACTTGATTAATTAACCAAGCGGTCCAATCTTTGTGCAGAATCTCATCTTGTAAAATTAATGAGATGATGTTACCGTTGCCAATGAAAATGCGATTCTCAACCATTGCTAAACTTGTAGCAAACGATACCATAAAGCGGAATGCTTCAAGACCGTAGGAAGCATTTAACGCTAACCAGATAGCGTTAATATGTAGTTGTTCATCAAATTTTTCCAGCAATTCTTTACGACAGTTAATCATATGTAACCTGTCATAATAAAGACCAATGCTTGATGCCATGCCAACAATTTCTTCAATGTCATGAATCTTATTAAATTCTTCTTGGGCACGTTGTAGATGTTACGGATGATGTGACTGTAGGAGCGGCTATGAATATTAGTTTCAAAAAATCCC
>Ga0114974_10004280_pt1 | contig 10682 bp, 6 predicted proteins | sample S_130206_EF_Meta_FD_87318 | JGI IMG/M metagenome (GOLD analysis project Ga0114974, IMG submission 87318) | Freshwater microbial communities from Lake Simoncouche, Canada to study carbon cycling - S_130206_EF_MetaG | ecosystem: Environmental > Aquatic > Freshwater > Lake | place: Lake...
CCCTCGGCACCGTGAAAGGCCACTTACTCAAAGGCGTCCGCGACTGCGCCCGATTCTTCGAAGCCCGCGGCCTGGTCGAGGCCGCATCCGCAACGAAGGAGCCCGCGTGAAAACCAATTCTGCCTCCGCCGTCATCGAAGACGCCGCGATCACTTGGCTCACCGAGCGTGACGACGGTTTTTCACCCGCCCGCGAACGCGAATTTGCCCAATGGCTCCGCGCCGATCCGCGCCACGCCGCCACCGTCGCCCGCCTCGAGCAAACCCTCGGCCTCCTTGGCGAACTCCCCGAGTTTCGCAGCGACATCAACACCGCTTTCGACCGCGCCGCGCCCGTCCTGGCATTTCCACCTGCGTCCGCCGAACAACCCGCTTTGGCGCCGGCGCCCCGACGTTGGTCGCGCGCCTTAGTCTGGGCCGGCCTCGCCGCCGCGCTCGCGTTCGGCTCTTTCGTCGGCTGGCGCGCACTGCAACCTCCTCGTGAAATCCACTTCACGACCACCGTCGCCGGTTACGAACGCGCGCGCCTCGACGACGGCTCGACGCTCGAACTCAACGCCGCGAGCGCCGTGCGCGTGCAGTTCACCGCCGCCGAACGCCACGTGAAACTCGAGTCCGGCGAAGCTCACTTCGCCGTGGCCCACGACACCGCGCGCCCCTTCATCGTCAGCGCCGGCGGCATCGCCGTCCGCGCCGTCGGCACCGCGTTTAACGTCCGCTACGCCACCGGCGGCGACATCGAGGTCACCGTCACCGAGGGCAAAGTCCGCATTGGCCAATCCGGCCCCGCTTCCGCCGCCGCCGAATCCGCGCCCCTCGTTTCCGCCGGCCAGCGCATCGTTCTCCCCCATCACGCCCCGCCGCCCACCGTCGAGAACATCGATCCCGCCACCCTCCGCGCCGCGCTCGCGTGGCAAAGCCGCCTCGCCGATTTCGCCGAAGCCCCGCTCGCCGACGTCATCGCCCGCTTCAACGCCCGCAGCCGTATCCAACTTTTGATTGCCGACGAAACACTCGCCGCCCGCCGCATCGGCGGCACCTTCGCGCTCGACGAGGCCGAGGCCTTCGTGCGCCTCCTCGAACGCGACGGCGAAATCATCGGCGAGCGCCGCGGCGAAACCGAAATCCACCTCCGCCGCGCGCGGTAGGAGCCTGCTTGCGGGCGATGCCGACATTTCATTGTGGAACCGGTCTTCAATCGCCCGCGAGCGGGCTCCTGCCTCGGCCCCGAATGACAAACGGAACGACTTCCCCCCGCGCGTTTCGCGCCCTAAAAAAAATCCTTCCGTCGCGACTAGGTCTTTTGGTCCGCCTCTGCGTTACAGGAGTAGTCCTGCTCCTCCGCATGCTGTCACCCCACGTCTCCGCTCCCCTCGCCGTCGCCGCCCTGTGCAGCGCCGTCGTCGCTGGCGCGGCGACCCCAGTGGCCGCCCCGGCTGCGAAGCGGACCTTTAACCTCCCCCGCGGCGACGCCGCCGACACGCTCAAGCAATTCGCCACCGTTGCCGGCACGCCGATCGTCTACCTCGTCGATCGCGTCCGCGGCGCCACCACCAACGCGGTGACCGGCGAGTTCACGCCACGTGACGCCCTCGACCGTATGCTCGCCGGCTCGGCCCTCGAAGCCGCGCAGGACGCCGCCACCGGCGCCCTCGTCGTCAGCCGCAAACGCCTCACCGAAGCCGCACCGCGCACCGGGGAGGTCGGACCTGTTTCCGACCCGCAACCCAAACCACCAGCAAAAGCCATGAAGTCCCCGCGCACGCTGCTCGCCGCCTTTTTCAGCCTGATTATCGGATCTCACTCAGCCTTGAATGCCGCGGACGCACCTTTCGGCAGCATCGACGGTCGCGTAGAAAATGCCGCAGCGGGCACCTATCTCGGCAATGCCCGTCTCACGATTACCGGCGGTTTGGAAACGTTCACAGATGCGTTTGGCTATTTCCGGTTTCCCGCGGTGCCGGCGGGCGAGGCGACTGTTGGCGTGTTTTACACCGGGTTTCCCGCCCAGGAGAAGCGAGTGCGGGTAGTGGCGGGACAAGTCGTCACCCAGAATTTCTCGCTGACGGTGTCGGGTGAGAACGATCCTGATGCGACGGTGAAACTCGATGCGTTTGTCGTCGCGGCCGGCCGTGAAATGTCAGCGGCAGGGATGGCCGTGAACGAGCAGCGCTACACCCAGAGCATCAAGACCGTCGTTTCTTCCGACACGTTTGGCGACACCGCGGACGGCAATGTCGGTGAGTTCGTCAAGTTTCTGCCCGGGGTGAGCCTCGGCTACACCGGTGGGCAAGCGTCGTCGATTTCACTCGGGGGCGTGCCAGCCGATTTCACGCCGATCACGATCGACGGCAATCGCCTCGCGAGCGCCACCCAAGCCGAATCACGCACGATCCAGCTCGATCAGATTTCGATCAATAACATGGCGCGCGTCGAAATTGTGCGCTCCCAAAACGCCGACGCGCCGGCGAACGGAATTGGCGGCACGGTGAATCTGATCCCAAAGAGCGCATTTGAGCGGAAAAACCCCACCTATACGGTGAAAGCACAATCGGTGTTTCTTGATCAAGCAGTCTGGGCCCGCGGAAAACCGTGGAAAATCATTCCCAGTTACGACGCGACCGCGGTGGTGCCGGTGTCGAAGAACTTTGGATTCACTCTCAACGCGACCGACTCCTCCGTCGAATCCGCACAATACATCTCACAAATGTTCTGGGTTCCCACGAGACTGGCGACGTCGGCCAATCTGCCGACGACCGCTTTCGACAAGCCGTATCTTGGCCGTCACCTGAGAGGAAATTCTCCCAAGCTCGTGGTCCGTCAGTCCGGGGCGCTCTCGGCCGACTGGAGGATTTTTGCGGACGACGTGGTTACGTTCGGCTTCCAATACGGGTTTTTCAACGAACAGCTCTACGGTTATCCTCGTGGCAATATTCAGTATGAGCCGGGCCGCGTAACCTCATTTGGTCCGACGTTCACGCAAGGCGCCGTCGGGGCGGGGTCGCTTCAGATGAATAATTCGACCCGAGATGTGACTGGAACGACGTGGCAGCCAAGCCTGCGTTGGCGCCACAACGGTCCCGTTTGGCGCATGGAGGCGGGTGGGGCGATTTCCCGGTCGAGCTATCAGGACCGCAACATCGACAAGGGATATTGGGGCCCCGCCAATGCACTATGGAGCAACCTCACGGTCCGTTTCGACGACGTGAGCTATATGCGTCCGGGAACAATCACAGTGACGGATGCGGCCGGCCGGCCCGTTGATCCGACCAAGATCAAAGACTATCTCTTGGAAACGGTCGGTTCGAGCCCGGTGGACCGCTCCGACATTGTGCGCAGCTTCACCGGGTCGGTGCGGCGCGACCTTGCGCTGCGCTTCCCCCTCACCGTGAAAGCCGGTTTCGACTTCGGGTCACAGACGCGGGATATCCGCAATCCCTCGGTCACCTATGGTTACGTCGGACCGGACGGCGTCGCGCGGACCGCGGACGACTCGGCGGAACGGTGGCGCGAACCCAAGTATGAGAATATCATTTATGGGTTTGGTTTCGACTCCCGGCAGGGCTTCGACAACTCGGCCGTCTACGACACCTTCAAGGCTCACCCGGAATACTTTCAACTCAACGCGACTCAAGAAGTGAACGCCTATCGCGCCACGGTGAATGCGTCGAAACGAATGACCGAGGCAATCTCCGCGCCGTACCTGCGGTTCGATCTCCCGCAACTGCTGGACCGGAAGCTTTCAATTACGGGCGGCGTGCGCTTCGAGCGGACCAAGTTCAACGGCGTCGGACCGTTGATCAATCCCTCGTTTATTTATCAGCGGGACGCGGCAGGAAACATTGTGCGGGTCAACGGCCAGCCAGTCGCGATTGCGGCTCTCGCCACACTCGCCGGCACAAAGCTGGCGTACATTGAGCGCGGAGCGAAGGTCGAACACAGCTACGGAAACTATTTTCCGAGCATGAACGCCACCTGCAATATCCTGCCGAATCTGATCGGCCGTATTTCCTACGCGCGCTCGATCGCGCGGCCGAATTTCAACACGATATTGCCGTCGCTCAACATCCCGGACGAAACCTCCGCGAATCGCACCATCACGCTGACCAATCCGAACCTGAAGCCCTGGCAGGCGAACAGCTATGGCGCTGCGCTCGAATATTATTTCGACGAGAAGACTGCCGGAGTCCTCTCGGTTCGCGGATATCGGCGCGACATTGTGGACTTCTGGGGCTCGGTGACGCAGCCGGTCTCTGATGAGCTTCTCGCCGTCTACGGCCTCGATCCCAGCATCTACGGCGCGTCACGTGGCTTCGTCGTGAGCACCCGGACCAACACCGGCAGCGCGCGGATCAGCGGCGCGGAGTTCGACTACCGGCAAAGCCTCACCTTCCTCCCGGCGTGGGCGGCCGGCATCGGCGCATTTTCCAACCTCACGATACAGCACTTGCAGGGCGACACGACCGCAGACTTCACGGGCTTCGTACAGCGCACGATCAACTGGGGCGTATCGCTGAATCGTGCCCGCTTCACCGGTCGCGTAAATGTGAACCTCCGCGGGCGCGAGCGCCGCGCGGTCTTTACGGGCGTGGGCGTCGAGCCTGGCACCTACACCTACATGGCGCCCCGCAAGTCGGTGGACGCCTCGGCGGAATATCGCGTTACGCGCACCTTCGCGATCTACGGTACCGTGCGAAATCTCTTCAACGCGCCCGAGGACATCGAGCAATACGGCCCTTCGACGCCCTACTACGCCCGGTTGGCCACACGCACCGATTATCGGCCGGTCTACACGGTCGGATTGAAGGCCACGTACTGACATCGCAACGCCGATGGCCGCAACAGGTGTTTCAGAGCGGGAGTCTGATGAGAAAGGACGTGTGCTGCGCTCGATTCGGAGGCGGCGCAAATCCGCCGCGACGGGATCCCGCGACTTAATCTACGACACGGCCCGCCATGACCAGATCGCAGGGCTGTGGTTGCCGCCGCTGCGAGCCCTCAAATGAGGAAGTGCTCGATGAATATACTCAAAAACTGCCTCACCATCTTCACGGCCCTGCTGCTCACGCCGCAGGAACCTCTGTACGCTGGCGAAGCTTTAGCGCCAAAGCCGAACATTCTCTTCATCCTCGCCGACGATCTCGGCTGGGGTGACCTGCATTGCTACGGCAATCCCGCAATCGACACGCCGGTGATCGACTCGCTGGCCAAGGAAGGCGTGCGGCTGACAGCACACTACTCGCCTTCACCGCTCTGCTCTCCGGCGCGGGCCGGATACCTTACGGGACGTTTCAATCACCGTACGGGCGCGGTCGATGTGCCGAGCAACCGCGGGCTCGACCGTCTCGACTTCTCGGAGAAAACGTTCGGCGACTACTTTCGTCACGCGGGCTACGCGACTGCGCTCATTGGGAAATGGCACAACGGACTATATTGCCGTGATTATTTACCGGACCGGCGCGGCTTCGACCTGTTCTACGGCTTCGCCAATGGGGGCCAGGACTACTGGAAGTGGAACCTGCTGCGCAACGATGCCGCCGCACTGCACGATGGCCGCTATCTGACCGACGCGCTAAATGACGAGGCCATCCGTTTCATCCGCGAGCAGAAGTCGAAACCCTTCGCAATGTTCCTCGCGCACCATGCGCCGCACAGTCCGCTGCAAGCCCCCGAGCCGCTCGTGCGGAAATACCGCGCGCGCCTCGGCAAAGATGCGAGTGAGGCCGTGACCGTCACCTACGCGATGATCGAGACCATGGACACCGGCCTGGGTCGCGTGTTTCAGACACTCCGCGACGAGGGCTTGTGGCAGAGCACGGTCATCGTGTTCACCAGTGACAACGGCCCTTTTCTCCAGCGTTATCCGCGGTTGGGATCGCAGAAGCGGTTCAACGGCGCGTTTGCCGGGGAGAAGGGAATGATGTTGGAGGGCGGCATTCGCGTGCCCGGCATTGTCGCCTGGCCAGGGCATATCCCGAGCGGGCAGACGGTGGAGACACCGGTCCACGGCTGCGACTGGTTGCCGACGCTCTACAGTCTCACGGCCCACGGTGCGCCCGAGGGAGCCAAGCCCTTTGACGGCCTGAATCTGATGCCGCTGCTCATGGGCAAACCCACGCCTGCACTGACGGAACGCACGATGGTCTTTCAGCGCAATCGCTACGCTCCAGTGACGCACGCCAACGCTGCCATCCGCGAAGGGCGCTGGAAGCTCTACTGGCCAGGCGACGAAGCATTGTTGGAGAAGGACAGCGCGCGCGACAACCCCTCCTTTGGGCGCGGCATCGTGCAGCCGCACTGGGAGATGCCGCTCGACCGCCAGCTCGATACTCCCTCGAAGGCACCGCAACCTCCGCCGCGCCTCTACGACCTCAACTCCGATCCCAGCGAGCAGCACGACCTTGCCGCCACGCATCCTGAGATCGTCCAATCACTCGCGCAAAAACACGATGCCTGGTTCAACGAAGTGGTTGCTGACTGGCAGCGGTCCCGCGCTCAAATCATCGCACAGGACCGAGTCTATTGGAACGACCGCACCGCACCCGATCCCGCCGCCTTGTTCAAAAACTACTGGCAATGGAAATCCGCTCCCACAGGCACCGATCCCAAAACCGCCGACCCGTTAAAAATCTTCCGAGGCTTCTGGAGCAACACTCCAATAGACCAATGAAGGCTGCCACACCATGAAACCCGCTCTATCGCTCCTCACCGCCCTGCTGCTCGCGCCGCTGGCCGCACCGCATGCAGCCGATGCCGCGGACCCTAGGCCGAACATCATCCCCGCTGGTTGGGATGCGCTTCAGGCCGCCAACCGCGTCATGGAGCGACTGGTCAACGTGACCGCGCCGCACGTGAAAGGCGCACATGATGCGGAGTTTGTCTGCGTGGGCGACCGCGCTTTCGTTGTCGCCGAAGCAAACGACGTGCAGCCGGGTGAGAGCGCGGAATGGCCCTTCCAATACGTCACGATGTCCGTGGTGAACCTGAAGACGCTGAAGGTGGAGAAGGTCATCGATTTCGCGAGGGGCGAGCAGACGTTCGAAAATCAGAGGCTGCCAGCAGGCGCCTGCATCGCACCACGCATCATCCAAAAAGATACACGCACGCTGCGCTGTTACTTCGACAGCAACGATCCCGGCAAACGGCAGTCGCAGGTCTGGTATCGTGACTTCGATCTGAAGCACGGTGATTTTGCCCCGACCCTCCACAAGGCGAAGCTCAAAACCACGGCGGGCACCTTCGATTTCCAGCCGCAGTTTCTTTATGCGGACGCTGTGGCCCGCGGTTTCACGAACAAGCCCTGCGACTCCACGATGCATATCTTCGATTCATTCAAGCGCTTCGACGGCAAGATCTACGTTGCCTTGAACAACTTTAAGGGAATGCAAAATGCCCTCGCGCTGGTGCACGACGATTTGGAAACCTTCGAGGTGATCGGCCACTTCAACGAGCCGGAGAGCGCGGCGCTGAGCGAATCCGCGGTGAACCGCCTGCCCGACGGCACATGGATGGCTATCTGCCGAAGCCAAAAGGGAAACTACCACTTTACCACCAGCAAGGACGGCAAAACGTGGACTACCGGCCGCGAGATGCCGCATGTTCCAGACGGCGCCAGCTCGAAACCGACCTTCGACCAGTTCGGCGGCATGTATTATCTCGGATGGCAGGTTCGGGGCGCAGGCCGCAACGTTTTCAACGTGGACGTCTCCCGCGATGGCAAGACGTGGGAGCGAAAGTATCGCTTCGAGAACCCGCGGTCATTTCAATATCCCACTTTTCATGAGCACGAGGGCACGATCTGGCTCAGTGTGACGCAAGGCCGCAAGGAGCGCATCATGTTCGGCAAACTGGAAGATGTCGGGCAGTTCGAGTCGCTCGATGACAAACCCGCGCACCGCTGACGGAGAAAGGAATGAACATGAAATCCATTCGCACCCGCCTCGTGCTGGTGTGGCGGCGTGCGCCCCATCGGAGAAAACGGCGCGACCCGCTGCAACTGGCATACGGTGGCTACAGACGAGCGGGCTCCGGCGGGATACCATCAGGCTCTGGCCGCTGTACTGTGAACAAAAGCATGGCAATGCATCGCGCCCCGGCCTATCCGGGCGTGGCCTGGCTGTCGCGCGTCATGGCGGTGGCGGCCGGTCTGTGGGGTGTCGAAACTCTCGCCAACACGCCCACTCGCCCCAACGTGGTCCTCATCCTGGCAGATGATCTTGGATACGGAGATTTGGGCGGGGCCTGGGGTGGCCGGGCGGCAACGCCCCATCTCGACCGGCTGGCCCGCGAGGGACTCCGTTTCTCCGATTTTCACGCCAACGGCGCCATGTGCACGCCCACCCGCGCCTCGCTCCTGACCGGGCGATATCCACAACGGATGGGCTTCGAGAGAGCGCACGCCACCAGGGGCCGGGACGAGCTGGGCATCGCCAGACCAGGCAATCACGAGATCACGATTGCGACACATGTCGGCCGAGCGGGCTATGCCACGGGCATCTTTGGCAAGTGGCACTTGGGCAAGCACCCCTCGGCCAATCCGGTTCGATTTGGCTTCGACGAGTTCCGCGGACTGACCGATGGCGAGGGTGACTATTTCAGCAAACTGGATCGGTTCGGCGGAGAAGACTGGCTGCATAATGAGCAGTTCAAGCATCAACCCGGGTATGCCACCACGGTGACGACGGACAACGCACTGGACTTCATCGAACGCCACAAAGAACGACCGTTCTTCCTCTATGTGGCCTACCAAGCGGTCCATTTTCCGTGGCAGGTTCCTGACGACTCGAACCGCGAGACCCGCCGCGAGGGCGAGGAATTCACGAGCGGGAAACCCGGGCCCCGCAGCAAGCTCGGGCCGCACACGCCCGCCGAAATTCCTTCCGTGATGCAGCGGATGATCGAGGAACTCGATCACGGGGTTGGGCGGATCATCGCCGGGCTGCGCGGGCTAGGCCTGGAGAGCCGGACGCTCGTTTTCTTCACGTCAGACAATGGCGCCTACGTGCACTACCTCGACCCTGATCTCGTGGATCCGGCCGGGCCTGAGCTGCCGCCGCCGGATTGGCCGCGGGTCGGTTCCAACGGACCGCTGCGCGGCCAGAAAACGCAGTTGTATGAGGGTGGCCACCGCGTTCCGGCTATCGCCTGGTGGCCGGGCCGAATACCCGCGGGCCGCCTGACCGCGGAAACGACTATGACCATGGACATCCTGCCCACGGTGCTCGAGCTGCTAGACCTTCCCTTCCCCGCGAGCAACGGGCCGAACCGGATCGATGGCGTGAGTCTGCAGTCGCTGCTCTTGCGCGGAGAGCCGTTACCGAGCCGCACACTGTTCTGGCGGGCCCCGACCCAAAAGGCCGTTCGAGAGGGGCCATGGAAGCTGGTGAACGACCAGTTGTACCACTTGGCCGACGATATTGGAGAGTCGCGGAATGTGGCGGCCGCTCACCCCGTTGTGCTGACACGCCTGCGGGAGAAACTCGCCAGGTGGGAAAAGGAAGTTTCTCGGCCGGACCTCCCCTGAAAAGCGGCCTCACGCCAATCGGGCCTGGGCGCCGAGCTCAGCCGTGCCACCTCGGCAGCAATGTGAAGGAGGACGGGGTCATGTCCGGATTCCGGACAAATTCAGCCTGGGCACGCTGGCGCAGCGTCACCTTGCCGCGCCGCCAACCTACCCGATAGCTCCGCCGTATTGTCCGGATTCCGGACATGACCCCATCGGCCGGCTGGGCAGAGGTCAGCCGAACGGGGTCTGGCTTTGGGGTTTGGGGTCACGCGGTGAACGCGTCCCCTGTTTTCCTTCAGCCGCTCGCTCGCGCCTTTCACGCAAAATCGCACCCCGTTGCCGCGGATCCTGACGGCGGCGCTTCGGGTCCGCTTATCCTCACCGCCAGCCGCGAGTGCATTCCCTGATGGGGAACTCGAGGTGCGGTTGGGCGCTTCAATACACTTCGTCGTGGGTGCCCACCGCTTCGAGCAAGATGGCCTCTTGTGCTCCCTGCCGAACAAACTGAAACACGATGCGCAGATCGTATCCGGCGGAACAGGCCCACGATTTCGCCAGTTTCCCCTTTAGCTTGTGGGTGCGTAACGCCGGGTGATGCGCATCCTCAACCAGCAGCTCCAAAGCGGCCTGAAGATCGTCGCCCATCGCGGGATGCCGTTTCGCCAGTCGTCGCGCCGCGCGCAGAAACGCGCTGCTGGGCAGCAGCACGCGTTTCACGCTCGAATACGTTGCATGATCGCTCCAACGCTCACCGGCTTGCAGTCCCCACGGGCGAACTCGGTCCGGGACTCCTTCACCGCAGCGACGAGCTCAGCGCGTCGCTTCTCGGCAATTCGGCGGCGCAGAGTATCGGCGAGTTCCTCCTGTTCCTCCAAGGTAAGCCGGTCGGCTGCATCCAAAGTGGTTGCGAATGAGGTCATGCTCAAAAGTTGAACGACCTTCCCCGGGTTTTCAACTTCAGTTTGGACGGTTTGACCAGCCGCAATGGGTCTGCCCTTGGGGTTTGGGTCCAAGCGATGGACGCGCCACCTGTTTTCTTTCAGCCCCTCGCCCGCGCCTACGCAGCTCACGCCATCACCCAGCAAGGCTCGCCTGCCTGTCCCACCGCCAAGTTTTTTGAATTCTACTGCCGTGGCGCCCCGTCGCTCGCACTCAGGTCCCTGCGGATCCACCGATGC
>Ga0114974_10004281_pt1 | contig 10679 bp, 13 predicted proteins | sample S_130206_EF_Meta_FD_87318 | JGI IMG/M metagenome (GOLD analysis project Ga0114974, IMG submission 87318) | Freshwater microbial communities from Lake Simoncouche, Canada to study carbon cycling - S_130206_EF_MetaG | ecosystem: Environmental > Aquatic > Freshwater > Lake | place: Lake...
AGTCAATCTCACTTGGCTCAAATACAGTTACATCGACTCTTGCTCAACTAAATACTGCAGTTAGCGATGCTGATGTAGCATCTCTTGCAGGAACAGAAACTTTAACAAATAAGACACTTACCTCTCCAGTAATTAATACACCTACTGGTATTACAAAGTCTGATGTAGGTCTTGCAAATGTAGACAATACTTCAGATGCTAATAAGCCAATTTCAACTGCAACACAGACAGCCCTTGACCTTAAGGCAAATGCTTCTGCAATTACAGAGTTAGCACAAGATGCTGTAAATACAGCAATAGTCGCTGGTGTAGGACTTGATAAGGTTTATGATGACAACAATAATACTCTTACAATTGATATTGATTCAACAGTAGCAACAAAGACATATGCAGATACTGCAGTGTCGACACATTCTTCCGATACAACAGATGTTCATGGAATTGCAGACACAGCAGAGTTGGCAACTAAAGCATTTGCCGCATCACTTCTAACAGGGGCCACAAAGTCTAACATTACTATTACTGGTGACAAGACTGGCCTTACTATTACAGCTGAAAACGGAGTAGCAGATTCTACAACTGATAATTTAACAGAAGGGTCTACTAACAAGTATTTCACAGATGAAAGAGCACAAGATGCATTAGGAACAGCCCTTGCAAACGGAACACATACTGGAATTACTGTAACCTATTCAGATTCAACAAATGCAATAAGTCTTGCAGCTGGGGCCGCAATAGTGCCTACTGGATCAACAGACACAGCCTCCCCTCAGCCAGGCCAGTTGTTCTTTGATATAGATACAAATTCTTTAAAAATCTACTACGGAGGATTGTGGCTTATTTTGGCAACAGTCTCACCAATAAGTGGAGGAAATCCTTCTACAGAGGCATTTGAGTATTCATATTCTGGAGGATCTCCAACAGATGAAATTTCTACCGTTGTCGACGGTGGAGCACCGTAATAAAAAAACAAGATGGTATAATTAACTATAAATATAGTAAATATATTTTGGAGGAGAAAAAATGACATTAATTCGTATACAAAATAGAAGAGGTAATTCCTCTGCGTGGACATCAGCAGACCCGACTCTTGAACCAGGCGAGATTGGCGTTGAGTCAGACACTGGTAAATTTAAGATAGGTGACGGATCTACAGCATGGACCACTCTGGCATATGCAGCAACACGACCTACTGATCTTACAAATACAGTAGATGACTATGTTCGAATTGCAGACGTTGGCACAGCTACATTTCCTCCAGCTTTAAATTCATCGTCTAATTTAATTATTCCAGGATCTAGCATAATTGTTGAAGGCACAACAGCTAACGCTCATGAAACTACATTGGAAGTAACAGATCCAACAGCAGATAGAACTGTAACATTTCAAGATGCAACAGGAACAGTAGTTCTTAGAGATTCAACAGATACTCTAACAAACAAGTCAATTTCACTTGGTTCAAACACAGTTACATCAACACTTGCTCAGTTAAATACTGCAGTATCTGATGCTGATGTAGCATCACTTGCAGGAACAGAAACTTTAACAAATAAGACTTTAACTAGCCCAACAGTTTCAGGTCTTACTATTTCAGACTCTTCAATTGTTATTGAGGGTTCTACTGCTAACGCATTTGAAACAACATTAACAGTTACAGATCCTACCGCAGACAGAACCATTACATTCCCTGATACAACTGGAACAGTAGCATTAACATCTAATTTAAATAGCTATGTTCTAAACTCTGCAATAGGTGGAGCAACTGGAGTTGCTGGACTAGATGCTTCATCAAATCTAGTAGTTCCAGGATCTAAAATAATTGTTGAAGGTGCAACAGATAATTCATACGAAACATCAATAGAGATTACAGATCCAACTGCAGACAGAACTATTACAGTTCCAAATGCAACAGGAACTATGATTACAACTGGTAATCTTACAGACATAACATCAGTTGGAACTCTTTCTTCTTTAACAGTATCTGGAGACCTTACAGTAAATGGAACAACAACCACATTAAATTCTACAACTTTATCTGTTGACGATAAAAATATAGAAATTGGATCAGTTGATACTCCAACAGATATTACAGCAAATGGCGGAGGTATAGTATTAAAAGGCGCAACAGATAAAACTATTCTATGGTCAAGCGATAGCGGAGCATGGACATCATCAGAAGATATTGCTTTATCTGCTGCGAAGGCCTTGATTTTTGAAGGCGCAACAGATAATGCATATGAAACAAAGCTTACGGTTGTGGATCCAACTGGAGATAGAACAATTACATTTCCAAATGAAACTGGAACAGTAGCAATAGAGTCTTGGGTATCATCTGCATTAAGTGCATATGTTACTACAGCTACAGTTGGCTCAACAGTAGCCTCATTGGTAGACGGAAGAGTTCCATCTAATCAATTAACAACTGGTGTTGCTTTTATGTCAGATGTTTCTACTGCAAAAACTGCTGCAGAGCAAACAGCTGCCGCAGATGCTACATCAAAGGTGTCAGCACATGAAACCGATACAACAAGCATACATGGTATTGCAGATACAGCAGCACTTGCAACTAAGGCTGGCACAGAAACATTTACAAATAAGACACTCACATCTCCAAAAATTAATGAAAATGTTGCTGTTACAGCAACTGCTACAGAGATTAACCTTCTTGATGGAGTAACTGCTACAACAGCAGAACTTAACATCCTTGATGGTGTTACCTCTACTGCAGCAGAACTTAACCTTCTTGATGGAGTAACTGCTACAACAGCAGAACTTAACATCCTTGACGGCGTTACTTCTACTGCATCAGAACTTAATATCCTTGATGGAGCAACACTCTCAGTAACAGAATTAAACTATGTAGATGGTGTAACATCAGCAATTCAAACTCAACTAGACGATAAGTCAACAGCATCAAAAACAGAAACATTTACAAATAAAACACTTACATCTCCAAAGATTAATGAAAATGTTGCTGTTACAGCAACTGCCACAGAGTTAAACGTCCTTGATGGAATTACATCATCTACTACAGAACTTAACATCCTTGATGGTGTTACCGCAGATGCTGCCGAAATCAACATCCTTGACGGAGCGCTACTTTCAACTACAGAGCTTAACTATGTAGATGGCGTAACCTCAGCAATTCAGACTCAATTAAATAACAAGGCTCCACTTAATGCACCTACATTTACTGGAACAGTTACATCTACAAATAATTTAGTTGTAGATGGAAACTTAACTGTAAACGGAACAACATTTAATGCATCATCAACATCTATTACAATTGAAGATAACCTGGTTCTACTTGCTAACGAGAATGTAGCAAACACAGTAGACCTTGGTATAGTAGTTGCATACAACGACGGTGCAAATAAGCGCTCAGGTATTGTAAGAGATGTTTCTGCAGACAAATGGAAACTGTTTAAGGGGGTTACAACAGAGCCTTCAACAACAGTAGACTTTACACAGGGATCACTTGATGATTTAGAACTTAATGCAATTGTAGCAACATCAGCAACCATTGGTAGTGTATCAAATACAGAACTTCAATATCTTGATGGTGTAACTTCAGCAATCCAGACACAGATAGACGCAAAAGCACCAACTAATAATGCATCATTTACTGGAACATTCTCTGCTCCATCTGGAACAGTTACTTCAACAATGATTGCTAATGACACAATTGTAAACGCTGATATTAACTCAGCAGCAGCAATTGACTGGACAAAGTTGGCAATATCTTCAACAGTTTCAGCAACAGAACTTGGATATGTAGACGGAGTAACAAGCGCAATTCAAACTCAACTAGATGCTAAGACACCAGAACTTTACACATTTGTAACAGATGCTACAACATCTAGAACACTTGCTTTAGGAGATAAGTTTGCATCATTACGCTTTACTAGTGCTTCTGCTATTACAGTAACGGTTCCAGCAAATTCTGCTGTTGCATTCCCAATTGGATCATACGTTGAACTTTACGCATATGGTTCTGGTCAGATAACAGTTACTCAAAGTGCTGGCGTTACAGTTAATGCAACAGATGCTCAAAAGAAATCAAGAGTTCAGTATTCATCTATGACTTTGATTAAGATAGCAACAGATGAATGGCTCCTTGTCGGAGATACAGCAGCTTAAAAAATAAATATAACTAGGAGTATAAATGTCTAAAAAGAATAGTAAGAGATCCTCATCCGTTATATCAAGACTAAAGGGTTTAGTTTCTATTATAGAAACATTTAATAGAACTGACGGTGCTCTTGGTAATGCGGCTGGAACAACATCTGTTCCATGGTCATCAGTAAGAGGCTCATGGTTGCTATCTTCAAATAAGGCAATTAGTGCTTCTGCTGGATCAGACTATGCAATATCAACTTTAAGCTTTACGAAAGAGGATGTTACTCTTTCTGCAGATGGCATAGGGCCAGGAGTTGGAACTGCATTCTGGGTAACTGATGCAAATAATTGGTGGGGAACTTACCAAGATTCAAACTATACATGCCAAACATGTTATAACACATCAAACGTTGCTAGTTATGTTACTAATTCGACATACGTTCCAGCTTCTGGAGGAAACTGTTCAAGCTCATCTACTCCGTGTGGCGCATATAATGCAGGAAATCCAGCACCAGGATACTACTGCTGGTTTACAAATATTGATCCATCATGGTTTGGATTTGGTTGCGGCGGACTAACTCCAGGATCTTGGAACTCAGCGCCATGTAGCCAATGTGGAGGGTGCCCAACTACATGTTGCAAAAGATGTGAGCAAAATTATAACGCAGGAAACTGTGCAAGCTATTACAATGTATGTAATGCTTATAATACTTACTATCCTGCATACACATTTAATACCGCCAACATTTCTACATACAATGCTTCAACACCATATAGCTGTAACTGCACAACATCTTATTCTATAAAGCTAATTAAAAATGTAGCAGGCACAATAAGCACAGTTACAAGTTTTGCAATATCAGCAGCTATTGTTGGAATGAAAACAGTTTTAAGCGGAAATAGCGTAACAGTTAAAGCATACTCTGCATCTGGATACACCTCTCAAATAGGTGCAGATCAATCCTTTACGATTTCTGGACAAACAAAAACTAAAAAGCATGGTATATTGAAGGCTCCAAATACTTACACCCCGACACAAACTTCTATAATTGATGAATTTAGGGGAGAATAAAATGCAACAGATAAATGGTGTTGCATTTATAAATTCAAGTAATGTAGTTGTAGGCTATATTCAAATGCTTCCATCAATACATAAAAACATTATATCTTCTGATAATATTTATTTAATTACAGATGAAGATATTAGTGTTGGCTCTCAATATATTCAATAAAAACTATTGATTATATATTTACGAAATGGTATGATTGTGTTATGACTAATCTATACAGACAGCATAAAACTGAAAAGTTTTTAGAGGCCATTAATATATTCTTAAAAATAAAAAAAGTAAAAAATGTGTATAGCCAGCACAAAAAATCTCCAGACCCATCAATACATTCTATAACAGAAAATATAGCTTTTATTATTAACGATGAAGTTGTTGAAATAATGCATTGCCAAGAAAGACTTGCATCTATATTGTTAAGTAGTCCTAAAATTGTGTCCGTAGAGGATAAAAGTGTAAGAATAGGTTATAAATACCTAGACGAAGAATTTATAAACCCTTATTCAGTTAAGAGCACTTATCCTCATGAATAGTATATTTAAAAAAAGAAAAAATACAGAAACCCCCTCAAAAGATGGGTGCTTAGAATTTATATTAGTATCAAGTAATTCTATGCCGCATTCAGAAAATGCTGAACCGCATTTTATTGTAAAAAGATCAATAGATCTTATACCAGAATGGTATAAAAAATTAGAGCCATTAGTATCAATAAAAGGTAATATGGATCTATCTTTAAAAAAATGTATACCGTTTTTAGATTCTATAAGTAGCGGATACTATTTGGTTACAGCAACAGATTATGAGTTTAAAGCAGATGAAGATTTAGAATCCTACTCATTTGCGGGGGTAATAGAAAAAACTAGTCATGCGGACTATCCTGTATTAAAGCATCCAGCAGAGCAAATTGGAGATATGCCATCGGGAGAAGATTTTATTAGATATGTTTTTAAATGGAATAACGAGTATATAATAAAAACTCCACCAGGATATTCAGTAATTTTTACACATCCATTAAATTACCTTGACTTACCATTTTATACACTATCTGGCGTAGTAGAAACAGATACTTTTTTTATGTCAACACTTTTTCCATTTTTTATGAAAAAAGGATTTAGTGGAACAATTCCAGCTGGCACACCAATTGTTCAAATAATTCCATTTAAAAGAGAAGACTGGAAACACTCTGTAGAAAATAACCCTTCAAAAAAAATAAGACATACCCTTTCAGAACAATTTAATAAATACATGAGTGATAGATTTATTCCAGGAAATCCTATTCCAGTAGGCGGAATATATAAAAAAAGATATAGAAAACAAAAAAAATACTTATAATAAAAATGCAGTATAATATAAATAGGAGGAAAAAATGACAAAAAGAATAGCAATCGTAAAAAATAATATAGTAGTAGATATATTAGAAATGGAAGATTCGGCTGCAGATCTATACTTAGACGAATCACTAACTAAGGTAGATTTAGGTATAGTAACTCCAGTAGGACTTGGCAAAAATGAAGGACACCTAGATCAGACATACAGTGGAAGATTTATTGAAATTGGTTATATTTATAATCCAGATTCAGATGGACAAAAATTTAGTAAGCCATAAAATATATGAAAAAAATACAATTTCAGCTAAACACCCGTATGACTGATGATAAGTCAAAGCTTTTAAATTATCCAACTCCAATATCTGGACAAGAAGATATTCCAAAATGGTGGAGGGATGGAGAGGCTTTTCTCAATAAAAGGGATCAATCTGCAAATGTAGAAAATAAAGAAGATAGAATTGCTGGAATGAAAGGGTGCATGCCGTTTCTTGATGCAATAACTTCTGGATACCTAATCTTGCTATGGAGAAGTGTAGAGGTAGCCTGGGATGACGACAACAACATACTCTTAAGGCAGGTAGTTAAGGATGAAAATGGCGTATGGGTAGAAGATCCAGCAGGAGAAGAATATAAGTCTATTGGGATAAGAGTAGGTGACTTGGGACATACAATGCCACGGCCAGCAGGTTATAATTTTACACACCTTGCCTGGGCATCACCTTGGGGGATAGCGTCTCCAAAAGGCTGGAGCGTTCTCGTTACTCATCCACTAAATAGATTTGAATTACCATTTATAACTACAAGTGGAATAATGGAAGGTGACAAATTCGCAGCAAACGGTAACTTTCCATTTTTTATTAAAGATGGGTGGTCTGGCGTGATAGAAGCTGGAACACCGATAGCACAAGTAATACCAATAAAAAGAAGTTCTTGGATATCAGAAAATAAATTTGGCTTATCTAAAAAAGCAATGTTTTATGCCAATGCTGCAAGAGCTGTTGATTACGGATTTTATAGAAGTAAAGCCTGGGTTAAAAAAATATATAAAACAAAAGATATGGGAAAAATTAATGACGTATATTAATAATCCTGGAAACGAAGTTCCAGAAAATACAATATTATTTTATCCACAAGACAAAGACGAATTTGCTGAAAAAAAATGGGAAATTTCTGACATAGTTGAAAGTCTTATAGGCAAGACCCACAGAGATTATTTTCCAACCCATGCCTATTTATGCCTGCCATTAACTATTGCAAACCAATATGGCTTCGTTGTAAAATCTAATATAGATATGACATTATTCTGGCCAGGCGGAGACCATCCAGTTCATGTTATAACAAAAAATGGGCAAAGAATAAATCATAGTGGAAATTTTCAAAATATTTTTAATAACTTTAATAGTGGAATAGTTTCAATTTCTAATGCCATTGTAGTCAGAACTCCGCCAGATGTAAATATTTTAACAATACAGCCACCAAATTATTTTATACCTAATTTACATGTAATGAGCGGCGTAGTTGAAACAGACAATTTAAGAGGATTCTTTACATTTAATTTAAAGGTAACAACTCCAAACGTAAAAATTACAATTAAAAAGGGTGACTGGCTTAGTGCATTTATACCTATACCAAGATTTTTTGTAGAAAATTTTGAATTAAAAAATGCTCTAGACGTGTTTGATGAAGAAACTTATAATTTAGAACAGGCATCATTTGAAAGGCTAGATTATGAAAGACAACATGGTGACCTTAAGAAGAATAAAGAAAAAGGCGTAGATAACAAGTTGCTTGCTAGTGCTGGAAGAAGATATTTTAATGGAATTCATCCGAATGAAAGTAAATATAAGAATCATCAAAAAAGAATTGTTGACAAGCCAGAATGAAAAAAATGTTAATTTTCTTTAATAAAGAATGTCTTTTTTCCCAAGAAATGAAATTGGATGCCCAAGAATTTGTTGTTGAAAATAGTAGCCTAGATGTATCAATTTGTGATATAGAAAAAGATAAAGACATTGCAAATCATTTTAGGGTTTTTGGAACCCCATCTATTTTAATGCTAAATGATAACAAGCCATACTGTAGAATTATAGGAATGGCAAATAAAAATACTTTATTTGATTTTTATCAGCACGAATGTGAGAACTTAAATGGAATATAATAATATTAAAACACCCTCGGTTATAAATGGGCTGCTTCCAAATGATAAGTTTAGTGAATTAAAAGATCATTTGTTTAATTATCCTAAAACGGCAGAGTCAATGAATTGGGAACCAGTATTAAAAAGATGGCAGCTGCCATTTGATTCTTTAATACATAAGTATCATCGTGAAAACATGCTTAATAGGGCAAAGGAATTTTTTGGCAGTGACACACTAGTTCCTTCATATTCAATGTTTACTCACTATACCAAAGATGGCTGGCTTCCAAAACACAAGGATGATAATGCATGCACATACTCTATAGATATGTGCATATATTCAAATACAGATTGGCCAGTATACGTTGAAGATAATCCTTATACTATAGGAGAAAACCAAGCGTTAATGCATTATGGAAATGATCTAGAACACTGGAGAGAAGGAGTATGTGGAGAAGGCAATTACGTAGGAATGGCTTTTTTCCATTATGTTGAGCCAGATCATTGGTGGGTTACAAAAGGACCAGATTATGTTCAAGTTGTAAAGGGCAACATGACAGAAGAAGAATGGGAGGGGTTGTATGGTGGACAAAGATAGAGAGTCTAGGCCCTGGGACCTCTTTAATAAAAAAATTGGTCGTGTAGAAAAAGATATAGCTTTAGAAAGACTGTCTATATGCTTAGGCTGTCCAGAACTAATTAGGCTAACAAAGCAATGCAAAATATGTAAATGTTTTATGGATGCAAAAACAAAATTGCCAAACGCATCTTGCCCATTAAATAAGTGGGAGGCAGTAGAAACTATAGGTGAAACCAATGAAGGATAATAATGATGTAAAACTAGCTTTTATTTTAGATGGACACATAGAAGAAATATTTGGATGTGACACTAGGCTGGCAGCCATACTTTTAAGTAACCCAATAATACTTGACATAACTGAAATTTCACAAGATGTTAATGAAAAAGGAATTTTTTATAATAACGATAATAAAACGTTTTATAAAAAAATACAAGTTGGTCATTCACAGGATTTAAATAAATCTCCATTATCTTTTCCAATGCTAACTGAAGCTCAAAAATTAGATTTAGACTTACAAAAAAGAATTGTAAGGGAAGACTTTGTTAGTGATGACGATCTGCCATGCTGTCCAGATCAACCAGAGTAATCTTCTGGTAAAAACCATTCCTGTTTAGGCCCATTTAATATGCTTAGATTAGCGTATCCTTCATAGTTTTTTATTTTGCTATGGTTGTCTTCGTTTGAAAAATATGAAATCCAATTATTTATAATTTTATTCCTATAGAAATCCATCTCGTTTTCCATTAATTTTGAAAGCGACATCCTGTTGCCTTCGCCATTAAATATGTATTGAATATAAAAATGCATTACTGGAATATTTTTGCCAGCATAAACAAGAGTATATCCTTCATCCACAAGGTTAATGCTTTGAGTAATTTCTTCTTCCCAAAAGTAAGCATCCTTTTCTACAAAAGTGTTACCAAAATGAAATGAATCTGTAAATATAAATGCGGCACTTATTTTATGAAGAGGGCCAAAATCATTTTTTTTAAATTCTTTATAAAGATTTTTATCAAGTTTTTCTGATATATATTCATATGACATGTCCTTAAAGCGTGGTATTATTTTATTATAGTATAACTTATTTATTTCAATTGGCTTTTCTAGTTCCATTAAAAATTCATCTTTTATATATTGAGGGTATGATGTATCACCAGTATATTGAAAATTTTTGTTACCATTTTTATCATAATATAGATATGCTCCAGGTAACGCACTTAATATAATTTTTTCTTTTTTAATTTTTTTTCTTACATCATTTATTTTTTTAATTAAAAATGTGTCCCAATTTTGAGCAAAAAAAGTATGTGCATCTACCTGAAGGAAATACTATTCATTTGTATATTTAGATGCAGCAAGCCACCTGGACATGCCAACTCCAAAATTTTTATCAAAATCGTAATACTCTAATATAATTTTAGAATACATGCTGGTTTCTTTTTTAACA
>Ga0114974_10004282_pt1 | contig 10677 bp, 4 predicted proteins | sample S_130206_EF_Meta_FD_87318 | JGI IMG/M metagenome (GOLD analysis project Ga0114974, IMG submission 87318) | Freshwater microbial communities from Lake Simoncouche, Canada to study carbon cycling - S_130206_EF_MetaG | ecosystem: Environmental > Aquatic > Freshwater > Lake | place: Lake...
ACAGGATCATCTAATGCTTTTTGGTGGAGCGATAACAATGACGGAACTGCTACAAAAACGACACTTCCAGCTGGTGGAGCAGAAACTCGTCCCCGTAACGTAGCACTTTTACCATGTATTAAATATACTACTAATAGTTCTCTTAACACCGTAGGATTGAGTGCTCAGGATATATTAAATCAATTAAATAATTTTATTCCTAGTAATAGTTTTGGTGGTGCTAATCAATCATTGACTGATAATGGGTATCAAAAATTACCAGGTGGGTTGATTATGCAATGGGGGACTTTTACTACTAATGCTGCTGGTACTTTCGGAGCACCTCAAGTAGTTTCGTTTCCTATTCCATTTACAAATAAAGTTTTTAATGTTTCTTTATCAGAAGATGGAGCGGCTTCTAATGCTATTTTCGAATCTGTTTGGATGGATTGGAGTACAACTGGTAAAACAACATTAACTCAATTTGGAGTTTATTCAAATTATTCTGGTATATGCAAATTTTTTGCTATTGGTTTCTAAATTTAGAAATATTTAATTATGATAGATAGAAGATTAGGACCAGTTAAAGTTTCGAAAGGAAAACAGACAGAAATAGATTCTTCTGTTATAGAAGAGGGTTATTTTGTTTATTCTACTGACAAAAAAAGGCTATATATAGCAGATGGTGTAACAAAAGGATCTATATCTGTATCAAATAAAACTTTTATAACCTATGACGAAATCATACCAGTAGGTACATTGTATGGAGACATAGTATATGATGCAAATAATGATAAAACTTATATTACTGGATATGATATAGATGGTAAAACATTAAAATTATTGTTAATTTCAGACAACAATTACTACGAGAAACTTAAAATTCAAGTTGAAAAATTAGAAGCTGTTTATACTTTATTAGCTGCATGTATAGAAGACCCAAACAAGGTAGATAATATTTGTCCTTGTGGTTAAATATTCTTAAATGATAACTCAGCGTATAGGAAAAATAAAATTACGAAGAGGAACCGTTACTCAATTAGTAGAAATTATATTAGAGGAGGGGGAATTGGTCTTTCTTGTAGATAAAGAACGCTACATGATAGGAGATGGATCGACTTATGGAGGCATATCAGTCACTAATAGGAGTTATATTGTAAATTCGTACGGAATACCTTCCACGGCGATGTATGGAGATATCATTTATAATACAAATAACAAAACAACTTTTATTGTAGGTTATGATCCCAGTGGAAAGATACTAGAATTGTTTGAAATTTGTAGTTATGGAAAACTTTTATGGCTCCAAGAAAGACTAGCTGATATTTTTAATAAAATTCGTCCTTTGGCTGGATTTTTGATCCAAAACGAACCTAAAACTCCTCCATACATAACAAGACAACCAATATCACAAGTTATAGATAGAACTTTAAATGCGACATTTAGTCTTACTGCCGAAGGAAGTCCAGCACTATCTTATCAATGGTATAAAAATAACATACCAGTCCTAAGTACAAATAACGCTTCTTACACTATTAATAATATACAATATTCTGATGCTGGTAGTTTTTATTGTAAAGTTACAAACCCGTATGGGTACACGGAAAGTAATGTAGTTACCTTACAAGTTACTTCTGGTATATCACCACTTATAATAACACACCCATTATCACAGACTTTAAATAATGGTTCCAATGCTACATTTAGTGTATCAGCAAATGGAGGTGGATATGCATTATCCTTTCAATGGTATAAAAATAATATTATTATAAATGGAGAAACTAATTCAAATCTTACATTAATTAATGTCACTAGTGCAGATGAAACAAATTATAAATGTATAGTCTCTAACAGATTTAGTAGCGTAAACAGTAATCAAGCATACCTAAAGGTTAATGTTGGCACAATTCCAATTGTAACTACACATCCAATTTCTGTCAATAAAAATAATGGATTAACTGCTACTTTTAATGTAGTTGCTAATGGAAATGCTCCTATAACATACCAATGGTACAAAAATGGTATTTCTATAATTGGATCTACTAGTGATATACTTATATTGCCTAATGTCGCATCTAGTGATGTAGCTGCTTATAAATGTAAAGTAGAAAATTCTTTTGGTAGTATTTTTAGTAATTCTGCTAATTTAACAGTTAATATAGGGACTGGTCCAGTAATAACTATACAGCCAAAATCTCAAATTATAAATAACGGATTAAATTATACATTTAATGTAGTTGTAACTGGTACACCAACTTTAACATATCAATGGTATAAAGATAATATTGTTATAACTGGAGCTACAAATTCTACATATTCAATAGTTAATGCAACTGCAATTAATGATGGTACATATAAATGTATTATAACAAATTCTTTTGGTGATGCAACTAGTGATAATGCTACATTAACAGTAAACATTGGAACAGTTCCAATTATAACTACACAACCCGTTTCTTTAAATAGAAATAATGGATTAATAGCATCATTTAATGTAATTGCTAACGGAAGTGCTCCATTAACATATCAATGGTATAAAAATGACATACCTATAACTGGAGCTATTAAAAATGCATATGTAATAGCTAGTGTAACGTCTTCTGATGCTGGAAATTATAAATGTATTGTATCCAATGGATTTGGTAGTGTAGTAAGTACTATAGTTTCATTAACAGTAAATTCTGGAGGTGTACCAGTTATAACTACACAACCCATTTCAAGAACTTTAAACAACGGATTAGCCGCCACATTCACTGTAATAGCTACTGGAACAGCTCCATTATCGTATCAATGGTATAAAAACGGGACAAATTTAATAACTGGAGCTACTTCTAGTACATATACAGTTACAAATGTCAGTTCTACTGATGAAGGAACATATAAATGTGTGGTTTCTAATAGTTTTGGTACTGTTACGAGTACTGATGCGGTATTAAAGGTTAATATGGGATTTGCTCCCAGTATAACTACACAACCAGTAGCTAAAAGTTCTTTGATATCTATTGGAACAGTTAGATTTAGTAATCCAAGTGGAATAACCATAGATTCTTCTAATAATTTATACGTATGTGATACTTATAATCATACTATTCGTAAAATAACACCAGCGGGAGTGGTGACTACTTTTGCTGGTACTGCTGGACAAAGTGGTTCTATTGATGGAACTGGTTCTGTTGCTAGATTTTACGCTCCGTTTGGAATAACTATAGATTCTTCTGGTAATTTATATGTATGTGATTATAGTAATCATACTATTCGTAAAATAACACCAGCGGGAATGGTGACTACTATTGCTGGTACTGCTGGTGCTTCAGGGATTACTGACGGTACTGGATCTGCTGCTAGATTTAATCATCCAATTGGAATAACCATAGATCCTTCTGGTAATTTATATGTATGTGATTTTTTTAATCATACTATTCGTAAAATAACACCATCGGGAGTGGTAACTACTATTGCTGGTACTGCTGGATATGCTGGTCTTACTGATACTGCTGATACTATTAGTAGTGCAAATTTTACGTTTAATGTAGTTGCTACTGGAACACCATCATTATCATATCAATGGTATAAAAATAATACTTTAATATCTGGAGCTACAAGTTCTACTTATACTATAACTAATGCAGTAAAAACTGATGAAGGTGGTTATAAATGTATAGTAACTAACACTTTTGGTTCTGTGGAATCTAATGTAGCGGTATTAACCCTTTCTATTGGAGAAAAACCAGCAATATCAATACAACCAATAGGTCAAACATATATAGAAGGTGGATCTCCAGTTACATATTCTGTTACAGCTACTGGAACAGCTCCGTTAACATATCAATGGTTTGATAATGGAGCAGCTATTTTAGGAGCAACTAATAATACATTTGTAATTAATTCCAGACCTCAAACTAACCATAGAGACTATAGTAAATTAAAATGTAAAGTAACCAATATTTACGGTGACGTATTTAGTAATGAAGTAGATCATAAGAATATTTGTAAGCTTCTTTTAAATGCTACACATTTAGAACGTGGTGGTATTATTGTAATTGATTCTTCTGGGAAAACTGTATATAGATCCATAGTTACTATTAATGAACTTTATTATACACTTACTATAAGGGACATTAAAAGTTATGATGTTGATATACTTTTCGAACAAACTACTGGAGGCGGATGTTCTAATCCAGATAAAACAGAAATATATAAGAATAATAGATTAATAAAAAATATAAATTCGAGTATGGACCGTGCCGAGTTGTCTATATCTGATACAGTATGGCAAAATCTTACTGGCGAATATTGTGCAGTTTATACCAATTTAGCAAATAGTGTTACCAGTACAAAACTTATAATTAATCCACTTGTATTAACACCTTTAACTATAGTGACACAACCAAAAGATGAAACCATCAAACAGTTTGAATCTTCTACAATTTCTGTATCTGCTATAGGAACAGGACCTTTAACATATCAATGGCAAGAAGATGGAATTGATGTTGTTGGTCAAAATAAATCTGGATATGTATACCAAAATTATAATAAATTTTTATTTCAATCTACTTCTATTGTAGTAGATGATTTTTATAATATATATTTAGCAAAAAAAGTAGAAACGGGTGAATTTATTTCTACTGAAATATATTTAATAACGCCAACACAGATTAAGTTATTTCTAGATGGATTTACAGATGTGATTAGTATGTGTATTGATAAAGATAGTAATTTATATATTAATGATAGTGGTAATATTAAAAAAATTACAAAAAACAAACAAATAACAAATATTACTAATATTGTAGCTGCTAATGGGCTATGTATAGATTCTAATAAAAATTTATATGTCACATCTAATAATAAAATTATAAAAATAACACAAAACGGAGATAAAACGGATTTTTGTACAGTTGAAAATTTCCCTTGGAACTCGTCAAAATATGCAATAACTATAGACTCTAATAATAATTTATACACATTAGGAGCTGGTTTTGTTTTTAAAATAACACAAAATGGAATTGCAACCAAGTTGTATGATAATTTTTCTAGCTCATTTTTAGCACTAGGAATAATTACAGATAAAAATAGTAATATATATATAGCTAATAATTCTAGTTCTAGTACAATTACTAAAATAACACAAGACGGAAAATCATCTATTATAGATAATACTAATTTTGTTTTTCCAGCAGCATTAGGTATAGATTCTGAAGGAAGTTTATATGTAACAGATATTAATCGACATAATATTAAGAAAATGACACCAAATTTATTAGGAACTCAATACACAGTAACAGAAGTACCTTTTTTATATAAACAAAATTTAAAATGTAAAGTAAGTAATGATAGTGGATCTGTTTTAAGTAATTCGGTAATACTTACGCTTGCGAAATAAAATAAAAAGAATTAAATAAGATTATGGCGGACACTATTGATGCAATTATTAAAATAAGAAGAGGACCAGATGGTCAAAGAAGAACCATCCTCCTTGAGCCTGGCGAAATCGCTTTCTCCACCGACATTGGCCGTACTTTTATTGGTGATGGTGTAAAAACTGGAGGAGTTTATGTAGGAAATCACAATTCGTTTGGAGTTGCTCCTAGTCCATATGCAATTGTAAAGGATTTGTATTATAATACAACATCTAGTATAATGTATCTACTTACATCGGAATCTGGACCAGATAATATGGGGAACTATGCAAGAGTTTCTCCTATATCTGATACTACTACGATTCGATACAACAATGGAGTATTTTCTATTAATAGAGATTATTTTGATAGCACTTCCACTGGTTATCTTAAGTTAACTGGAGGATTAATGTATGGATATATTACATTACATCAAAATCCAATTAGTGCTTATCACCCAGTTACAAAAGGGTATGCTGATACTTTAGTAAGAGTTGCTAGTTCTATATTACAAGAATCATTAAATAACGATTTTGTACATTTAGGCGGTGATAGAATGTTTGGATATTTAACTTTAAATGCACATCCTCTCAGTACATACCATGCAGCCACTAAAGGATATACTGATATATCGGTTAGAAATGTATCAGCATTTTTAGCAAATGCATTTTCTAATAAGTATGTGAATTTATCTGGAGATTATCTAACTGGATATTTAAATTTACATGCACATCCAATTGCAAATCTACATCCAGCTACAAAAGGATATACTGAGGCATTAGTAAGAAGTGTAAGTTCTGCATTAGGAAATAGTATAACTAATTATGTGCATCTTTCTGGAGATGTATTAACTGGCTTCTTAACTCTTCATTCTAATCCAACTAATAACATGCATCCAGCTACAAAGGCATATACTGATGCTGCTGTTGCTGGTGCTGTTGCTGGATTAGGAGGTAATGCTGCTACTACTTATGTTAAATTAGCTGGTGATACGATGACTGGAGGTTTATTGTTAAATGATAATCCGACAGTAAATCTACAAGCAGCACCAAAACAATATGTAGACACTGGAATTAGTACTTTATCAAATACAGTAGCAACACAATATATTAAGTTAAGTGGAGGCACAATTTCTGGATCTGTAACAGTTAATACCGATTTAGTTGTTAACCAGAAGACTTCTTTAAAGAATGAAGTAGATTTTAATAATAATATTATTAAAAAGTTTTCTCCAGTTATTAATACAATAGCAGTAGCTACGACATATGATCTAACATCAAATGATAACGGATCAATTTTAATAATTAATGGTAGTGGAACTTCTGTAAATGTATATATTCCCAATGGATTACCAGTAGGATTTAATATTATGATAGTACAAAATACTAATACTACTGTCTACATAAGATCCAAACCTGGCTCCTCCACAACAATACACAACATCGATGGATTCTTTGCTATAAGAGGACAATACGGAGTTGCTAATGTGGTGCGCGTATCAACAAGTCCAGACAATTACTTATTAGCTGGTGATTTAGTAGGATAATAATATATGTACGGACTTCCTATATTAAGAGCTAATAAGACACAATTATCATCTCCTAAATATTGTTATGATGATGATGGTAATATTATAGAACCTCCGTGTGGATCTGTTGTTAAAATAGCAACTCCAATAGCTGAAATGGTTGGATCACATTTTACATGTGGTGTTGCCCAAGATTGGAGAAATATTATTGCATGGGGTACAATGACTTATAATGATGGTAGAGGAAATTATTGGTACAATCCATTAGGAGTACCTAATGGAGCATCATCAAACACCCCAACAAAATCAAATATAATAAGAGAAACAGATCCAGTTACAAAACAGTTAGAAAAATCAAGAATAATAAAGCTTAGATGTAGTACGAAAAATACATTTTTTTTAACAGATAGAGGATATTTATATGCTTGCGGAAATTCTAATCATGGGGTTTTTAATACTGGTACAGCATCGGAAAAAAATAATGAATTTTCATTAGTAACGGATAATGTAAAATCTTTTGATATATGTTCTCCAGATAGATATGCTAATGGTAATCAATATATATTAATAGTTAAAAAGGATGGTACTTTATATGGATTGGGAAATGGGTGTAATGCTTTTGGGACTAGTAGTACTGATCAAGGACCTTTTTATTCTTTAAAAAATTTAGGATTAACTAAAATAGTAAAAGTATTTTGCACAAATCCAGATAATCAAGGAAAATCTTTTGCTATTGATGAAAATGGTTATGTTTGGGCTACTGGATACAATACACATGGTTGTTTAGGAGTTAATTCTGATGATTCTATTATATACAACTGGACAAAAGTACAAAAACAAGATGTTAGAAATGGTGCTATATCAGATTTAACAAATGTTAAATCAGTAATAACCACTAATTGGGTAGATAGTGCTGGAGCTGCTGGTTATGCTGGTAGAGGTGTTAGTGGAAGTAGTTATATGAGTACATATTTCCTAACAAATGATGGATATGTATACACAACTGGTAATAATAGTTTTGGGCAATTAGGATTAGGCTTACCATTAGATTCGACTGTTAATGTAGCACAGAGAACTCTTATTAGAAATGCTTCAAGAATGGCTTCGTCATTTGGTGGATATAGTATAATGGTAGCTACTACAACAAATGAGATATATTCTTGGGGAGATAATGCTTGGGGACAATTAGGTCACGGAGATACAACAACATTATCTTCTCCTAAGAAAATAGCTACATCACCATCAGAATTAGTCATAGATATTAATGGTGGAGGTATGTATGGAATTATAAATGGGTTGTTTGTAGTACTGACTAATATTGGTAATGTTTATGGATGTGGTTATAATGCCACAGCAGCATTGGGAGTTGGTCAAGGAAATGTTACGACTTTAACAAAAAATCCTTATTTCGGACCAAATCCAACACAATATATTGATCCGTCAAATACATCTGCTAGACATATTATTATAGGCGTTGATTTATGTGGTTATGGAACAGAAATGGCACAAAAAGCTGTTGGTTCTGATGGAACATTATATATGTCTGGATGGAACCAAAATTTGGGTGGGATAAAAAACTTTAATGGTAATGAAGAAGATGTAGTAGCTAGACCAACACCAAATAAATTGGTTTAATAATTTAATTTAGGATAAAATAAATAAATACTTTCATGTCGAATCCATTTTTGAATACTACACAAGTAAATGCAGTTATTAGAATAAGGAGGGGTCCTGATGTAGATAGATTTCAATTTGTTTACGATGATGGGGAACTTATTTATTCTACAGATAAGAAGCGTTTATATATTGGAGATGGTGTAAATGGTACTGGTACTTATGGAGGAACTTTAGTAGCTAATAAAGTATGGATGTCAGATAGTTTTGATAAACTTCCTTATATAGAAAAATTTGATTTAGTTTATAGAACTGATAGTTGTGGATTTTATGTATTAACTGGAGAACAATATCTACTTCCATCTAATTATATTCCAATCGGGGGTAAAAAATTAATTAATGATAATGTGGTTATGCCACAAGCATATTCATTACCATTTGCTACTACGACATCGCATGGTGGAATTATAGTATCTAATGGTCTTAGAATAGATGATGGTAAATTAAGTTTAGATATAAATCCAACTTCATTAAGATCAGTAAATAATAGGCTTGAAGTAATAACGGATAATCTTATTAATGATATGCCTAATGCCTCTTATACTACTTATGGAAAGGTTAGAGTAGGACAAAATAACGGGATTGATATAGCCAGTGGAACATTAGGTCTAAGAATAGATCCTAATACTTTAACAATTAATGAAAATAACGAATTAAAAGTTTCAGATAGTTTATTAGAACCCCTACCATATACCAGCGAAACTACATACGGAAGAGTAAAAATTAATCCAAATAATGGTATTTCTGTTAATAATGGAAATATAGGAATTAAATTAGATACTAATACTTTAGCAGTTAATGTAAATAACGAATTAAAAGTGGTTGATAGTATTGCAACACCGCTTCCATATGCTAGTCAATCAGTTTACGGAAAGGTAAAAATTAATCCAAATAATGCCCTCTCTATTAACAATGGAAACTTGGGAATTGGTATAGATACTAATACTTTAGCAGTTAATGCAAATAACGAATTAAAAGTGGTTGATAGTATTGCAACACCGCTTCCATATGCCAGCGAATCAACATATGGAAAAGTAAAAATTAATGCAAATAATGCATTTTCTATTAATAACGGAAATTTAGGATTAAAAATAGATGCTAATACACTTTCTGTAAATGCCAGCAACGAATTAACTGTGATAGGTGGAGGTGGTGGAGGTGGTGGCACATTAGCCAGCTATACTACGAATGGAACAATTCAAATAAGTCCTAATAATGGATTGAATATAACGGGAGGAAATCTTTCTTTAGGTATAAATCCCAGTACTTTATCAATTAATGGAAGTAATGAGCTACAAGTAAACACTTCTTCTATTTTAAATTCTTTATTATATGCTAGTTACACAGATTATGGTAAAATTAAAATTAATAGTAGTTCTGCACTAGGTGTTTCTAATGGAGTATTAAGTTTAAAATTTGATTCTACTAAACTTTCTATAAATGGAAGCAATGAATTAACTGTAATTGGTGGTGGGGGTGGAGGTCCTGTTCCAATAGCTAGTTATAGTACAAACGGAACAGTACAAATTACTCAGAATACTGGTATTAATGTAAATTCGGGAAATATTTCTGTTGCTATTGACAATAATACTATAAAATTATCTTCTACTCCTATTGGTAGTGTATTATATACTGATTTTACACAATCTAAATATGCTACATCTATTGCTGCGGGGATAGTCAGACCAACCAACGGATTAAATATTACAAGCGGAGAGTTATCAGTTAAAGTTGATAATAATACAATTAAAATTAGTCCTACAAATGGATTATATGTAGCTGGAGGAGCTGGAACTACAAACGTATTTGATACAACTCCAGTAGGTACTATTAACTGGTTTGCTGCTGCTGCTGCTCCCGTTGGTTACTTGGAATGTAATGGTGATGTATTTCAACAATCACTTTATCCAGATTTATATGCTATTATAGGTAAAAAATTTAATATTGGTGGTGAAGCAATAACTAGTTTTAGATTACCAGATCTTCGTGGTGAATTCATTCGTGGTTGGGATAATGGAAGAGGTATAGATACTGATCGTGTTTTTGGTAGTAATCAAAGTGATGAATTTAAGAGTCACACACACCAAGCAAAAGGCG
>Ga0114974_10004283_pt1 | contig 10675 bp, 4 predicted proteins | sample S_130206_EF_Meta_FD_87318 | JGI IMG/M metagenome (GOLD analysis project Ga0114974, IMG submission 87318) | Freshwater microbial communities from Lake Simoncouche, Canada to study carbon cycling - S_130206_EF_MetaG | ecosystem: Environmental > Aquatic > Freshwater > Lake | place: Lake...
CACCGGCTGCCGGATCAGCTCCTCGAGATCGTCCCCCGCCACCATTGCGTCGACACCGTCAGCCCCCCGGATCACGACCTGCTGCGGCGTCTTCGAGACGAGGAGGCCGGTGATCGCCCGGCCGTCCTTCGTCAGCGCCGTCCAGGCCTCGTAGTTGTGGCTGATCGCCGCCGACGGGGCGAGGATCGATTCATAGAGCGCCTCGCGCGAGAGCTTGGCGCCGATTCCCGAGAGATCGGGGCCCACCATCTTTCCCTCCCCCTGGACGACATGGCACTTCGCACACGTGCCGACTCCGGCAAAGACCGTCTTCCCCTTCTCAGCGCTGCCGCTGCGCTTGATGAGATCGGCAAGCGGCGGGAGCTTTTCGCCGCCGCGTCCCTTGGGGAGCGGCAGCACGTCGGCCGCCGCCTGACGGATATCGCCCCACGGGCAAGCGGAGATCGCCAGCGCCGCCGCCTGCGGCAGCGCCCCGGTGAGCTCCCCCCCCTTGGCCATCGCGACGAGCCTGGCGGCGCCCCCTTGGGTGCGGGCCAGCCCACGGATCGCTGCCCCCTTCATCTCCGGGGATGCCTCGGCCGAGCCGAGCGTCTCGAGCACGATGTCGAGCGCCGGCCCTTGGCCGCGCAGGCCACAGGCCGAGAGCAGGTGCGTGGCCTTGGTGATGGCCGGCGATACGGGGGTTTCCCCCTGGGCCGCCGCACGGCGGATGTCGATTGTCTCGCCAGGAGCGGCACTTGCCGCCGCGATCGCATCACGAACCGTATCGGCAGCCCCGAGATCGAGCGCCGACGCGAGCGCCGACACGGCCACTGCATCGGTCGTGCCGTCGGCGGCGGCAAGCTCAACAAGCTCAGCCGCACGGCTTTTGATTCGGAAGCGCTGAACGATATCGACGAATGCTTGAGTGCCGGGCACCGCCGCAGCCGCCGCGGCGATCCGCTCGGCGAGCTTCCCCTCGACCCCGCCGGCCGGGTCGATCCGCAGGACGAGCTCCGGGAGGATCACCTGGAGTTTCTCATCGGGAGCGTCGAGGCGGGTGACGAGATCGCGGATCGCCACCGCAGCCGCCGCACGCTCCTGGAAGTCGAGCGCGCGGATGAGCGCCAGCGATTCCGACGTGCCAACCTGCGGATCGGCGAGCAGCTCACAGATCAGCTTTGGCGACACCGCGGCCCGGCTCCGCCACACGACCTCGCGCCCGGCCGGGCTCTTCCAGCCGTCGCCGACCGCCGCCAGCCAAGCCGCGAGGCGGCCATCCCAGAGGCTCGTATCGCCGCGCCCCTGGGCGGCGATCCCGAGCGCCTCGAGCTCCCAGCGATCGCTCGCCGAGTGAGCCTTCGCGAGCATGGCCCAGATGGCATCAGCCCGCGTCCCTTCAACGCCGCGCAGCGCCACCGCCACTTCGCGACGGACCGCCGCCGACGGATCGGCCGCGAGTTTTTCAAGCGTGCCAATCGGGTCGGCGTCGGTCATGCGGGCCATCCGCAGGCCGACGATCCGGTGGTTCTCATCCTTCGATCCCAGGAGTCGCGTCACGGTCGCGGCCCCATTCCCGGGAAGTCCCCCCAGCGCCCAAGCCAAACGCGCGGCGTGGCGGCTGTCCGTGGGGCTTTCGAGCGCCGCCGCGAGGGCCTTGGCGGCCGCGTCCGGCTCCTTCGCGAGCCGCGCAAGCGCGGTGGCTCGGGTGGAGAGATTCGGGCTCTCAAGCGCCGCGACGGCGCCAGCGATCGAGGCGACGTCGACCTTCGGCACCGACCACGCCGAGCCCTGCGGCGCGATCCGGTAGATCCGCCCCTTCTCGACATCCCCCATCCCGTGGCCACCGACGCCCGGGTCATACCAGTCGGCGACGAAGATCGAGCCATCGGGGGCAACACAGACATCGCTCGGCCGAAACCAGCGATCGGCCGAGCCATCGGCGACGTTCTCGCTCGTGGCGGCATAGCCCGCGCCATCGGCCTTCACATGGTAGGCACGGACGACGTTCGGGCCGGCATCGCAATGGAGGAGCGAGCCGCGAAAGCGTTCGGGGAGGAGCGTTCCCTCGTAGACGCAGATCCCGGTCGGCGAGCCGGCACCGGTCTGGAGGAGATTGGGAACGACGCCGGGATCGTTCAAGTGCCAGTGCCGCTTCGGGACTTCCGCTTCGAGATTCGTCCGCGGCACTTGCCAGCCCTGCCCGGTGCGCTCGTCGACGTAGCCGTAGTTGCCCCCCTCCATGACGAAGTTGATCCGCACCCCCTGGTTGCCGTCGTCGTCGTTGTCGCTCTGCCAGAGCGCGCCGTAGGAATCGACTGCCACCTCGTAGTTGTTGCGGAAGTTGTGGCCGAGGACCTCGAAGTCGCTGCCGTCGGGATTGCAACGGAACACCATCCCCTGGCGATAGGGCTTGCCGCTATCGTTGACGACATTCCCCATCCGGTCGGTGATCGGATTGCCTTCCTTGTCATGGACGGCGTGGCCGGTGTTGCCGAAGTTGAAATACCAGCGGCCGTCGGGGCCGACGGAAAAGGCATGGACGGAATGGTCGTGCTGCGGGTCGCCGGTCTTCGTGAACAGCGACTCCTTCCGATCGGCGACAAGATCGCCATCGTCGTCATGGAACACGAACACGTTCGGCGCACACGACACGATCACCTTCCGCCCCGGCCCGTCGCCGATGACGCAGATGCCGAGCGCCGAATCGACGTCGCGCCCCTGGTAAAAGACCTTTGACGTATCGGCGGCACCGTCGCCGTCGATGTCTTCGAGGACGAGGATCCGGTCTCCATCGGGCCGAGTGTCCTTGCGGCCGCGGTAGTTGGTCACCTCGCACACCCACACCCGCCCCGAGGCGTCGATGTCGATATCAGAGGGGCTCGAGAGGAGCGGCTCGCCGGCGAACAGCGTCGCTTCGAGTTCTTCGGGGACCACGAGCGTGGCGGGGCCGTCGGCGGGGGCGACCGCGCCGCCGGCCTGCACGCGGTTGGGGCGAAGCGCCGGAGCCTTGGTGTGGATGGCGAAGCGGATCGACCCGGAGCCTTGGTTGGCGCCGCCGTCGTCGAGCCCGGCCCGTCCCACCAGCCGCGTGGCGCCTGCCGGCACTGCCACCTCGATCACCGAATTGGCATGCGTGCCGATGCCGCGGGCAACAAGCTTGCCGTCGAGCTTCAGCTCGTCTCCTCCGGCATTCCTCCCTTTCCGCACCTCGCCCCACTCGGCAACGGCGCGCTTCCATTCGAGATCGACAAGCGGCTTCTCGAGGCCGGCTCCCTTGAAGACCGGATCGACCCAGTCGGCCCAATCGCATCCGAACCCGTCGCCGCCGTCATCGACCACGAGCCACACCGACGTGGCGCCGCCGAGCTCGACGTCAAAGGGGACGGAGCGGGTCGGCGTGGCAGCGGTGACGATCTCGCTGCGCCACAGCGGCTGCGAGGCCGACCCCTGATCGGCGGCGGGGGCGGAAGGAAGGGAGGCCCACGCGACGATCGCCGCGATGCCAGCAGCGGTGATCCACCAACCGCCGAGCGACGGCCGAACCGAGTGCCGAACTTCAGGAATGAACCGCCCCATGATCGCAACTCCTCAGGGATCGTGAATCGCTGCACCGGGAAGAGGCCTTGCCAGCCGATCATTCCGCTCCCCGTGCGACGGCAGCAGTATAGTATGGCCCGCTGGTCGGGCCTCCCGGTTGCCCTCGGGCCCCTGCCGATCCTCGGCCCCTGCCAATTCTGGGAGCCCTTGCTGATCCTCGGAGCCCGTGCCGTGCCGCTTGTGAACCCCGGTTCCCTGTTCACCTTCCGCTTCCCATGCCGGAAGCGGAAAACGCTCTGGCCCCCCGCTTCGGCCCCGCTCGACGACGCCTGTCGGCTGCCGTCGCTGGCAGGGATCGTCGGCGTGCCCGACCTCGTCTCGCTGTGGCTAGCGTGGAATGACGGCGGCCTGCGGGTGCGAGGTGAGATGAAGGGGGTGGGGGCATCGCGCTGGTGCCAGCCGACCCGGCCGGAGGACAGCGACGGCCTCCATCTCTGGATCGCCACCCGCCCCACCGGCGAGAGCCATCGGGCCGGTCGATTCTGCCGCCAGCTCGCCCTCCTCCCGACCGGCGGGGGCAAGCTCGCCGACAAGCCGGTGGCCGTGGCCGCGGTGATCCCGCGGACAAGCGAGATTCCGGCCGAGCTCCCCGAGGGCTCGGTGCCGATGGAGGCCAAGCTCCACGCCGACGGCTGGAGCGTCGAAGCCCACATCACCGCCGCGGCCCTCCCCGGCTGGGATCCGGCCGAGATTCCCCGGCTCGGATTCTTTGCCGCCGTGATCGATCGCCGCCTCGGGCGAATCCCCTACGGTGCGCCCCCGGAGTATCCGTGGGAGAGCGATCCGACGACTTGGATGGAGCTCGACCTCGCCGGGGCATGACTCGACGACGTCGACTCACTCACCCATACGGCTCGATGACGAGCTTCGCCGGCGGGAGGCTGTCGAGGAAGACGCGGCCGTAGGGCTTGGTGAGAACGCGGGGATCGAGGATCACGACGCGCCCCCGATCCTCGGCGGTGCGGACGAGCCGCCCGAAGCCCTGCTTGAGCTTGAGCGTCGCCTCCGGCACCTGATACTCCATGAACGGATTCCCGCCGGCGGCCCGGATCGCCTCGATCCGCGCTGCCACCAGCGGCCGGTCGGGGACGGCGAAGGGGAGCTTCGTGATGATCACCGTCACGAGCTGGTCGCCGGGGAGATCGATCCCCTGCCAGAAGCCGTCGGTGCCGAGGAGCACACTCCCCGGCCCCTCGCGGAAGTCGGCAAGCATCCGCGACCGCGGCAGCCCGTCGGCCTGGCTGACGAGTCGGTAATTCCGCTGCACGCACCAGCCGGCTAGCTCCGCGCTTGCCGCGGCAAGCGAGGCGGAGCTCGTGAACAGCACCATCGCCCGGCCGCAGGTCTGATCGACGTAGCGGCGGATCATCCGCACCACCGCCCGGTCATACGCCTGCCGCTCGCTCGGATCGGGGAGCCGGTCGACAACGACAAGCTCCGCCTGCGCGGCGTAATCAAAGGGGCTGCCGAGCCGCTTGGCCGTCGCCTTCGCAAGCCCCAGCCGCTTCTCGACATAGGCAAACGGATCGGGCCCGGCTTCCTGCCCTCCGTCACCGGCCCCCACGGCGAGCGTGGCGCTCGTGAGAATCACCGTTCCCACCCGGTCGAACAGATCACGCTTGAGCGTGGCACCGACGTCGATCGGCGCGCCACACAGCCGGACGCGCTCCCGGCCGCGCCGCGACCGCGCCGCCTCTACCCACCACACGCTCCCCGGCTCCGCCTGCTCGAGCCAGGTCTCGATCGAGCCCGCCAGGCCGGTGAGCCGGTCGGAGAGGGAGAAGAAGTCGTGTCGCTCGGCTTCGTTCTCGATCCCCTCGGCTGAGGCGCGGAGCCGGCGGGAGAGATTCAAGAGCGGATCACCGAGGGTGTCGGCGACGATCTTCGGCTCGGCGATCCGCCACGGCCCGTCGCCGCGGCCCCCCGCGGCACACTTCACCGCCGCAAAAAAATCTTCACCCAGCCGCCGGCAGCGGAGCACCTCGCGCTGGAGATCGTCGAATCCGTAATGAACGAGGAGCCCGCGATGGCCGCGCTCCGAATAGAGCTTGGAGAGGACGCGTTCGACGGCGGCGCTCGACACGCCAACGCCGAGGTGGTCGCCCGCCACATCCTCCACCATGTGGGCCTCGTCGAAGATCACGATGTCGTGATCGGGAAGGAGGCTCGCGCCGCCGCGCCGCAGGGCCAGGTCGGAGAAGAACAGGGCGTGGTTGACGACGAGGATCTGAGCCCTGGCCATCCGCCGCCGGGCGGCGTAGTAGAAGCACTCGGAGTAGGAAGGGCAGCCGCGTCCCATGCAGTTGCCAGAGTCGCTCTGCACCTCCTCCCAGACGACATCGCTCGGGAGCTGGGGGAGATCGGCGAGCGATCCGTCGCCGGTCCGCACCGCCCAGTGGTGGATCCCCTCGAGCTCGTCGACGTCAGCTTGATCCTGGAAGAGGCTGCCACGGCGTTCGATCGCCATCGTCAGGCGGCGCTTGGAGAGGTAGTTGCCGCGGCCCTTGACGAGCACCGCCGAAAACTCGCGCGGCATCACCGACTGGACCAGCGGGATATCCTTTCCGACGAGCTGCTCTTGGAGTGCGATGGTGTGGGTGGAGATGACGACCCTGCGCGGCCGGCCGATCGGCGCCGCCTCGGGGGAGTCGCCGTCGGCATCGGTCTCCCCGGCCGGCGGGCCGGTCACCTCCCCCTCCTCCTGGTCTGCGGTGGCCGAGAGGACCGCGGGGATGAGATAGGCGAGGCTCTTGCCGACGCCGGTGCCGGCCTCGACGACGAGGTGGCGGCGGTCGCGGATCGCCGCGGCCACCAGCTCGGCCATCTCCAGCTGCTGCGGCCGGGATTCCCAAGCTGGGAGCCGGGCGGCCAATCGGCCGCCGGGTGCGAGGAATTCGCCGGGAGTGATCATGCTGGCAATGTACCCGCTCCAACCACAGGGCATACTTTTCCCGTCCCCACCCGCCCCGATCCCCACTGCCCTCCTTCGACAGGACCCCACTGTGGCCGACCCCCGCTCCCCGCACGATCCCTCCGCGCCCCCCTCGACTGGAAAACCAAAGGCCTGGGGAGGGGTGTTCGAGCAGGCGACCGACGCCCGCGTCGAGGCCTTTTCGGAGAGCGTGTCGTTCGACAAGCGGCTGGCCGATGACGACATCGACGGCTCGATCGCCCACTCGGCGATGCTCGCCGCCTGCGGGATCATTTCGACGGCGGAGGCGGAGGCGATCCGGGCGGGGCTCGAGGAGATCCGGGCGGAGATCCACGCAGGCACCTTCACCTACACGATCTCGAAGGAGGACATCCACCTCCATGTCGAGTCGGCCCTGACGGCGCGGCTGGGCGACACCGGCCGCCGGCTCCACACGGCCCGCAGCCGCAACGATCAGGTGGCCACCGACCTGCGCCTCTTCTGCCGCCGGGCGATCGACCGCCTCGATGCCGGCCTCGCCGCGCTTCAGCGGGCGTTCCTCGGCTTTGCCGAGCGCGAGGCCGACTTGATTATCCCCGGCTACACCCACCTCCGCCGGGCCCAGCCTGTTCTTGCCGCCCATCAGCTCCTGGCGTGGTGCGAGAAGCTCGGCCGTGACCGCGATCGGCTTGCCGATTGCCGCAAGCGCACGAATATCCTCCCGCTCGGCTCCGGGGCGCTTGCAGGAACGAGCCTGCCGATCGACCGCGAGCATGTCCGCGCCGGGCTCGACTTCGCCGCGGTTGCCGCCAACAGCCTCGACGCCGCCAGCGACCGCGACTTCGCCTGCGAGTTGGCCTTCGTGATCTCGCTTACCGGCATCCACCTCTCGCAGTGGGCCGAGGAGTGGATCATCTGGAGCACAGAAGAGTTTGGATTCCTCAAGCTCCCGGAGAACTTCTGCACCGGCAGCTCGATCATGCCGCAGAAGATCAACCCCGACGTCCTCGAGCTCGTCCGCGGCAAGTCGGCCCGGACGATCGGCAACCTCCAGTCGCTTCTGGTGCTCCTCAAGGGGCTCCCCACCGCCTACAACCGCGATCTGCAAGAGGACAAGGAACCGCTCTTCGATTCGATCGACACCCTCGAGGCGATCCTCGGCGTGGCGGCACCGCTGGTCGCCGGGACGTCGTTCGACCGGGCGCGGATCGGCGCCACACTCGACCGGGGGCACCTCGACGCCACGAGCCTCATGGAAGCCCTCATCGCCGCGGGCACGCCCCAGCGGACCGCTCATGAGACGGTCGGGAAGCTCGTCCGGCGGGCGATGCGGAAGGGAGTGTCGCTCGAGGAGCTTGCCGATGAGGAGTTTTCGGCAGACTGCGCGGGCTGGAACGGCACCTTGAGGAGCGCACTTGGGGCATCCAGGGCAGTTGGACGGATGGCGAGTTTCGGATCCACGGCGCCGGCCCGGGTGGTCGACCAAATCAAGGCGTGGCAGCAGCGGCTCGGCGCCAGCGGCGCGTGAACCCGGGGAGGCGGCATCGTGGGAGCGAAGGGACGACCGGAAAGCGTGCGGGTCGTGCCCGTGTCGCAGCGGCGATGCCGGCGGTGGGTGATCGGGCTGCCAGCGGTGGGGCTGCTCCTCGGCGGCCCTGTCGTGGCGGGGCAGCCCTGCCCGAACTGCGGCCCGCTGACGACGACGAAGTGGGAGTTTCCCTTCGACAACGGCCATCACCACGACGGCGACGGCACAGTCTCTGTGCTCGCAGGCGCGGAGCGGCCGGGCACCCCGGCCCAACCGCGGCCGCTCGACGCCCTCCAGCAGGCGGTCGTCGATTCGCTCGCCGCCGAACAGCGTGACACCGCCCCGGAGATGCTCGACGCCGCGATCCGCGCCGCCGACGTCGATGCCGACGAAGCGGCGCTTGCGTGGTTTCGTCGCATGCTCGACGCCGTGGCCGATGCCGGCGACGGCCGCGACGAGCTCCTCGCCGATCTCGGCGATGCCGCCGACCAGGCAGCACTTCTCCGCCTTGCCCGTCATCTCCGCCCCCTCGATGCCGATGCGCCGCAGCTCATTGACGCGATGCGCGACGCTGCCCGCGACCGGCGCCGCTCGCCCGCGCGGATGAAACGGGCCGCGGAAGCCCTGGCAAGCGAGAAGCCGGAGGTCCGCGCAGCGGCTGTCGCCGAGCTCTCGAAGGCGGGCATCGATGGACTGCCAGCGCTCATGGAAGTGCTCGCATCAGCCGAGCCGGGGAAGCGGGTGGCCCGCGTCCTTGCCCGTGAGATCGTCGCCGACCTCGGGCCCGACGCCCGTCAGCCGCTCCTGGCGATTCTCGCAAGCGCCGACGTCAACCGCTGGCAGGGAGCGATCCTCGCCCTCGAGGCGGCCGGCCTCGACGACACGGCCGACTTCCTCCTCGCGCCAGCGCTCGTCGGCGGCACGCCCCCGGGCGCGCAGCGCGCCGCCCTGGCAGCCCTCCAGCGCCACGCGGCGAGGCTCGCTGGCGAGCCCGACCCGACGCTCCTCCAGCCGCCGCGGCCCAATACGGCAATCACGCTCCTTGCCCAGCGGCTCGACTGTGCGCTCTCGCCGCAGGGGCTCCCGCAGGTGCCCCCGCATCCGGCCGAGGGCCCGGCCACGGTCCGGCGCCATCGCTGGAATGCCGAAGCGGGAAGGTTTGACGAAGTCGAGCTTTCGCCGCGTCTGGCCCGGAGCATCGACGCCGCCCATCTGGCGCGCGATCTCGAGGCCCTCGACGCCAGCGATCCGCTCGCCGTGCGGCTGGTGATCCTCGCTCGGCTCGAATCGCTCCTTCTCGCCTCGGGCCCTGCCTCTTCGGCGCTCGACACGATTCCGCAGGAGCGACTCGCGGCCGCCTTCACCGGCCCCGAAGGGCTCGATCCCAACGTCGTCACCGAGGTGATGGAGACGGCGATCGAGCGGGAGATGCCCGAGGTGGCCCTCGCCGCCGTCTGGCAGCTCGAAGCGATGCACACGCCAACGGCGCACGTCGCCGCGGCGCCCCTTCCGCCAAACGCCCGCAAGGCGCTCGTCAAGCTCGTCGACGCCCCTGACGAGCGGCTCGCCTTCGCCGCCGCCAGGGCGCTGGCGCTCGTCGGTGGCGATGCCGGCTACCGCGGATCGAGCCGGGTGGTCGAGCGGCTCCTCCACGCGGCGACGTCGCGGGGCGGCGATCATGCCGTCATCGCCCACGCCGATCTCGCCGTTGGCAACGAACTCGCCGCGGCAGCTTCCAAGTACGGCTTCCGAACGACGGTCGTGGGGAGTGGGCACGAGGCGCTCCAGGCCGCGGCCGCCGAGGCCGACACGACGCTCGTCCTCCTCGGCGCCAGGCTCGCGCTCCCCGGGGCCTTCGAGACGCTCCAGGGGCTCCGTCAGGCGGGGCGGGGGGATCTGCCGCCGGTGATGATCGTCGTCGATCCGCTCGACGACTACGGCCGCGGTAGGAAGCTCACGAAGATCGTCCTTCAAGCGCGGGCCCACGGCTGCGTAGCCATCATCGATCGGCTGCCGAGCTTCTTCGGGCCGCTCCTCGACGCCGACGGCAACGTCGTCGCGCCGCCGCGCTTCCCGGAGGAGCTCGCGACGATCGCCGGCCCCGAGCAGGCCGATCCGGCCTGGCGGCAGGCGCAGGGGGCAGAGCGGCTCGAGCGGGCCCGGCAGGCGCTGGAGATCCTCGCCATCCTCGGCCGCAACGGCCACGACGTCGCCGCTGCGGAGGCCCACGCCCGGCTGGCACTGACCACGCCCGCGCTCGTCCCGGCGGCCCTCAAGCTCCTGGCCGTGATCGGCAGGCCCGGTGCCCAGGGGAGCCTCGTCCGGCACGCCCTCGGGGCTCCAGACGGCGAAATTCGTGCCCTGGCCCTCGCCGCACTCGGCGAAAACGTCACCCGCTATCGCATGCTCCTGGCGGCCGATGACGTCGAGGACCTGTGCCGAAGCTACACTGGACAGTCGGACGCAGGGTCGCGGGAGACTGCCCGCACCATTCTGGCCCTCCTCCCCAAGCGCGTCCGCCCCGCCCTCCCTCCGCCTGTCGATGCCGCCTCCTTCCGGCCAACCCGGTGACGATCCCTCCGCGCCCCCGATCAAGGGTCTGATCGGCACGGCACCGGCGATGCAGGAGGTGTACGCCATGACACGGCGGGTGGCCG
>Ga0114974_10004284_pt1 | contig 10669 bp, 9 predicted proteins | sample S_130206_EF_Meta_FD_87318 | JGI IMG/M metagenome (GOLD analysis project Ga0114974, IMG submission 87318) | Freshwater microbial communities from Lake Simoncouche, Canada to study carbon cycling - S_130206_EF_MetaG | ecosystem: Environmental > Aquatic > Freshwater > Lake | place: Lake...
CGGGGTCGTGGAGGTCCCAGTACCGCTTCGGGGCGACGAACGGGAGATGCGGGCGGAGGAATCCCACCGCGAGGAAGAACGGCTTTCCGGGCGTGGCCGCCGCCGCCCGGATTCGTCTCACGGCCTCGGCGGCGATCCTGCCGTCGTCGTAGGCCTCGTCGTCGACCCTTGCGCTCTCGGTGGCACTGCCGCGCGGGAGTTTTTCGGGAGAGAGTCCCTCGAAGCGGGCTTCCTCGCGGCTCGGCCCCCGGTTCTCGGGGAGCTGGTATTGCACGGTCTTGCCCCGGAAGAGTGGCTCGTCCCAACTGGCCTCGTCGTCGTGATTGCCGTGGCCGACATGGAAAATCTTGCCGAGTGCCGACGCGTGAAAGCCCCCGTCACGGAAGAGTTGGGGAAGCGTGCGGATCGTAGGCGCGGCGCGACGGAAGTTCGTCGCGAGGTCGTAGATCCCGAGCGACTGGGGGCGGAATCCCGTCAGCAGCGCGTTTCGCGACGGTGAGCAGACGGCCTGATTGCAGTAGGCCCGTTCGAAGCGGACACCGCGGGCGGCGAGTCGGTCGATGTTGGGAGTCTTGGCAAGGGCGTCGCCGTAGCAGCCGATCGCCGGCTTGAGGTCGTCGACACACACGAGCAGGACATTGACGCGGCCTGCCGCGGGGGTCGGATCGTCCGCAGCCACCCCCACCCCCGCGGAGATCGCCAAGATCGCGGCCGCAAGGCATCGACCGACTCTCTGGATCATGGCAGACATCTCTGGGGGGCTCTGTTCGACGGTCAGTGTTCGATTGCCAGTGTTCGATTGCCAGGCGGCCGTGAGCGTGGACCGGTCGGCCGTTGCACGGTGGCCGCGGGGAGAACTCCTCCAGGCGTCTCGAGGCGTTGCCGCGGCGGCTGCCGTCGGGGCATGATAGATGATCATCCGCCCAATCCATTCCCGCCCGATCGCGCCCTGGCGTCGGACGATTCCGCTCGGAAGATTCCCATGGACTCCACCGACCCCAAGGACGATGCCGGTGCGACGCCCCCCTGTGAATCGCGCCCGGCCTGTCCGGTGTGTGGCGGGCGGCTGATCGAGATCCGGGCGAAGTTCCACTGCGAGCAGTGCCACCGGATCTGCGAGACCTGCTGCGAAGGGGGGCGGGGTTAGCCCGTTTGCCCTTCGCTGCCTGAAGGCATCCCACCCGGAAATCTAGCGGGAAACGACGCGAGCCAGCGCCGTTGCCGGCGCTGGCCCGCGAAGGATGGAGGCGGCGGGAGTCGAACCCGCGTCCCGTGATGATTCAGAACAAACGTCTACGTGCGTATCCGGTCGATTTGAGTCTCGTGGATGCGCCCCCGGCCGACAGGGTTCGTCATCCACCAGCCAGGAACTTTTTTAGCCCCACCCGTACCCGGCGGTGGAATGGAGCGAGTCGGATTTGGCGACCGATTGGGAGGCCCTTCCGACTGGGGCCATCGCTCGGGGCTACTTAATTAAGCAGCCAGAGAAAACTGAGCTTCGGCTATTGAAGCTTGGTCGACTTTTAACGTGGCCAGCCGACCAACCACGACACGCAATCTGAACCTCTTCGATCCGGTCGAAGCCGGTACGCCCCCTTGGTCTCTCGACCACTGACCGAGGTCAGGGCTCGAAAGCTTCGTCACTCCCTCCATCGGCAGGTTGGCGGCCGGTTCGTCAGGCTTGGCTCTGAACCACCGGGAACACCGGAGGAGCCGACCCAAAACTCGACGGAACCCGACCATGGACCAGCGATCGAGGAACTGTCCGGCCCGGCTCGCGCCGGGCCCGGTCGTCCCGGGGCGGCTGGGGAGCCGTCCGTTGGGTGACTCTCCTATCCTAGCAAACCCTTTGGGCTGTAGCGGTCCTGGCGCTGCAAACAAGGAAATTTCAGGGGGAAAGCCCCCCGGACACCCCCCGGGGACGCCCCGGCGGGGAATGTTTGGGAGGTGGCGGACACCGTTGTCAGCCCAGCCCGCCCAGAGCCCCGTTGACTCCCCTTCCATGGCATCCGTACTCTTCGCAAAGTCTTTCGCGGCCAAGCCTTCCACCGGCCGCACACCCTCTGGTGACACGCCCATGTGCGCCGCCCGCCCCGTCTTCGGCAAGCTCGCTCTGCCCCTCGTCGTTCTCGGGCTCCTGCTGCTCGGTGCGGCACCGGCCCGGGCCCAGGATTGGGCCAAGCAGATGTTCTCGGAGACGAGCCACAACTTCGGGAACGTGGCCCGCGGGGCGAAGACGGAACACCGGTTCGTGTTCCGCAACAAATACAAGGAAGACCTCCATGTCGTCGGCGTCCGCACCAGTTGCGGCTGCACGACCCCGACGATCACCAAGAAAGACGTCAAGACCCACGAGACTTCCGAGGTCGTGGCGACGTTCAACACCAAGACGTTCCTCGGCCAGCACGGGGCCACGCTCACCGTCACCTTCGACAAGCCGTTCTTCGCCGAGGTGCAACTCCGCATCACGGGCAACATCCGCGGTGACGTGACGTTCGATCCGCCGTTCATCGATCTCGGCAACGTCGATCTCGGCAAGGGAGCCGAACGGAAGGTGCGCGTCACCCACTCCGGCAGCACGCCCTGGGAGATCAAGGACGTGCGGAGCGTGAACTCGAACTTCGCCGTCACGCTCTCGCCGCCGCTCCACACCTCGTCGCAGTCGGCCTACGACCTCACGTTGAGTCTCAAGCCGGAGGCGCCGGCCGGGTACGTCAAGGGGCAGTTGCTTTTGGTCACCAACGACCCCCGTGCCCCGCAGATCCCCATGGACGTCGAGGGGCGTGTCGTCGCCGAGGTGACGGTGAGCCCGCAACTGCTGGCCCTCGGGAGCGTGCAGCCCGGTGGCTCGGTCACGAAGAACGTCGTCGTCCGTGCCAATCGCCCCTTCAAGGTGACCGGTGTGGAGTGCGGCCCCGACGGCTGCATCACCTGCCCGGTGAAGGAGACGCCCGCTCCGGTCCACATCCTTCCGGTGACGTTCCAGGCCGGTGAGGCCACCGGGAAGATCGAGCGGCAGATCCAGATCTCCACCGATCTCGGTGCCGGTGCGGTGCCTGTGGTGACCGTTCAGGCGACCGTCGAGGGGCAGGCTGCCGACGCCGTTGAGCCCGCGGCGGCCCAGCCGACGGCAGCCCAGACCTCCGCCGTGGTGGCCCCGACCGCGGTCCTTCCCTGACGTTCGCCGTTGGGCGAATAGCAGGGGACCGACCGGACGCGGGCGACCGACCAGAGCGATGAAAACGCAGGCGGCCGCCACGGTGGGATTCCCACCGCGGCGGCCGCGGCCTTTTTCAGCGTAAGCCGAGGAGTTAGCGAGCGTTTCGCGGCTGCCAGTCGCGGGGGGCAACGCCGGAGTAGATCGACAGCGGGCGGATGATCCGGTTGTCCCCCACCTGCTCGATGACATGGGCCGTCCATCCGCTCATCCGCGCGACGACGAAGATCGGCGTGAAGACGCGCACCGGCAGACCGAGGGCGTGGTAGACGCGGGCGGCGGGCCAATCGAGGTTGGGGCGGAGGTTCTTGCGATCGAGCATCATCTGCTCCACCGCGTCGGCCAGACGCTCGAGCGCCAGCCCTTCGCCGTCTTCGGCAAGCCGGCGGCACATGCCGCCGAGGATCTTCGCCCGCACATCGCCATCCTTGTAGACGCGGTGGCCGAATCCCATCACCACCTTCTTGGCAGCGAACCGTTCCTCGAGCCAGGGGATGACCCGATCGAGGGAGCCGATCTCGGCCAGGGCCTCGAGCACCTGCTCGTTGGCTCCACCGTGCAGCGGGCCCTTCAGCGCCCCGATCGCCGCGACAATCCCGGAATGCATGTCCGAACCGGTGGAGACCACCGTCCGCGCGGCGAACGTCGAGGCGTTGAACTCGTGCTCGGCGTAGAGCACGAGGGTCGTGCCGAAGATCGAGGCCTCCGCAGCGCTCGGCTTACGGCCGGTGAGCCGCTCCAACAGCGCGGCTGCGATCGATCCTTCCGGCCAGGGGGCCACGGGCCGGCCGGCGGAAAGATCGAGCCAAGCGGCGAGGATCGCCGGCACCTGGCCGAGGAGCCGCTCCGCCTGCGACACCAAGGCCGCGTGCGGCCCGGGCTGCTGGTCGAGCTCGATCTGCCCGAGGATGCTGACGCCGGTCCGGAGGGCGTCCATCGGTGAGGCGTTGGGAGTACGGGCGGCCAAGCCCCGCAGCGTTTCGATGACCGTCGGGTCAATCGAAGCGGCAGCTTCGTGCACCCGACGGGAGAACGCGGCGTGCTCCGATGCGGTCGGCAGGTGGCCATGGAGGAGGAGGTGGGCGACATCCTCGAAGTCGCCTGCCTCCGCCAGGGGGGCGATCGAATAGCCGCGGTAGCGGAGGTCGCCGTCGAGGGAACAGATGGCGGTCTTGCCGGCAACGACACCGGCCAGCCCGCGGGCGAAGTCGTCGGTGCCCTGGCTGGGGCGGAGGGAAGGGGCAGTCATCAAGCGTCTCCTCTGGGGCCGGTACGGGGCTGCCGGTCGATCCGGTTCGAGTGCGCGGCGAGCCGGTTCGAGTGCGCGGCGAGCCAGACTTGCGGATCGGCCGGGTCGTAGTCGAGGAGTTCGTAGAGCTCCTCACGGGTCTGCATGAGGTCGAGGAGGCTCTCCTGTGTTCCCTCGTCGCCGATGACGGCCAACGCCGCGTGCATGGCCTGCATCGCCACGCGCATCAGGGTGACAGGGAAGAGGACCGCCGCGTAGCCAAGGTCGGAGAGTTCGTCGACGGTCAACAGCGGGCCAACCCCAAACTCGGTCATGTTTGCCAGGAGCGGCGCCTCGTCGGCAAACTCCCGGCCGATCAGGGCAAACTCGTCCCGATCCCGCGGTGCCTCGGGGAAGAGCCAATCGGCACCCGCATCTCGGTAGGCGTGGAGGCGCGCCAGGGCGTCATCGATGCCCGCCACCCCGCGGGCATCGCTGCGGGCGATGATCACGGTGTCGGGATTGCGGCAGCCGGCCCGGGCTGCGGCCACCTTCTCCGCCATCTCGCCCACCGACACGACCTGCTTGCCGGCCAGATGGCCGCAGCGCTTCGTGCCCCCCGTCCCGCTGGCGGCCCCCTTCTGATCCTCCAGTTGGATCGCCGCTGCTCCCGCCGCCTCGAGGACGCGGACGCACTCCTCGACCTCCCGCGGGCCACCGAAGCCGGTGTCGGCATCGACGACGAGGGGGATATCGGCGGCCGCCGAAAGGATCCGGGTGTGGGCAGCGAGTTGGTCGAGCGTGATCAGGCCGATGTCGGGGACCGCATGCACGCCGGCCGAGAGGACCGCGCCGGAGAGGTACATCGCCTGGAACCCCTCCCGCTCGATCAGCTTGGCCACGAGCGCCAGCGGTGCCCCGGGGATCGCTACGGTCTGCTCACTGATGAGCCGGCGAAGAATCGTCGCCTGGGAGAGGCCGGCAGCGCCGCCGGAGGGAGGAGAGGAGTGATCCATGGAGACTGGGTATCCTGACGGGGCCTGCCTGACGGACCTGACGGTGGAGCGGACTCCCCGCGGGCGCCGGTTATAGGACCGAGCCATGCCTGAGGAAAGCGTCGCCTCCGCCACCGCCGTCGCACCGCCGTCGGCCCCCTGGCTCGCCGGGCGGCTGGGCCTGGCGGCGCGGCTAGGCCTGGAGATCGTGGCCATGGCCGCGATCTTTGCGGCGGCCGGCGCCTGGCCGACTCCCGACACCAACGAAGCCCACTATCTCGCTCGCGCCCGGCATTCCTGGGATCCGTCGTGGGGCGCCGGCGACTTCTTCCTCGAGTCGCCGGAAGCCCATGGTGTGTTCTACCGGCTCCTCGGGCCGCTGGCCGCTGCGCTCCCGCTCGATCAGGCCGCGTGGATCGGCCGTTGGCTCGGGTGGGGAAGCTTGGCCGCCGGGTTTTCATTTCTCGCCTCAGCGATCCTCCCGACGGGCGGCTCGAGAATCGTGGCAGCAGCGCTGTTTTCGCTGGCCGCCCGGCATACCCCTGCGGCGGGCGAGTGGGTGATTGGTGGCTGTGAATCGAAGGTCTTCGCCTGGGCACTCGTGCTTGTCGGCGTCGGCTGGTTTGTCCGTGGGCGTTCGGCCATTGCCTGGGCCTGGCTCGGGGCGGCCACCGCGCTCCACCCGCTCGTGGGCGGTTGGGCGATGGTGGCATTGGTTCCCGCTGCGGCGACAGACTTCTTTTTCCAGCGGCGTTGGCCGGGGCGCCGCAACGCCACGATCGCCACCGGGGTGGCCCTCGCGGCGGGCGTGGGGCTGGCGGCCCTGGGGGTCGTCCCCGCCCTCGGGCTCTCGGCAGGAACCGACAGCGCCGAGCGGGCCCGCGCGACCTTCACCTACGTCGTCGAGCGACTTCCCCACCATCTCCTCGTCCGCACCTTCGCCGAGGGCCTCGTAGCCCGGCATTGCCTCGCCATCCTCCTCTGGTGGCTCCTCCTGCCGCTCGCGGAGAAATCGCCGGCGCGCTCGAGATTGGCCGTCTTCACGACCGCCTCCCTCGGGGTCTCACTTGCCGGGTGTGCCGTCTCACTTTTGGAGTTGGCGTGGCCTTCGATGGCCCATGCGCTGCTGCGGTTTTACTGGTTTCGGCTCGCCGATGGCATCGTGCCGTTGGCGCTGGCGCTCTTGGCCACCGCCGCCCTCCAGGAGGGGCTCGGGGGGGCGGTGCGTCGCCGGCTCGGCTGGATCACCGTCGTCGGGATGCTCGCGGTCGATCTGGCCTTCGAGAGCCGCCACTGGCCCCTGCCGGGGCGGGCGGGGCTCGTGGCCCGGGCCGATCAGAAAGTGCAGGCAGGGGCCTGGCGGGAGGTGTGTGCCTGGGTGCGCGATCACACCCCCGCCGACGCCTGCTTCCTCACTCCCCGCGGGGCCACCAGTTTCCACTGGTACACCGGTCGCCGGGAGGTGGTGACCTGGAAGGACATCCCGCAGGACGCACGATCGATCCTCGCTTGGCGGGAGCGGATCGTCGCCTGCTTCTCCGCCGACGGCTCGCTCAAATCGCTCGTCACGAGCACGGCGGCGCTCGGACCCGATCGGCTCCTGTCCGCGGCCCGGAAGTATGGAGCCGATCACATCATCGTGCCGGTGAACCCCCTCGAGCCTTTCCCACTGCCCGGCGAGCCACTTCACGTCGCCGGCGGCTATGCTGTCCACCGTCTCGATCCCCCCGCTGCTAACCCACCATGAGCCACACCACCCCCTCTGCTTTGCCCCCCGGCCTCGTCATCCCGATCCCTTCCCCTCGGGGCGTGACGTTCGATCTCGATGGGCTGCTTGTGAACACCGAGGAGCTCTATCAGGACGTCGGCACCGAACTCCTCCGCCGTCGTGGCAAGCCGTTCGAGCCCGAGCTGCTCGACCGGATGATGGGGCGGCCGCAGCAGGTGTCGCTGCGGATCATGATCGACTGGCATAGTCTCAATGACACCGTCGAGGCCCTGGCCGCCGAGACGAAGGAGATCTTCACCTCCTATCTCGATGCCCGTTTGGCACCGATGCCTGGTGCGGTCGCGCTCCTCGACTCGCTGGAGGCGGCGAGGATTCCTTTCGGCGTCGCCACCAGCAGCGGCCCCGACTTCGCCCACGATGTCCTCGGCCGCGTCGGTTTCTTCGACCGGATGGGATTCGTGCTCACCTGCAACGATGTCCGCGAGGGGAAGCCACACCCGGAGATCTATCTGGCCGCGGCCGGACGCCTGGGGGTGATTCCGAAGCAGATGCTTGTCCTCGAGGACTCGCACAACGGTTGCAAGGCGGCGGTAGCTGCCGGGGCGGTTGCGGTGGCCGTGCCGGGGGGGCACAGCCACCGTCATGAGTTCGATGGCGCGGCGTTCATCGCCACGTCACTCTCCGACCGGCGGATCTTCGAAGCGCTCGATCTGACGCCGCCAGGGGTGTGAACTAGGTTTCAGTCGATGGCGATGCCGAGGCGGTCGGCCTGGATTCTCAGCGCCTTTTGGAACGCTGGGAAGGGATACGACTGGCGGCGCCGGATCGCCCACAGGAAGGTCGAGTCGACCACCTTCGCCGGAAGCTGCCCCGTCCGGACCATCTCCGCGACCCGCTCGACAAACTCGACATCCTCCGGCCGCCGCGCTTTGAGGCCTGTCGTGAGCCGGCTTTCGAGCGTGACAGCGGTCTTGCCATCTTCAGTGGCCGGGGCGACGTCGTCGGCCCGGGCGTGGATCTCGAGCGCTGGGGCTGAGAGCATGCCGGCCACGGAGGCGGCGAAGAGCAGATGGCGCATGGGGACTTCCTCCGGCCGGGAATGGCCGTAGAAGAAGTAGGCCGGCCGGCGGCACCGCGTCAAGGGAGGCTGGGGGCTGCCGTCGATCAGGCGCCGGGCGTGAAGCGGACGACGGCGTAGGATTTCTTTCCGGAGCGGAGCACAAGGGTGCTGCCGCCGGCGAGATCGGCCGGGGAGAGCCGGTGGCTGACGTCCGACATCCGGCGGTTGTTGACATAGGCACCCCCCTGCTGGATCGTCTGCCGGGCCTTCGAGTTCGTGGCCGCCAGGTTCGTCCGCACGAGCGCATCGATGAGCGCCAGGCCGTCGCCATCAAGGGAAGACCGGGGGAACTCGCAACTCGGCACATCGGCGAAGATCTCGGCGAGTTGGGCGTCGTCGAGGCCGTCGATCTCGGCTCCGAAAAAGATCGCCGTCGCAGCTTGGGCCGCCGTCAGGCCGCTCTCGCCGTGAACCAGCCGGGTGAGTTCCTCGGCAAGTCGTTTCTGAGTCTCGCGGGCGGCCGGATTGGCGGTTCTCGCCTCGTCGAGACTGACCCATTCCTGGGGAGAAGCCTCGGTGAGCCGTCGCAGGCAACGGCCGGCGTCGTCGTCGTCGAGGTTGATCCAGTATTGGTAGAAGCGGTAAGGGCTGGTCCTTTTCGGGTCGAGCCAGATCGCCCCGGAGGCGGTCTTCCCCATCTTCGTGCCGTCGGATTTCGTCAGCAGTGGGCAGGTGATGCCATGGAGCTCGCGCGACCGCAGTCGGCGGCCCAGGTCGATTCCCGCGGTGATGTTCCCCCACTGGTCGCTGCCGCCGATCTGCAGCCGGCAGTCGAGGGCGTCGGAGAGGTGAACGAAATCCCAGGCCTGGAGGAGCATGTAGCTGAACTCGGTGTAGGACAGCCCGCCATCGCGTTCGAGCCTGCTCTTCACCGAATCTTTGGCGATCATCTGTGACAGCGGCACGTGCTTGCCGACGTCCCGGAGGAACTCGAGGTAGCCAACGCCGCGCATCCAATCGCCGTTGTTGACGACATGGACCCGCTGCCCGGCCGATTCGAGAACCCCGCGGATCTGCCGCTCCACGCCTGCGACGTTGGCGGCCAGTTCTGCCGGTGAGAGGAGGTTGCGTTCCTCGCTCCGTCCACTCGGGTCACCGATCATCCCGGTGGCGCCACCGACGAGCGCCACCGGCTCATGCCCGGCAGCGGCCACGCGACGGAGGAGGACCAGCGCCACGAGATGCCCGACGTGGAGGCTGTCGGCTGTGGGGTCAAACCCGGCGTAGACCCGGCGGCCCGGGGTCGCCAGCCAGGCCCGCAGGCCAGCGGCGTCGGTCGACTGGTGGACGAGGCCGCGGGCCTCGAAATCGGAGAGCAGATCGGTGTCCATCGTGAGGGCTCCTCGAGGGCCTGCTAACGCCACATCCCGTCGTCGGCGAAGGGGTGATTGGGCCCGGAGAGCTTCGGCTTCGGCATCGCCTTGAGGGCCTGCTCGGCGAGGTGGAGGTCCTCGCGCGACGTGATCTTGAGATTGACCGGTGACCCGCGAACGACGGTCACCTTCTGCCCCACCGATTCGACGAGTTGTGCCTCGTCGGTCGATTGGTTGCCGGGGTTTGCGGCGAAGGCTTTCTCGAGCACCTGCCTCGAGAAGACCTGCGGCGTTTGGGCCTCCCACAGGCCGGTGCGGTCGACCGTCTCCAGGATCGTGCCGTCCGGGCCCACCCGCTTGAGTGTCCCTACCACCGGGATCGCGAGGATCGCCGCCCCGGTGCGGGCTCCGGCTGAGAAAACGGCGTCGATCCACGGGGCCGCGATGCACGGCCTGGCCGCGTCATGGATCGCGACGGTGTCGATCGCAGGATCGAGTTTCTCGAGCCCCTTCCGCACCGATTCGCCGCGCTGGGCGCCCCCTTCGGCGAGCGTGATCCCCATGAAAGCGAGGTTGGCGCCGAACTTCTCGAGAAACGCCTGGCGTTCCTCCGGCGACACGACGATCACGACCTGCTTGACATCGCTCCTCTCGAGGAACTTCTCGGCGGAGTGGAGCCAAACGGCCCGGCCGGCCAGCGGCGCGAAGGGCTTCTTGTAGTGTGCGTCCTGGAAGCGGCTGCTCTGGCCAGCTGCGGCGAGGATCACTCCGTAGGTGGGCATGGGATGACGACCGTCAGCGGGACGTATCGGCCTCGCTGCCGGCAATCGCCGTGTCCATCAGGGCACGCACCACCACCTTGGCCGCGGGCTTGTCCTTGATCCAGGCTGCAAACGCTTCACCTCGGCAGGCATAGAGATCATGGAGCCAGAGTGGGGCCTCGGTCTTGAGCCAGGCACGGAAAAGCAGCCAGCGAGGGTTGTCGTTGCCATAGACCTCACGGGCGACCCAGCAGAAGCCGCCGCCACCCATACCCATGCCGCCACCACCCATGCCACCACCACCCA
>Ga0114974_10004287_pt1 | contig 10668 bp, 9 predicted proteins | sample S_130206_EF_Meta_FD_87318 | JGI IMG/M metagenome (GOLD analysis project Ga0114974, IMG submission 87318) | Freshwater microbial communities from Lake Simoncouche, Canada to study carbon cycling - S_130206_EF_MetaG | ecosystem: Environmental > Aquatic > Freshwater > Lake | place: Lake...
GGTCATGATGAAGGAACGATCGACCAAGCCGTATTTGATCCGCGCAATATTCGAGTGGTGCACGGATAGCGGCTACACGCCCTATCTGTCGGTCAAGGTGGACGCCAATACGCGGGTGCCGCTCGAATACGTCAAGAATGGCGAAATTGTGCTGAACATTAGTCCGGATGCCACGCAGCACTTGGCCATCGGTGATGATCTGGTGGCCTTTTCTGCGCGTTTTAACGGGGTTGCACGGGAGTGCTCCGTGCCTATGACAGCGGTGATTGGCATCTCCGCACGCGAAAACAATCAGGGTTTGTTTTTTCCGCCGGAACCGTCGGTCTCCACCGACGATACGATGACACCGGATGCCGAGCCAACCCCACCGGCCCCTGCGCCCTCGGGCAAACGCCGCCTGCAAATCGTCAAATAGTCCGTCATCCGGTTTGGTGTGGCCTTCGTCGACCGTTCTTTTTGCGACGTGTTGCTGCGGTATTCTTCGATACCGACATGGGTATGCCGGCCCGTCGCGATTACAGGCGATGCACCGCGCCCGCAGCATTTAATAACCCAATTGTCTTGTATCCGGGCTTCACACCAATAAAAGGGATCGCACGATGAGTGCTCAAGGCAAAAACGCAGGGCAATCCGCAACGATTACTTATACCGTCTTGCCCGAGCGCATGCGGCCGATACCGCCAGAGCAGTTCAACGTGGCGCAACAGAAGGTCGCAGCTGAACTTTCAAGTTCGCGCGGTTCGGTGCGCGGCCCCTTTGGTGCAATGTTGAGAAGCCCCGAGCTGGCCGATTGTATGCAAAGAGTCGGCCAGTATGTTCGCTTCAAATGCGGTCTCGACAAGCGTATCAACCGGCTCGCCGGCATGCTGGCGACACGTCATTGGAGCAACCAGTACGAATGGAATGGCCACGTGCCCTATGCACTGCAGGCGGGTATGGAGCAGGCGCTGATTGATGCGCTCGCTGAGGGGCGGCGTCCATCAGCCATGCGTGCCGACGAGGCCGCGGTCTACGATTTCATTACCGAGCTATATGCCAACAAAGGGGTGAGTGACCCCACCTACGCACGCGCCGTCGCCGAGTTCGGCGAGGCGGGCGTGATCGATTTGCTGGGTGTGGTCGGCTATTACGCCACCAATGCGATGATCATGAATGTGGCGCGCACCGCGGTGCCCAACGACAACCCGATGCCGCTGATTCCGTTGCCGCTGCAACTCGCCCCGCAGGACTGATAGACGGGCGGCGACTGATAACGCTTACGCCGCCGGCAGTGGCCAGCCCAGCCACTCGCATAATCCCCGCCCCATGATCCATTCCTTGTCGTTTTCATTCAGCCAGGGTTGTTCCTCGGTGAACAGTGTGATCGCCTGACGATAGCTGCACGGCAGACGCGAGTAGTCCGTGCCCCAGAAGATACGTTGCGGGCCGAACGCGTCGTAAACACGGCGCAGATGCGGTTGCAGGTCGCGATACGGATACGCTTCGACAGAGTAACTGGGCAGGCCGGAGGCTTTCACTGCCAGATTCGGATAACGCGCCAGTGCCAGGAGGTGGTCGAGCCCGGCAAACGCTTCGTGGCCGCGCGTCTTCGATGGCACCGACAGGTGATCCATCGTAAACCGCAGTCCGGGATGGCGCGCCACAATCGGTTCGAGCAGGTGCAGCATCTGATGTGGCACCAATACCATCACCGGCACACCAGCGCGCTCTGCCGCCGGCCAGAACAGATCGAGCTTGCCATTGGTTAAGAGCGGACGTTGCCACTCGGTATGGAAGGTCAGGCGTATCCCCAGCATGCCCGGGCTTTTGCGCCAATCGGCGAGCTCTTCCATTGCGCCGGGTCTTTCTGGATCAAGTCTGCCCATGACGGCAAAGCGGTCGGGATGAAGTTGCGCTGCTTCCAGGGCCAGATCATTGCGTTCACCCTCCCAGCCTGGCGGCACGATGATCACGCGATTAACGCCGGCGTCGTCCATCGCGCGCAGCAGTTCGTCCTTACCCAGCGCTACCGGGCGGTGCGGGGAGTGGCGTTTGGGCCAAGGGCGTTCCGGTGTGTCAGCGCCCCAGATATGTACCTGCGCATCAGAAATCATCATGATTTGATCATTCCAAGTTTGGTTAGCTAATCGACCCGCATGCCAGTGGCCTTGACCATTTTGCCGAACTTGACGATCTGGCCACGGATATAAACATCGAGTTCCTGCGGTGTGCTGCCGACCAGTTCGAGACCCTGGGCGGCGGCCTGTTCGCGAAGTTCATGGTTTTTTGCCATTTTCGCGAGCTCGCTACTCATGCGCGCGATGATCGCTGCCGGAGTGCCGGCCGGTGCAAGAACACCATGCCAGGTCCCGATGTCATAGCCGGGGAGTGTTTCCGCCAGCGTTGGCACATCGGGCAGGCGTGCGACGCGACGCGGGCCACCAAGCGCCAGCACGCGCAGGCGGCCGGAGCTGATGAGCGGCAGCGCCGCGGGAAGCGTGACGAAGCTGACTTGCACTTCATTGGCGAGCAGTGCGTTGAGATTTTCCGCGGTGCCCTTGTAAGGCACGCGCACGATGTCGATGCCCGCCATCAGCTTGAGCAGCTCGCTGCCGATATGCGCTGACGATCCATTCGTGCCCGACGCGTAATTCAGTTTGCCAGGGTTTGTTTTTGCGTAATCAATCAACTCACGAACAGTTTTTACCGGTAGTGATGGATGTGTCAGCAGCAGACTGTGAGTTAATGCGACCAGACTGACCGGCGCAAAATCTTTCAGCGGGTCATAGGGGAGTTTCGCGTGCAGGCTGGGTTGCACGGCATGACTCGTATTCGACATCAGGATGGTGTAGCCGTCGGGGCGCGCCTTGGCCGTGAGGTCGGATGCAATGACGCCACCGCCGCCGGGTCGGTTGTCGAGTACCACTGTCTGCCCCAGCCCTTCGCCGAGAGCGCGACCGGTAGCGCGTGCCACCATGTCGGTGCTGCCGCCCGCCGAGGAAATAACAATCATGCGTATGGGCTTATCTGGAAATGCCGCCATCGCTGCGCCGGTGCAAAAAAGCACGCCTGTCGCGCCCAGAAAGACCCGGCGCAGCAGAAAAAATGAATTCATGGGGAGTTGTGGCCTGCGGTCGATTACGAAAACGAGGCGCAACGATACGGGGCGGATGCCGCAATGTAAAGTGCTGCGGGCCGCGCATCTATTGGTGGCGGTTCGGTGTGTGGGTGCGGTGTTAAACTCATCTCGCGGTGCGTGTAACTATTGCACGACTCTCGCCCCCATTTTTACCGCTGGCACACCGATTATGTTGATATTGTCGAATGACGATGCAGAAAAGCTCCTGACGATGGGCGATTGCATCGCCGCCCTTGAGCTGGTTTATCGCGAAATGGCCGAGGGCCGCGCCGCCAATGCCACGCGCTCGGATGCGGTGACGCTGACGTCGCGCGCCGACACGGTGTATTCGCTGAAAATGATGGGCGGTGTGGTGCAGCACAGTGGTATCGGCGTCGTGCGTATCAACTCCGATATTCTTTCGTTTACCAACAAGCGGCAGGTCAAATTGCCGCTTGCTCCGGGCAATCGTTACACCGGACTCGTTTTGTTGTTCAGCGTTGAAACCGGCGAGCCGCTGGCGATTTTCCCCGACGGCATTTTGCAGCGCATGCGTGTTGGGGCGACCTCGGCGCTGGCCGCGCGTTATCTGGCACGCAGCGATGCGACAACCGTGGCGGTGATTGGTGCCGGTTGGCAGGCTGGCGGTCATGTGATGGCGATTGCCGCCCTGCGCAAACTCGACGAGATCCGCTGCTACAGCCCGACACCTGAAAAACGCGAGGCGTTTTGTCGCGAGATGGGCGAGTCGGTTGGCGTCAGGGTTACTGCCATGGCAAGCGCCGAAGAGGCCGTGCGGGGCGCCGGTATCGTGTTGTGCGCGACCAACGCCTCGCAGCATGTGTTCAGACGTGACTGGGTTGAGCCGGGCATGCATGTCGGCACCATACGCGGACCGGAGCTCGAGCCTGCGGTGGTGCTGGACGCCGATGTGGCGGCGGTGAATGATCGTGTGGTGCACGAAAACGTCAGCACAACCCGCGGCGTGGTGTTGCCGAAGAACCGGCATACGATCGAAGGCTTTGACGTCGCTGCCACCCCTACCCTGGCCGAGCTGGTGGCTGGGATGGCCGGCGGGCGTGTATCACCGGAACAGAAAACCGTGTTCGTCAATTTGCCCGGCCTTGGTCTGCAATTTGCGGCGGTCGGTGCTGCGCTTTATCAGAAGGCGCGTGCTGCGGGTCATGGGCATGAATTGCCGACGGAATGGTTTACTGAGGATGTTGTACCTTGAGAGGAGCATGCGTATGAACGCGCCTGTCGCAAAAGAGTTGCCACCACACGGCTACAGCATCACCCGGCCGGTGCGCGGCTCGGCGATTCCCATGGAACTGACGTTTGTGCTGACACGCGACGAAATTTATGTGCCGATCGGTATTCGCAAGCCGGCCGGCGACGGGCCGTTTCCGGTGATTACCATGGGGCGCGGCGACGGCAAAGGCGGTGTGCCGCATCTGGAGGCGCAGGTTGATCTGCTGGCCTCGATGCAGGATGAAATGATCAGGCGCGGCTATGTGGTGGTGTATGTCAACTATCGCAACGAAGTGCCGCACCTCTACGAGAATATCGTGCGCGCGGAAAACCTGCCCGACGACATCAGTGGCGGCGTGCGGCGTACCGTCAAGTCATCGCCGACGCTCGATTCTGATGATCTGATTGCAATCTTCAAATATTTGCGCAGCCTGCCGTATGTGGATCCCGATGCAATCGGTGCAATCGGCGTCAGTCACAGCGGCGAGATGATTTTGAAGGTTGCGGCGGAAATGGATTTCGCTGCTGGAGTCGCGATCGAGGGAGCCTCGCACGAATTCATCAGCGTCAACACCGGCCCCTCGGCGCCGCGCAAGGGCACGGAAATCCAGTATCAGGACATCGAGGTGGTACGCGAAAACGCCGATAAGCCGCGTGCGATGGAGCGCATCTGCCGTATCAACACGCCGATACTGCATCTGGCGCGCGACAGCGATCATCTGCAGGGCATCTTCAAGCTGGTGCATGAGTGGATGCTGGAGGCCGGCAAGGCTTCCACCCTGGTCAGTTTTGATCACCCCTCGCATGGCTACCCGTATATTTATCGCAAGCCCGACGGCGCCTATCAGCCGGAGCCGATGCAGCAGGAAGCGTTTGATTTGTTCATGGGGTTCTTTGACCGGCATTTGCAGCGGCGCCCCTGATTCTGCTGCGGTCTAAACGATGCGCGCCGAACGGAGTGGTCGAGCGCACTCGAATGCTATTGCAGCAAGCCATCGAGGATTCTCGCGCGCGGATATGGCGCCCTTGATGACGACTATGCGAAAATCCACCCCGCGCCGGGTTAGCTCAGTTGGTAGAGCAGCGGTTTTGTAAACCGAAGGTCGCGGGTTCGATCCCTGCACCCGGCACCATCTCCGGCCGTTCCAGCACGCTGCCTTTGAAACCTGCCATAATGGCGCCCGCACTGAAGCTGCGGCACGGGGGGCTGGTATTTCTCAAGGGCGGATGACAGCTTTCAGCGTTCGCGGGAACCTCTGGCACAGGCGGCGGTCGATAGTTGCGCGAGACTTGAAAACAGTTGCGCAACCCCATACAAGTGAAAAAATCACGCGCTGCCGGCAGCGGCTGGTTGACGTGGTGGAGGACCATAATGATCAAAGTTGAAAATCTGGTGAAGTCTTTCGGCGCCAAGCGCGCGGTCGACGATGTTTCGTTCAGCGTCGAGCGCGGCGAAGTGCTCGGGTTTCTCGGGCCCAACGGTGCCGGTAAATCCACAACCATGCGCATCATCACGGGCTTTTACCCGCCGACGTCGGGACGGGTGACCGTTGGCGGCTTCGATATTGTCGAGGATCCGCTGCCCGCCAAACGCCTGATCGGCTATCTGCCGGAGAACGCGCCGGGCTATGCCGATATGACAGTGTTCGGTTTTCTGGCCTTTGCCGCCGACTTGCGCGGCCTGAGCGGGGACGCCAAGAAGAAGGCGATTCACCGCTCGGTTGAGACGTGCATGCTCGAAGGAGTGCTCTATCAGACCATCGACACTCTGTCGAAGGGCTACAAACACCGCACCTGTCTGGCGCAGTCGATCATTCATGATCCGGACATCCTGATTCTTGACGAGCCGACCGACGGCCTCGACCCCAACCAGAAGCACGAGGTGCGCGGACTCATCAAGCGCATGGGCGAGAAAAAGGCGATCGTTTTCTCCACACACATCCTCGAAGAAGTCGAAGCAGCCTGCTCGCGCGTGATCATCATCGACCGCGGCCGCGTGGTGGCTAACGGTACGCCGCAGGAACTTAAGGCACGTTCGGAAACTGCTGGTGCGGTTCATTTGTCGGTGCGTGGCACCGCCGCTGCGGCCATCATGGAAAAACTCGCCGCCGTTTCCGCGCGCAGTGAGGTCCTCTCCGAACAGGGCGGCCTTGCCGTGGTGCGGGCTTATCCGCAGACGCGCGGCGGCAACGCCGCGTTTGTCGGCAGCGTCGCTGAACTGGCGCAACGTGAACAATGGAAGCTCGACGAGATTCATGTCGAGGAGGGGCGCATGGACGATGTGTTTCGCAGCATCACCTTGCCTGACACCATCAAGAGGGCCGCATAATGGGTGCATGGAATAATATCAAGGCGATCATGAAGCGCGAGCTCGGCGGTTATTTCACGTCGCCGGTGGCTTATGTGTTTCTGGTGATCTTTCTGTTGCTGACTGGTTTCTTCACTTTTACCGTCGGTAATTTCTTCGAGCGCGGCGAAGCTTCGCTGGTGTCGTTCTTTACCTGGCACCCATGGCTATATCTGTTTCTGGTGCCGGCCGCTGGTATGCGTCTGTGGTCTGAAGAGCGTCGCCTTGGTACGCTCGAGCTGCTGCTAACCATGCCGATCACGACGTGGCAGGCGATCGTCGGAAAATTTCTCGCTTCTTGGCTGTTTCTCGGCATTGCGCTGGCGCTGACCTTCCCGGTGTGGATTACGGTGAACTGGCTGGGTAGCCCTGACAACGGCGTGATTTTCGCCGGTTACGTCGGCAGCCTGATGTTGGCTGGTTCCTATCTGGCGATCAGCTGTATGACTTCGGCGATGACGCGTAACCAGGTGATCAGCTTCATCGTTTCGGTGATGCTCTGCCTGTTTCTGATCCTGGCCGGTTTCACGCCGGTCACCGATCTGCTGGTGCGTTGGGCTAATCCGGCGGTAGTGCAGACCATTGCTTCGTTCAGTGTGATGACGCATTTTGAAAGCTTTCAGCGTGGCGTCATCGACTTGCGCGACGTGATGTTCTTTGCTTCCTTGATGGGCTTCGCCTTGTTTACCACCGGTGTGGTCATTCGCGGCCATCGCGCGGGTTAGGAACAGATCATGAATAAAAAACATCTCGAACAACTGCTCTATTCAGCCGGCGGTGTGGCCGCCCTGGTCGTTATTCTGATTGCGGCTAACTTCATTATCAGCTCGCTGAATCTGCGTGCCGATTTGACGCAGGGCAGCGTGTATACGCTGTCGCCTGGCACCAAGGCGATCCTGTCGAAGCTCGAAGCGCCGGTCAAAATCCGTTATTACTATTCACAGGGCAACAGCGCACTGCCGGTCGGTCTAAAGACTTTTGCGAAACGCGTTGAAGATTTGCTCGGCGAGTTTGCGCGCGCCGGTGGCGGTAAGGTGATCATCGAACGGCTCAATCCGGAGCCTGATTCGGACGCTGAGGAATCAGCAACCCTCGATGGCATCGAAGGTCAACTGACGAATACCCAGGAAAAGTTTTATCTTGGTTTGTCCGTTGCCTTTCTGGATCAGAAGTTCCCCTTGCCGGTGCTCGCACCGGACCGCGAACAGCTGCTCGAATATGACATCACACGCGCGATCACACGCGTCGCTTCGACCACCAAGCCGGTGATCGGCGTGATGAGCGGGTTGCCAGTGATGGGGCAGCCTCTCAATCCGATGAAAAAACAGCAGCCGACCGAGCCGTGGACGCTGATGACCGAGTTGCAGAATCTGTTCACCGTCAAAAAGATTGACCTCAACACGGACAAGATTCCCGACGAGATCAAGGTGCTGCTGGTGATCCATCCGCGCGACATCCAGGAAACCGCGGAATTCGCCATCGACCAGTTCGTGTTGCGTGGTGGCAAGTTGATCGCTTTCATGGATTCTTTCGCTTACTTCGATCAGCAGCCCGATATGCAGAACCCGCTGGGCGGCACCGCCGCCGGGCAGTCCACCTTCTTCCGCCTGCTCAAGCATTGGGGCTACGGCATGGAGATGGGCAAGGTCGTTGCCGATTTGACGTATGCCAGCGGCGCGGGTCCGCGCATTCTACCGACGCTGCTATCGCTGCCGCAGGATGCTTTGAACAAGGATGATGTGGTGACCAGCCGCGTCGGTCAGTTGCTGATTCCGTTCTCCAGTGTGTTTACCGGCAAACCGGCCGAGGGGCTCACGCAAAGCGTGCTGGTGCAGACTTCACCGAACGCGATGCTGGCCGATCTGATCATCGCCACGCTCTCCGGCGAGCCATCAACGCGCGGTTTTCAGCCCAACGGCACGCCTTATCCGATCGCTATACGGGTCTCTGGAAAATTCAAGACAGCCTTTCCGGAAGGCAAACCAAAACCGTATGAGCCACCGCGCGACCCGAAGAAGGGTGATGCCAAGGCCGACGAAGCCAAAGCGGATACATCGTTGAAAGAGTCGGCTCAGGAAAATTCGGTGGTGCTCGTTTCCGACGTCGACATGCTGACCGATAACGCCGCGGTTGAAGTGCAGGAAGTGTTCGGTCAGAAAGTGATCGTGCCGCGTAACGGCAACCTGAACTTTGCGCAAAGTCTGGTTGAGCAGGTGGCCGGTGATTTTGATCTGACCGGTTTGCGCAGTCGTGCCGCCTTCACGCGTCCGCTCACGGTGATTCAGCAGATGGAGTCCCGTGCACAGCAGAACTACCTGGGCAAGATCAAGGAACTCGAAGATACCTTGCAGCAGACGCAGGAGAAACTCACTGCCCTGCAGAAGCAGCGCGGCGGCACCCAAAGCTCGGTGCTCACGCCGGAACAGCAGACGGAGGTCGATAATTTCCGCAAGAAGACCACCGAAACCAAGCGTGATCTGAAAGACCTGCGCAAGAATTTGCGTGAGGAAAGTGAGCTGCTGCAGTTCTGGACCAAGCTCGTCAACATCGGTACTGTGCCGTTGCTGGTGGTGATACTCGGTGTCGTGCTGGCGATGATGCGCCGGCGGAAGGTGGCTGCCAAATGAACCGCAAATCGTTTTTGACTCTGCTGGTGGTGTTGGCCGTGCTGGGTGGCGCGGGCCTCGGACTGTTCTGGAATGATCTGAGTTCCTGGCGTAAGGCCGATGCAAAAATCGGCTCCAAGCTGTTTGAAAAACTCCCCGTCACCGATATCGCCCAGATTCAGCTGACCGATGGCAAGGGCAGTATGCGCCTGGTCGTCAAGGACAAGCGTTGGGTGGTCGAAGAGCGTAACGGCTACGGTGGCAACAATCAGGATATCGGCGACTTGCTGATCAAATTGACCGAACTCAAGGTTGTGCAAACCGAAACGGTTGGCGATGCACTGCTACCGCGCCTCAATCTGGTTGATCCGGGCAAGGGCGATGGCAAGGATGCCAAGGCGGCCGAGACCATGGGTACGCGTCTTGAGTTGTTTGACGCGGCCGGCAAGTCTGCAGCCACCATTCTGCTGGGCAAGAAAGTAATCAAGACTGAGGACAGCCCCCTGCCGATCAAGCCGCAGACCCCGGTTGGCCGTTATGTCTTGATGCCGGGTAGCGCGACCGTGTTGGTGGTATCGGATGCGCTGGTCGTCGCCGAAGCCAATCCGGCACGCTGGCTTGCCAAGAGTTTTTTCAAGGCTGAGCGTATCCGTAGCCTTACCGCTGGCGGTGAGGGCGCGCAATGGAAACTCGCGCGTCCCGAAGAATACGGTCAGTGGAAGTTTGCGGATGGTGGCGGCGAGCTTGATGCCAGTGCCGCCGTGGGCGCGGTCAACGCGCTGGCCAATCTTGCGTTTTCGGACGTTGCCGTTGGCGTGAAAGCGGAGAATATGGTCAAGCCGCGCAGTTTTGTCGGCGAGACCTATGACAACCTCGTGTATACCGTCAAGATCGCCAAACAGCCCGAGGGCGACGACTATTACCTCACCGTCGCCGTGACCGGTGAAGCGCCGCGCGAACGCAAAGCGGAAAAGGGTGAGAAGGCCGAAGACAAAGAGCGGCTCGATAAACAGTTCGCGGAAACGCTGGTCAAACTGGATGAGCGCGTGAAGGCCGAGAAGGATTTGTCTGCCTGGACCTTCGTTGTTCCCGGCAAGACTTTGGAGCCGCTGCTGAAAGATCGTGCCGCCCTGATCGCCAAGCCGCGTCAGCCCGGTGCTGGCGGACCACCGGGCATGCCACCGGGTATGTTCCCGGGTATGCGCTAGAATAACCGCGCAATTACGACGCAGCAGCGATCACCCTATACCAAGCGCGGAGCCTGATCATGAAATTCAAGGATATTCTCAAGTCGCCGGTCTTTGCGCGTGGCCATCTCTGGCCGTTTGAAAAACGCAAGCAGCAGTATGAGTCGGACGTCACCGCAC
>Ga0114974_10004289_pt1 | contig 10666 bp, 9 predicted proteins | sample S_130206_EF_Meta_FD_87318 | JGI IMG/M metagenome (GOLD analysis project Ga0114974, IMG submission 87318) | Freshwater microbial communities from Lake Simoncouche, Canada to study carbon cycling - S_130206_EF_MetaG | ecosystem: Environmental > Aquatic > Freshwater > Lake | place: Lake...
CAACTGTTCGGCCGGAGTCAAAGCTCTCTCAGACGTGATCTGCACAAGCGGCAATGCCGTGCGAATCGTCAATCGCGCCCCAGCGGACCGCAACATTCTCTTCGTGCCGGACCAAAACTTGGGACAATGGGTGATCGAGCAAACCGGACGCCCGATGGAGTTGTGGAAGGGTTCGTGTTATGTGCACGTCGAATTCACACGGCAAAGCATCCAAAAAATCCGCGAGGAGTATCCCGAAGCTCCGGTGGTTGCGCATCCCGAATGCACCATGGCCGTCCGTCTTCTGGCGGACGAAGTTTGCTCCACCGAACGGATGATCAGCTACTGCAAAAACCACCCGGCGCGCGCCTTCATCATCGTGACGGAATCTGGAATGCTCCATCGCTTGCGGCGCGAGATGCCTGAGAAAACATTCATCCCGGGGCCCACGGATGTGTGCGCCTGCGCTGACTGCCGATATATGAAGCGCAATACCCTCGAGAAACTCCGGGACGCCCTAGCCTCCTTGGAGCCCTCCATTGAGCTGCCAGAGGCACTTCGGGCCCGTGCCGAAATCCCCATGCGGCGCATGCTCGAGTGGAGCGCTTAACCAACGGGGCGGACCAAGACGCGTTCGAATCGGACACACCCCGACATCGACCACTAGTTGCGAAAGCCGCTGCGTGTGGCTACGCACTGAGCTTCGCGGCCGCCCCAATACCAAGCACGTTGGATCCAGCCGGCCTCACGCCTCTCGATAAGAGCCTACACCTCTGCATCCGCTCAAACATCGGCCTCGGCAAACCCGCTTTCGCGCAGATTGTGACGGGCTTCCGCGTGGGCCGGATCCATTTTGAGAACAAGGCGCCATTCACCAATTGCCTGCTCTCTCTTGCCTTGTTGGAGAAAGACAGTCGCAAGATTCATGGACATCTCAGGGCTCTGGATCCCAAAGAAACGAGCGCGCTGATAGTGGAAAGCGCTTTGTTCTGAAGCCTGACAAAAAAACAGGGCGTCCGCCAGCGCAAGGTGTGTTTGAGCGCAGTAGGGAGAGGTTTTAATTGCAGCCAAGAGGATACGGGCTGCAGCAGCAGGCGCTCCAATATCGATGTAAATACGGGCAAGAATCAACAACGCGGTGGAGTTCTCCGGCTCAAAGTCCAGAATGCGTCGGACAATCAGTTCTGCCTCTCTCAGCTCACTTTTTTGAAAGTGGCGAAACGCCGTTTCAAGGAGTCCTCGCACCTTTTCCTCTGCAAGCTTCTCCCCTGGTGCGAGCGGCGCTTTCTGAAGACACTCCCACCCCATTGAACCAACCCATTTGTCGCGAAAGTGAAGTTGGTCCGCATTAAAATACGCGACCAGATCCAGGGTGGGCTGTTTAGAAGACACCCCGCCACCCTCATGGAAAACAACGCTTTCGGCGCAATACCAAACCTCCCAGCCACGCTGGCGGGCTGCAAAACAAAAATCTGCATCAGAGGCGATTAAGAAAAAGCCTTCATCCATCAGTCCCGTTTCGTAAAGCGCATCGACTCGGACCACCATGCATGCGCCATTCACCCAGGGCATGGGTCGCGAAACAGCGCAGTCTTTTCTGGAGGCTCTGCCCGTGAGATGCTGGCCCACCGGAAAAGCCTCAGTGCAACCGCCGTGGACGATCAAGTCGGGATCTTCTGCGCTCATTTGTTTTGGACCGGCAACCGCACACCTCGGATGTGAGCGCATAAAAGCGACCGCCTTTTCTACAGCATCCTGCGACACATAACAGTCCTGGTTGAGGAGGATGGCATAGGTGTGCCCTCGACGCATCGACTCGCGCAATCCCAGGTTGCAAGCCTTGGTGAATCCTTTGTTTTCGGTGTTGTTATCGACAACGAAGGCCTCTATCGGATGCGTGGAAGCAGCCAAAGCAGCGAGGCACTGCTCGAGTTGATCGCTGCGTTTATAAAAAGGGATGATCGCGAGAATTTTATCCATACCGAAGGCCGAGTGCTTTTTTTATCTTCAAACCAGCTGCCCGTCTTTGCAACTGCATCCGCCTAACTCCGAGTCTGAAAACTGCTTTAGTGGCTTTCAACAGCCCCCAGTTCATCCGGATTTTCGGCTCGCAAGCTTTTGTGGTTGGTTCGCCTTCCGAAACTGACCGGGCGTCTGCCCCCGCGATGCCTTGAAAACCGTCTGCAAATAGTGAGCGTTAGTAAAACCGGTCTGCTCCGCGATCGCATCAACAGTAAGGTCCGTTTCCTTAAGGAGCCCTTCCACCTGCCGAAAACGAATACGCAAAATCTCCTCCTTGGGGGAACGGTTGAGCGCTGCCTTCATCCGCCGGTCAAGCGTGCTGCGCGATGCCTTCAAAGTTTCGCAAAGCATCTCCACCGTCAGGCCGGTTGATGCATTCTCCCGAATCAACCGCGCAGCACGCGCCACGAGTTTGTCGTTGATCACGTATTCATCCGAGGACTCTCTCACCACGACTCCCTTCGCAGGGATCAGCACCTCCCCATTTTTGGGGGTCTCGCCCCGCATAAGCCTGTCCAGCATTTCGGCTGCGGCCAATCCAACCGAAAACCCGTCAAACTGAACACTACTCAGACGAGGTGTCGCAAAGGAACAGAGCGTTTCCTCGTTTTCAGCACCGACGACGGCCACCTCTTCCGGCACCGCCACACCCGCCCGCTGGCACGCATCCAAAAGCCGAACCCCCAATTGATCGCTTGCAGCGAAGATTCCGACGGGCTTTGGAAGCTGCGCGATCCACGCCACAAGCCTGGCCTGATTGCGCTCCCAATCCAGCGCGCTGTCCGGGTTCGCCTCAGGCAACAGGGCGCATTTTCCGCCCCGTCGTTCTGTTTCACTGACGAAAGACTGTACCCGCTCGATAAAAAACCGCTCTGTGTGGAGACTGTAAGCGGCGAAATGGGAGTACCCTCTTTCTAAAAAGTGTTCGCTGACGAGCCGTCCAATTTGAACATTGTCGCAGCCTACAAAGGGTCTGTCCCCCGCGTGGTAAGTCGCTCTCAACTCAACCGCTGGCAGGCCCGTTTTGCGGATGATTTCAGACATTTCCGGAGTGAACGTTCGAGTCAGAAGACCATCTCCATCCCAATGCTTTAGCCATTCCGGAGGAGAGGAATCCAATGCTCTTAATTCCAAAAACGTAGACCACGGGCCGTGCTCCGCTACATAACGCCTCACTCCGGAGAGAAGCTCCCTGGTGTACGTCCGGGTCGTCTCCACAAGCAGGGCGACGCGAGGAATGCGACGGCAAGGCATTTTTTTCATGAATTCGTATGACCAAAAAACGGATGTTTTGTGAACCATACCCGTATAGTCAAATTCAGCCAAGCGGGCATCCTCTTATCCCGTTAACTCAGATCCAAATCCCTCGCTTTCACTCAAGCCCATTTTAAGAAGGACGAATCTATCGCGTTGCAATCAATCACCCAGTTTATGAAAAAAGCCAAAGTCCTCGTCATTGTTGGAGACGCCACGGAAACCGTGGACACACTTTATCCCTATTACAGGCTCATCGAAGCCGGGTTTCAACCCGTCGTAGCAGCCCCAGAAAAACGCCGCTACCAGATGGTCTTGCACGAAGTCAAACCAGGCTGGACCATCACCAAGGAATGGGAAGGCTACGGCATCGAGGCTGAAATTGCCTTCAAAGACATTCAACCTGAAGAATACCTCGGCATCTTTTTCAGCGGCGGCAGGGCTCCCGAGTACATTCGCGAGGACGAGGCGCTCCTGAACATCACTCGTTACTTTTGGGAACACCAAAAACCAATGGCCAGCGTCTGCCACGGTGTTGAAATTCCAGCGAGAGCCGGGATCGTCAAAGGCCTGCGAATGGCAACGGTTGCCAAGTGCAAATTTGACCTCGAAATCTGCGGCGGCATCTACGTGAACGAACCCTGCGTGATTGACCGCAATATGGTCAGCGGCAGAACCTACCATGACAGTGGTCATTTCGTGGGTCCGTGGATCAAAATGCTTGAAGCGGCCCAGAGCGCCTAACCCACGACGCCATCTCTCCCACAGGAATACTCTTACCCAAAGCCCCCCATGATAACACGCCGCCAACTTCTCGGAACGCTGCCAGCCGTAGCACTCCTGCCCGCGCTTACCCACGCCTCCAAGGCCGCAGAGTCATTCCGCCTGCGATACATCCTCTCCTCCGCCATGTACGGTGAAATGCCCCTTGCCGAGATTCTCCCGGAGGCTTCCAAAACGGGGGCTGAGGCAATCGATATCTGGTGCAGGGTTCACGGAAACCAGCGCGAACAAATCACAGAGATGGGCGATGCGGCTTTTGAAGCCCTGCTGGAAAAACACAACGTGCGACTCGGGGTCAGCACCCGTTATCCACTCGGCCCCTTCAAGCTGCAGGAGGAAATGGCGTGGGTGAAAAAAATGGGGGGCAAAATCGTGCTCAGCGGCTGCTCCGGCCCGAAGGAGCCCGAGGGCGCAGAGGCTAAAGCGGCGATCCTAAAATTTCTCGAAGACATGAAGCCGCACGTCGCCAAGGCAGAGGAACTCGGCGTGACAATCGCCATCGAAAACCACAACGCCCAGGCTCTTTTCCATCCTGATTCGCTGCGCTACTTTGCGGAGTTCAACCGCTCCAAAAATTTGGGCATCGCTTTCGCTCCGCACCATCTTCACCGCTGGGAGGACCAGATCCCAACCTTGCTGCGCGACCTTGGAGCCAACCAGATTCCCTTCATCTATTTCCAGGAACACTCCGAGGCCATCCGCAACAAGGTCTCCAAGGAAATAGAAATGCAGCAAATGCCCGGCTTCGGCGGCGGTCTGGACTATCGGCCCATCGTAAAAGCCCTCCGAGAAATGCAGTACTCGGGCTACGTCGAAATATTCATGCATCCCACCCCGCGCGGGATTCCCATTCTTCCCACAGTTCCTGAAATTACGGCGGCGATTAACAAATCGCGGGAGTATCTCGAACGCTGCCTCAAACAAACGGTATGATTTTGCGCTCCCTCCCGGGACTCGCCGCGCTCTTGTTGGCCGCTTCGTGGGCCCAGGCCGAGCCTTTCGTCGTAGGGTTCACACGCTTCCACGCGGCGGCCCCCTCCATCGCAGGCGGACGTCTCCTTTTCAACGAACTCGGATGCGTAAACTGCCACGATACGCCCACCGGACTCCCAACGCGGAGCGGGCCCGACATCCAAGGCGTCACCGAGCGCCTGCAGGCCGACTGGGTACGCCAGTTTCTCGCGTCCCCGGGCATTGCCCATCCAGGCAGCACGATGCCCTCGCTTTTTTTCGAAACCGCGTCGTCGGATATTGAAGCCGTTCTCCACTACTTGGGTTCTTTAAAAACGAAGCCGGGGCCAAAACCAAAACCCTCAGCGCACGTCAATTCGGAACGGGGCAGGCTCTTGTTCCACTCCATCGGATGTGTAGCCTGTCACGCACCCAGTAAGGCGTTCCAACCTGAGGGCGGTTCGCCTAAAGATTCGGAGTTCACGCATCCTTCAATCCGTTTCCCGGACCTGAGCCAGAAATTCACCCTCTCCGGTCTTTCCTCATTTTTGCTGGATCCCCTCAAAACCCGGCCTGATGGCCGGATGCCGCGGTTCTTGTTGGAGGAGTCCGATGCCATGGATATCGCGGGGTATTTGTTGGCCTTTGAGGGAAGCGACGCAAAGAAGGCGCCTGACCTAAAGCCCTTTGTTTCCACCACGGAACTCACGGCTCGCGGCGCAGAAATCGTCGCGGCGTCCCGCTGTGCCGCATGCCATGAACTCCCAAAGAACGCGTCGGCTAAAACCGTCGCCCTCAAGAGCACTGCCGGAGGGTGCCTGTCCCCTTCACCGGGCCCGGGCTTGCCACGCTACAGCCTGAATTCTTCCCAGCGTGCGGCGCTCGAATCGTTTTTGAAGCAAACCGAGCACCCGCTGTCGGCGGGCGATAGCGCGGCTCTCACTCTTCAAGCGTTAAACTGCAGCGCCTGCCACGAAAGGGACGGCATCGGGGGACCGGATGCGGCACGGAAAGCTTATTTTTCAGGCGACCATAATCTGGGCGACACTGGGCGCTACCCGCCCCCGCTGACAGGGGCGGGCCGCAAGCTCCAGCCCGAATGGCTGACTGCCTTGCTGCAAGGATCCAACCGCGTGCGGCCTTATCTCAAAACACAGATGCCATCCTATGGAAAAGCAACGGAGCCACTCGCACGGACCCTTGCACAGGCGGACCATCGGGTTGAAAAGCCGCTCCCGGGTGGGGACGACACTGCGGGGCGTAAGCTCCTTGGCACTCAGGGAGGCCTGGGCTGTATCACCTGCCACCGCTGGGGAGACAAGGCCGCCCTCGGCATCCAGGCTCTGGACCTGAGCAACCTCGGCCAACGCCTCCAACCGGCTTGGTTGGCACAATACCTCGTGGATCCCTCCTCCTACCGACCCGGAACATTGATGCCGTCTTTCTGGCCATTGGGCCGGGCCTCCAATCAGGAGATTCTGGGAGGAGATACCGCACACCAAATATCCTCCATTTACGCTTTTGCGAAAAGCGCCAATGGCGAACCGGATGGGTTTCCAGAAACAAGCGGCGGCCAGTTCGAACTCGTTCCAAAAGACCGTCCCATCTTGCAGCGCACCTTCCTCGAAGGGGTGGGCACACACGCAATTTTGGCGGGCTTCCCCACCGGAGTGCACCTCGCTTACGACGGCAAAACGGGTCGCCCAGCCTTCTTGTGGAAAGGCCGGTTTTTTGACGCCTACAACACTTGGTTCTCAAGATTCGCACCCTTTGAAAAACCCTTGAGCGATTCCATTGTGCATTGGCCCATTTCAGAAAAAAGCGAACCTCCGGTCGTTTTCGAAGGATACAAATTGGACAAGGCTGGAGTGCCGTCCTTCCTGTATTCCATCTCCGGAGTCCCCATCGAAGACCGCTTTGAAGGGACAGATAATGGATTGAAGCGGCAAATATCCTGGCCGACAGCCGCACAGGCTCCAACGATTACACATCCCTTGAACGTCGAGATAAGCGAAGAGTCTTCCAGCAAACTCGGAAACCGCCGGTTCACCTATTTGTGGAAATGAAAACAAGTTTGTATGCTCTGGGAATCTCGGTCGCGGCGGGATTAAGGCTCGCAGCCGCTCCCTATACCATCGAAGACATCCTCACTGCAGAGTCGCCCTCCGCCTCGCGCAGCAAGGAGTGGAAACCGGGCTCCGGTATTGCCCTGGAGGTAAGCGGGATGGACTGGATGGCAGACGGACGTTTGGCGATTGCAACTCGCAAAGGCGATGTATGGAGCGTCGATGGCGTTTTGGACGGAGCTCCCGATAAAATCAAATTCAGCCTGTTTGCCTCCGGCCTGCACGAACCCTTGGGAGTCCTGCGCGAAGGCGGCGACCTGCTCGTCACCCAACGCACCGAACTTACACGACTGCGCGATACCGATGGCGACGGTGTGGCCGATGAATACCGCAACGCCGGCCACGGCTGGAACGTCTCCGGTGCATATCACGGTTATGCCTACGGTCCCCGTCGCGACGGCCAAGGCAGGCTCTGGATTTCGCTCAATCTGGATATGGGCGACCACTCCGACAACAAGGCGCCCTGGCGCGGTTGGGCAGGGACCATCGCAAAGGATGGCAATTTCACCCCGATGGCCGCCGGAATGCGCTCCCCCTGCGGATTGGGAGCGAACATCGCGGGAGACATGTTCTGCGTCGACCAGCAAGGCACGTGGGTTCCTGCAACGCCCATCTACCACCTGCGCAAGGGGGCATTTTTCCTCAACCCTGAAGGCATCGCCTCGCAAACTCTGCCCGAATCGCCGCTGAAACTCTCCGCAAAAGTCCCACAAAAAGTCCCCTACCCCGATGCCGTCCACGCACTCCCCGAAATGTGCCCCCCAGCCGTATGGCTTCCTTATTACAAAATGGGCCGGAGCGGCACCGATCTCGCCGTGTGTGATGCGGATGGGAAGTTTGGCCCTTTTGACGGCCAGTTGATGGTGGCTGAATTCACAGACGCAAAGGTCAATCGCGTATTTTTGGAAAAGGTAGAGGGCGAATACCAAGGCGCCGCCTTTCCTTTTTTAAAGGGTTTTGCGTCTGGAATCGTCCGCCTGCTTTTTGCAAAAGACGGAAGCTTGATGGTCGGAATGACCAGTCGCGGTTGGTCCTCACTGGGCACCAAAGCTTATGGGCTGCAACGCATCCGCTGGAATGGTGAAACGCCCTTCGCCATCCGTGAAATGCGGGCGCGCCACGATGGGTTTGAATTAGTCTTCACCGAACCCGTGGACGAGGTAACCGCCCTGAATCCAGCCTCCTACGCGATGAAAAGCTACACCTACCTCTACTCTTCCGCCTATGGGAGCGAGGAGATTGAGATGCAGACGCTCAAAATCGCCAGCATCAAACAGGGTTCGGACAAACGCAGCGTCCAGATCGTCGTCGAAGGCCTGCGGCCTCTCTACGTCCATGAACTCCGTGCTGATGGCGTTCGGTCCGCCACGTCCGCCTCCCTCGAGTACCCTGATGCCTACTACACACTGAACCGGATTCCAAACTCCTCCGGCTCTCCAAAGCCTAAAGGAAAAAACGCACTCAAATAAGCAAAGCGTCCTTGCCTGTTTCTCTTAACGCACGAGCCCTGTTCAGCCTCGCCACAATCCATTCTCTCAGAATTCAAGTCGCGGAGCCTGACCCGAGGAGCATTGATTTGAAACTGCCTGGCCGTTAGAAATGGGCCGCCATGCCCGCCTCCCCTCAAAAATCTGTTCTCGCCATATTTGCCCATCCCGACGACATCGAGTTTGTCGCCGCCGGAACCATGCTCCGGCTGCGCGAGCGTGGGTGGACACTCCACTACTTGAACCTCTGTACCGGCAACGGAGGCTCGGTGCAGACCGATGGCCCAACAACCGCTGCATTGCGCTTGAAGGAGGCCCAGGAAGCGGCCCGTATTCTCGACGCCTCTTTTTATGGCCCGATTGCAAATGATCTCGAACTGATCTACTGCCCGGCGTTACTCAAAAAAGTGGCCGCCGTCGTGCGCGAAGCAAGACCCCAGATTGTCCTCACCCATTCGCCTCAGGACTACATGGAGGACCATATGAACGCCTCGCGTCTCGCCGTCACCGCCGCCTTCGCTCATGGCATCCCCAACTTTCTAACGGATCCTCCTACTGCCGCATTTTTCCACGATGTGAGTGTTTACCACGCGATGCCTCACGGTTTGTGTGATCCTCTCCGCAAGAGTTTGCGGGCTGGCCTTTATGTCGACACCTCCGAAGTTCATGCGCGCAAGCGAGAGGCGCTGGCCGCTCACTCCAGCCAAAAACACTGGCTGGATGTGAGCCAAGGCATGGATTCCTATCTGGTGAGTTTGGACGAAAGTTCGCGCGCTGTGGGGAGACTCTCCGGACGTTTTGAATACGCCGAGGGCTGGCGCAGACACCTCCACCTGGGACTAAGCACCACCGATATCGATCTCCTGCAAGAAGCACTGAGCGGGGTCTGCGCCGTAGACGAAGCTTACGAGGCCTCACTCGGTTTACGCTAGAAACGGCAAAGGGGATCAGATGCAAATCAATCGACGGCAATGATTCGCCATGTAAAACAGTCCCGTGGAATTGCGGATATCGTGTTCCTGAAAATGCGAGCTTCCCCAAGTATTGAAATTCCTTGGTCCATGGATAATTGAGAGTGGCAGAAATGTCGTTCCACTTTTGTCCGAGGAAAGGAATCGGGCACCGACAAACGGATACAAAAACTCTGCCATACCAAACAGCGTGCCCTCATATCGCAGCGAAGACTCCTTGGACCCCCGCGTTTACTCTCCTCGTGTCTGCCTTATTATCTCCAACAATAATGACGTTCAGCCCCACCGCCTTGTGGACATAACTTAATCGACTCAGTGCCTTGGGATCGATTCCGTTCGCTGCGGCAAGCTTGCTCGCACCAAGGTAAAAGGCAGGCAGCCCAGCCTTCGCTTCCGACTCCCGCTTCGCTTCCAGATCAATCCCATTCGCACGGAACGCGGCCTGCAAAAGCTCCGCAGCGCGCTCCACTGAGCTTGCCGAGTCCCCGACTGCTGTAATTCGCCCTCGAAATATCGCCCCCGCTGCGTGAGAGTCACGCACTCCTCAATTTCTCTTTTCATGGAAGACAGCCTCATCGATCTCCAAAGCGACGAATACTTCATGGGCGAAGCCCTGCGCCTCGCCAACCGTGCCCGCGCCCAGGACGAAGTTCCCATCGGCGCCGTCATGGTGCATGAGGGCCGCATCATTGCCCGGGCCCACAACCAAGTCGAACAACTCAAGGACGCCACCGCCCACGCCGAGATGCTTGCCATCACACAGGCGGAGGCCGCCATCGACGACTGGCGCCTGAGCGGATGCGACCTTTACGTCACCAAGGAACCCTGCCCCATGTGTGCTGGCGCACTCGTCCACGCCCGCGTACGCCGCGTCATTTTCGGCTGCCTCTCCCCCAAGGACGGCGCAGGAGGCAGCCTCATGAACCTCCTCCAGCACCCCAAACTTAATCACCGCTGCCAAATCACAAGCGGCGTGCTCCAAATCGAATGCGGCTCCCTCCTCCAGTCCTTTTTCCGGGGTAAACGCTCCGAACCGCCCCCCCCCCGTCTCCCCCCCTAATCCAGCGGGGGACCCCCCCCCACCCCCCCCCCC